>Ga0137829_10847055_pt1 | contig 10921 bp, 11 predicted proteins | sample OV2TP2_FD_97737 | JGI IMG/M metagenome (GOLD analysis project Ga0137829, IMG submission 97737) | reverse complement strand
GTTGGATCCGGCGCTCCTGCGGCCGGGCCGGTTTGATCGTCGGGTCACCATTGACCATCCTGATATTAAAGAACGTCAGGAAATTTTGATTATTCATGCCAAAGGCAAGCATTTTGCTGATGAGGTATCACTCCGCAAAGTTGCGGAACGCACGCCCGGCTTTACCGGCGCTGATTTATCCAATTTATTGAACGAGGCGGCGATTCTCGCGGTGCGTCGCGGCAAGAAAACCATTGGCGAAGCGGAGGTGTTTGAAAGTATTGAAAAAGTGCTGCTTGGTCCGGAGCGCAAAAGTCGTATTATTTCAGAGAAAGAGCGAAAGATTACCGCGTATCATGAAGCCGGACACGCGCTTATCGCGCATTTTTTGCCGAACGCGGATCCGGTGCGCAAAGTGTCTATTGTGGCGCGCGGCCGCGCAGGCGGGTATACGCTTAAAATGCCCACGGAAGATAAACACTATCACGCGCGTGAAGAATTCATGGATGATTTGGCGGTGGCGCTTGGCGGATTTGTTGCTGAAGAAATGATTTTTGGCAAAGGCGCGCTTTCAACCGGGCCATCAAGCGATTTGCGGCAAGCAACCCAACTGGCGCGCGAGATGGTGACTCAGTATGGCATGAGCGAACTGTTGGGTCCGCGCACGTTTGGCGCGAGTGATGAATTTATTTTCCTCGGCAAAGAAATGCACGAAGGCCGTGATTACAGTGAAAAGACCGCGGAACATATTGACAGTGAAGTGAGCAAACTCATTAAAGACGCCAAACAACGCGCCGAGAAACTTCTCAAAGACAAACGTGACGTGATGGAGCGTGTTGTTGGCGTACTTCTTGAAAAGGAGACCCTTGAACAGGAGGAGTTTTTGACATTAGTTGAGGGGGAGACCGTAACGGCACGCACTTGACAATTCGTGAGGATTCTGATAGGGTGCCATGCTACCTTGGTAGCAGAAAGGAGGTGTCATGGATGCTTTCCTCGAAGGGCGGAGGTTGCATCTGATGAACAAGCGTCAGGTAGTTCTCCGGCGACTTGGTGATCCACTCCCCGAACCGCATCGGGTGTGGAAGGTGCGCACGCTCTTGCCCGCGATTGATGCGGCAATAGAACGAATTGACACCATGAATTACGGGGAGTGCGTTACGTGTGGCGACCCTATCCCACGCGCGCGGTTGGAGCTCTTACCTGAAGTGACACGGTGTGTCCCATGTGGTGAACAGGAGGAACGTCGTGGCCATTGATTCCAGGCGTGTGTTAGAGGTGTGGGCTTCTGGTATTAGTGCGGTGATTGACGCCACGCTTGAAGGTGCGGAAGCGGACCGTGAGCCCGATCGCGCGCTGGTGCTGGAGCACTGGTCCGCCACGATGGAGACACTTCTTGAACTCTCTAGCGGTAGAATACTGGCCGAAGCAGCGTGGCGCGCATGTTCAATGGAAGAACGTGTCGCCATAATGCAGAAAAGTGAATTTAGTTTTGAGATGTTTTGCAACGAGGTAAAAGATGTGGTTGCGTGCGGTCTTGCGCGCGCAGAAGAACCTATTCGTCATTGACCGGCCATTAGCCGGTCTTTTTTTTCGGCAAAACGATAGAGGCGAGTAATGTATGGCGTTGATGATTCCTGTTCATCCTCTGTCATAAGATTTTCTGGAAAATATGAGCGCGGAATGCGGAAAAGTATACATTTGATCTGCGTTGGCGCGACGGTTCCTTCCACCATGCGCACCCATACACGATTCGGACCGGTGTAGTGTGGGTATCGGTCAGCAGGGAGATACTTGGTTGTCACAGAAGCGCCGGGTTTAAAGCCAACCATAAAGATGCCGATGCCCATTGGGCATGTTCGCTGGCATGGTGTTCGCGGAAAAAAAATTCTACACGATGGATGAGGCGCTCCATGATCGCTTCACGTTCTTCCGGTTTTGCGTGTCGTGCAGCGGTTTCTAATTCTGCCAATGCTTGCATCAACGGCTGTTGTGGCGGTTCGTTGAGTGATGGTGTTCCAGGTTCACCTATAGCTCTTCGTCGTTGCATAATAATGGGGAGTATACCACAGAAGATTTGTAAAGACCATTGTGTGCGTCCCCCGTTGTTTGCTATACTAAAGACGTCATTCATAAACGGAGGATTATGAAAGCTGAAACGTATAGCGAAGCGCTGGCTCACGCGTGGCGCATTACCTGGTGCCATAAGCGTTTGTGGGGGCTGGGATTGCTTGCGGCCTTGGTAGGATCCGCGGGGTCGCTTGAGTTTGTGACGAAATTTTACTATGCCGCGCTTGGCGAACGGACGTCAGGCATGCTGGCGACGATTCAGTCGTTCTCCTTTAAGTTTCAAGGAGAGACGGTGCTCTTGTGGGCCATGGCGATTGGGCTCATTGTGTTAGGTCTTGCGGTGGTGGCGTTTTTTATTGCGGTATTTGTCAGCGCGCAAGGAGGATTGGTGTATGCGGTGGAAGAAGCGGAGCACGCGGAGAAGTTAGATGTGGCCAAGCTATTTCATCACGGAAGAAAACGGCTGGGCCGGTTGCTCATATTGAATGCGGTGAAGTGGGCGATTATTTCATTGTTGCTGTATCTCACGTGGTGGTGTGCCGGTTTACTCCGGAGCGGTGCGCCGGCGCTGTGGAAGCCCGCGGTTTTTTTGGTATTAAGTGTGGTGGTGCTGGTGGTTGGTTTGACCGTGGTTTTTTTGACGCTGTATGCCGTATGTTACATTTCACTGCACGATAAATCTTTGAAAGAAGCGGTGCTTGATGCGTGGGCGCTGTTTGTTGATCATTGGCTCGTTTCACTTGAAATGGCGATTATTATTTTTGCGGTTGGTTTTTTGTTTGGTTTGGCGGGGGTTGTCGGGTTATTGTTGCTTGCAACGCCGGTGTTTCTTTCATTAATCATTGCGACCATGAGCAGCAACCCTGGTATATTATTGGGTGGGATGTCTATTGGGTTTATTGCGCTTTTTGTGTGGGTGCTGTGGCTGGCCGCGGTGTACACCACCTTTGCCATGAGCGCGTGGACGGTGCTCTTTATGCAGATGTCGCGCCACGGGTTTTCAAGCAAAATGCTCCACTTTCTTCGTCTTCATTTGACACGTAAACACGCATAATCTATGGGTTTAGATTTAGGAGCCGGCGGTTCGCTCAACATTGCGTCCGGCGGGCTTGAAGAAAAATTGAAGGCAAAGTTGCAGACGGTTGGTTTGAAACAGCGTGAACAGGCAACGGCTTCTACGGCTGCGCAGAGTGGTTTTCCCTACATTGATTTGACGCACTTTCCGATGACGCAAGAGGCGCTTATGGTGGTACCGGAAGAGCAGGCAAAAACACTGAAAGCGTTTTGTTTTTTTAGCGCCGGTGAAGATGTGCGCATCGCGGCGATCAATCCTGCGGATAAGGCGGTGGCTGATCTTTTGCATCAGTTGGAAGAGCGTTTGCACGCGAAGGGTTCGCTCTATCAAATTTCAGCAGAGAGTTTGCGTGTGGCTATGGAGCGCTACGCAACGCTCCCCAAAGTGATCGCATTCAAAGACGAGGTCAGTTTGTCTGAAGAAGCGCTCAAGAATTTTCGCGCGCTCACCAAGGATAAGGCGCAACTGCAAAAACTTTTGGCTGAAGCAACCATTACGGACGTGGTGGCGATTGTAACCGCCGCCGCGCTTGAAGCGAAGTCGTCTGACATTCACGTTGAAGCGGAAGAAAAGGGCATTGCCGTGCGGTTTCGCGTTGACGGCATTTTGCAGGAAGTGGCCATGATCCCCAAAGAGCGTTGGAAGCAGATGATTTCGCGTTTTAAATTGGTTGCCAGTTTGAAAATCAATGTGGATAGTGTGCCGCAGGATGGGCGGTTTACCATTGTGGAAGATGGCAAGAAAATTGATGTGCGTATTTCAACGCTCCCCACGGTTTATGGCGAGAGTGTCGTGATGCGTATTTTGAAGCCGCTCTCCAATGTTGAGTTTGAATCGCTGGGTATTCGTGGCACCTCGTTTGAGCAATTGAAAGAACAAATTTCCCGCCCCAATGGCATGGTTATTACCGTTGGCCCTACCGGATCCGGCAAAACAACCACGTTGTATTCTGTGTTGTCTAAGTTGAACAAGCCGGGGGTGAAAATTATCACCTTGGAAGATCCGGTTGAGTATAAAATGGAGGGTATCAATCAAAGTCAGATTGATCCGTCAAAAGATTATACGTTTGCGAAGGGTTTAAAGTCATTGCTTCGTCAGGATCCGGATATTTGCATGGTTGGTGAAATTCGCGATTTGGAAACTGCGGAGATTGCCATTCAGGCGGCATTGACCGGCCACCTCATGATTTCTACCATCCACACCAACAGCGCGGCGGGTGCCATTCCTCGTTTTCTTGCGATGGGCGTGAAGCCGTTTTTACTCGCGCCGGCGCTCAATGCGATAATCGGCCAGCGGTTGCTTCGCAAGTTGTGCGAGAAATGCAAAAAGCCCCTGACGCTTGATGAGACGCAGACCAAAAAAATGCAGGAAATTATGGCCACACTCTCACCAACGGGGGGCGTGACGTTTGACGCGGCAAAAGCAACCTGGTTTGGGCCGGCTGGTTGCGAGGCGTGTCATGAGGGCTATAAGGGTCGCATGGGTATTTATGAGGTTTTGATTATGAATAAAGACCTTGAGAAATCCATTTTGGGCGATAAAGTATCTGAATATGATATTCAAGATTTGGCCATTAAACAGGGCATGGTGACGATGGCGCAGGATGGAATTATGAAAGCCGCGGAAGGCATCACGAGTGTGCAAGAAGTGTTCCGTGTTATTGAATAAAAATTATGCCACTTAAGAAACGCGTTACTCCGGAACCGGTTGCCGTAAAAGTGCCATCCATCGCGTTGTATCGCAACATTGCGGTGACGTTTTTGGTGTTAACCATTTTGTTGCTTTTGACGGTGGTGTATTTGTCAGTGAAAAAGGTGACCATTCGTGTTACGACAGAACCCATGACCATCCAGGCATCGGCGCAGGCGCGCGTTGGAGAACAAGCGGAGGACATGCCGCAGGTTTCCGGCACAACTGCAAAATTGGATGTTGAAGTGTCCCGTGAATTTAAACCAACCGGTACCGAAACCAAAGAAACAGCGGCGGTAGGGCGTGTGGTTATCAAAAACACCACCACGCGCAATCAGCCGCTGGTTGCCACGACGCGTTTATTGTCACCTGATGGGGTATTGTTCCGTCTTAAAGAATCAGTGACCGCACCGGCAAGTGGAGAGGTGGGGGTGCGGGTGTATGCGGATAAACCGGGCAAGCAGGGGGAAATAGGGCCAACGAAGTTTACCATTCCCGGATTATTTGAGCCATTGCAACAAAAGATTTACGCGGAATCAAGCGAGCCGATGACGGGTGGCGTACTTGCAATCGGCATCGTCTCAAAAGAGGATATTGAAAAAGCAAAGAGCGCTGTTCGCGCGGCCATTCTTGAAGAAGCCGAGCGGTTGCTTATAGCGCGCGAGAAGGTGGACACGGCGATCGTGGCATTTATTGGCAAGATTGCCAAGGTGGATTTTGAGGTGAGTGGTGTGGCGGAAGATGCAGTTTCCGGATTTTCCGTTACTGGCAAGGGAGTGGTGGTTGGCGCGTTATATCATAAAGAAGAGGCGCGCTCTCTCGTGAATCGTAAATTACAAGAGAAGGTGGCGCGTCAGCCGGTGAAGCTGGTGATGGGTGAGGCGTTGCCTGAAGTGGTGGTTGATAGATATGACCCGAATGGACTCTGGGTACAATTAACGCTTTCTCAAAGCGGGGTAACGTACGTCACGGAAAACAGTCCGGCGTTTGATCCCGTGAAGTTTTATGGCAAAAGCCGCGCCGAGATTGAAGAATACGTTCGCGGCATTTCAGGCGTGCGCGAAGTAATGGTGAAGTTTCGTCCGGCGTGGAGCGACGTGGCGCCTCGCGTACCAGAGCACATTGAGGTGCGGGTGGTGAGTGAGTAGGGGGCGAGGGTTGTCATTTTTTAGTAACCCATGCTACACTCTCCAGTATCTATGCCACACAACGAACAACTTGATAACCTTCGTCACTCATGCGCCCACCTGTTGGCCGCGGCCGTGATGGAACTTTGGCCAGAGGCGAAGCGTACCATCGGGCCGCCCATTGAGGATGGTTTTTATTATGATTTTGATTTTGGCCCTTCAACAAGCTCAGGGAAGGATATAAAAATTTCCGAAGACGACCTCCCGCGCATTGAAAAAAAAATGCGCGAGATTTTGCCGACGTGGAAGGGGTTTGAGCGCCGCGAGATAACGGCCGATGAGGCGCGCGAGGTTTTTAAAGACAATTCGTACAAATTGGAATTGATTGACGAATTTTCGGACGAAGGACAATCGCTGACCCTCTATCAATCAGGTCATTATGTTGACCTCTGCCGTGGCGGACACACGGAAAGTCCGCGCGAAGAGTTGAAACATTTCAAATTGCTCTCGGTTGCCGGCGCGTACTGGCGCGGGAGTGAGAAAAATAAAATGCTCACGCGCTTGTACGGCACGTGTTTCCCCACGCAAAAAGAATTAGACGATCATCTGGCGCTCCTTGAGGAAGCAAAGAAACGCGACCATCGGAAAATCGGCCACGAGCAAAAATTATTTTTCATTGACGAGCTGGTGGGCAAGGGGCTGCCGCTTTGGTTGCCTAACGGAACCATTATTCGCAGTGAAATTGAACGGTTCGCGATTGACATGGAACAGAAGGGCGGGTATGTGCGCGTTACCACGCCGCATCTTGCTAAAGAGGAACTTTTCGTTACCTCTGGCCACCTCCCGTATTATAAGGACAGCATGTATCCGCCGATGGTGATGGATGATGGGACGTATTACCTGAAAGCGATGAACTGTCCGCATCATCACCTTATCTATCGTCATGAGATGCGCAGTTATCGTGACCTTCCAATCCGCATAGCGGAATACGGCACGGTGTATCGCAATGAGCTTTCAGGAACGTTGGCGGGATTGCTGCGCGTGCGCATGCTTTCCATGAATGACGCGCACCTGTATTGCCGCAAGGATCAGATAAAGGATGAGTTCAAGCGGGTGCTTGAAATGGTGCTTGCCTACTTTAAGATTTTTGGTTTAGACAACTATTCGTTCCGTTTGTCGCGCTGGAGTCCGGATCACGTGGATAAATATATCAACGAACCAGAAAATTGGATATATGCGGAGGAGGTGCTTCGCTCCGTGTTGCTCGAGATGAGCGTGGCATTCACGGAAGTGGAGAATGAGGCGGCGTTTTATGGACCCAAGGTTGATGTGCAGTTTAAGTCGGTTATTGGCCGCGAAGAAACCATGTCCACCATCCAGCTTGATTTTGCTGCCAAGAAGCGGTTCGGCTTGAGTTATGTTGATGAGACCGGCAAAGAGGCGGAGGTATTTGTCATCCATCGCGCGCCGCTTTCAACTCACGAACGGTTTACGGCGTTTTTGATTGAACACTTCGCGGGTGCGTTTCCGGTGTGGTTGTCACCCGTGCAAGTCATGGTGGCTCCGGTGAGTGAACACCATGTGGCGTTTGCAGAAGAACGTGTCGCGACGCTCCGCGCGGCAGGCATTCGCGCGGACGTTGACCGGAGCAATGAAACGGTTGGCAAGAAAATTCGCAACGCCGAATTGCAAAAAATTCCCTACACCGTGGTGGTAGGCGACAAAGAAAAAGATGGCGGCGAGTGGCAGATTCGCGTACGGAGTGAAAAGGATCAGCCACGCATGAGCGAGGGCGCGTTTATCGCCGCGGTAACTGACAAGATTACGCATCGCACGCTGGATGCGCAGTTGTAATGTTTGGGGTGTAGCGGGGCTTGACACGGGGGGATTTTTTTGGTAGAGTGGACAGTCCCTTGCTGGGACGTTATCCTGTAAGGAGAGGGAGGTGACAGATGGATGACAAGCGGACAGGAACTCCGCAATCGGTAGCGTTGCCGGAAGAGCGGTCTCATGTGGGTGTGTGGCGTGTTTCGCCGGATCTCCGTCCTGCTCACGGGCGGGCGCTGGTGAGCATCCTTGCGTGGCGGCTGGCAGAGACCGGCTTTTATGCGCTCCATATGGAGACGCTTGGGCGTTCCTTTCATGAGCGTACCGCGTGCTTGCTCGTTACCTTTGAGACCGTCGGCCCGTTTGCGCCGGCGCTCATGGAGTTGGTGACCGAGGTTGAGATTGACGGCGTGCGTTACCGGCGCGTTCGTGATGCATGCGATTTGTGTAGTGTGATGTCTGACGGATCCTACACAGCCGTCATGTCAATCGCGATCGTGGATGGCATGCTCTTTCCACGAAAGATGAGTGAAGATATTGAGCTTGTCTTTACGGTGCCGGAGCCATAAGATGGCCGACGTCATCTCGTTTGGCGAACGGTTTTTGCAGAGTGCAAAGTTCCATTTTCAGCAAGCGCGCCTGGATGGCGACCAGCTCACCGTCACGTTTTCCTCGGAGCGATTCATCCCAGACGAGGTGCTCGCTACGATCAAGCGGTTGCGGCTTGATGGCACCGAGGTGGAGGTGGAGTTTCGCCATGATATTCCGCTCACCTTGGGCGAACGGAGGCGTCAAGCGGTATTCAGGATTGTTGCTCTCTATTTCTCTCTTTTGAACGCAAGCGACTGTGCCATCTGGTTTGATGAAGACCGGGTGGAAGCGCTCTACCGATTTTCAACGTAAAAGCCCGTGTGTTACACACGGGCTTCTTTTATTCTTTGGGTGGTGGCGCTGAAGCAATGACATCACCCTTCCGATACAGCGGCGGGTATTTTTTATCAAGTTCTTCCAATCCTTTCGGCGGGACGGCGGATGCGAGAACGTCACCTTCAATATGGGAGGGGGCTTTTTTCAAAAAGTTCTCCAACATACCTGCTTTCAGAACCATCAGTTGCATGCCTTCTCGTACACTCATTCTTTTTTCATCAGTACTTAAATTGGCAATTGAGTTGAAACGATCCATGCTCTCTTTGGCCGCAGCGATAAAATCTTTGCCATTCCCTGCGGCTACCGCTTCTTGCAGTTTTTCTTGCAAGAGCGCCGGCAATTTTTCTATAGAGGCGGCTGCCACTTCGTTAAAGAGTGGATCTGCAATTTTTTCAATGCGTAATTTTTCCTGCGCGCGGCCAAGCGGAGAATCAGGGGGAGCCGGTTTTTCACGAAGAATTGCTTCTTTGGCTTTAGATTCTTTTATTGCAAGTTCAAGCGCCGCGCGATCTGCGTTTAATTCTTTGAGACTGGCTGTTTTGTCTGCGTCTTTATATTCTGAAGGATCCCTGAACCCTTCCGGTGGTTTTCTAAGTGGGCTTGGCATAGATTGAAGTTAAATAGTATAGAGTAAGTGTAGCAGCCATTGTGCGGAGACGCAACTTGACTATCCACATGGCTCCGCGCATACTGGGAATTTGATATGGCAATCAACAAACCAAAAATTATCGTGATTGTGGGACCGACGGGGTCAGGGAAGACAGCGCTCGCGCATGTTATTGCGAGAAGCGGCGGCGATTTTGAACTCGTTAGTGCAGATTCTCGTCAGATTTACCGCGGTATGGATATTGGCACCGGAAAAGAGGCGGTGCCGGATATCCCGCATCATTTGATAGACATCGTTAATCCAGACGAGGAGTTTACGCTCGCGGATTTTTTGGCGCGCGCGAAAAAAGTTATTGCGGATATCCGCGCGCGCGGTCATATGCCTGTTGTGGTTGGTGGCACTGGACTGTATGTGCAGGCGCTGGTGGAAAATTGGCAGGTGCCGGCGGTGAAGCAAAATCAAAAGTTGCGCGCGGAGCTTGAGAAAAAAAGTGTTTCAGAATTACAAAAAGAGCTTGCCGCGATTGATCCGGAAGAAGCGGAACGTTTGGGTGGAGGAAAACGCTATCTCATTCGCGCGCTTGAAATGTGGCACGCCACGGGCAAGAAACCCTCGGCGTTCAAAACAAAAAGCGAGCCGTTGTATGACGCGCTCGTGATTGGCATTGATCTTCCGCGCGAGGAATTGTATGCGCGGATTGACGCGCGCGTGGATGATATGTTCGCGCGTGGTTTGGTAGACGAGGTGCGCGGACTTTTGAAAAAGTATCCGGCTGATTTACCGGCATTCAAAACGATTGGGTATAGAGAAATAATGGATAATGATTTGATACACCCGCAGGGCAATACGCTAGAGAGGAGCTTTCGCAGGCGCCGCGGCATGGTCTCCGCCGCCTCGGCGGAGCGCGGCGCCGAGAATGCAGGTAGCCGGCTCGGCCTCTGGCCGAGCGAGCCACGTGAAGCGGGGCGTCCGCCGCTGGACGGCGGACTACCGGTCCGAAATGGCGTGTTGCCCGAGGGTGCAACGAGCCGCATAATCAAACACCACACCCACGCCTACGCCCGCCGCCAGCTCACCTGGCTTCGGCGGATGAAGTATGTGGAGTGGACTGCGGATTCTCCTTCTGCCATGCAACTCGTACAGCGGTGGCTATAGTGGGAACCACGGATTTATCAAGCGCGTAGGGGAGGATTTCGTCTGCGGTTGGATTTTGGATTGTTGCGGCGAGTGCCTCTGCCGCCGCGAGTTTCATGTCTTCCGTGATGCGCGTTGCGCGGACATCAAGCGCGCCGCGAAAGATGCCAGGGAACCCGAGTACGTTATTTACTTGATTGGGAAAATCGCTCCGGCCAGTTGCCACCACTGCCGCGCCGGCCGCTTTTGCCGCATCGGGCAGAATTTCCGGATCAGGATTTGCCATTGCAAAAATAATTGCGCCCTGTGCCATGGTTTTTACCATCTCCGGTGTGAGCGCGTCTTTGACGGAAACACCAATGAACACATCGGCGTTGTGTACTGCATCCGCGAGTGTGCCTTGTTTTTTGTTACGGTTGGTAAGGGCGGCGACTTCTTTTTTTGTATCATTCAAATCCTCGCGTCCTTCAAAAATAATTCCTTTAC
>Ga0137829_11970503_pt1 | contig 10924 bp, 10 predicted proteins | sample OV2TP2_FD_97737 | JGI IMG/M metagenome (GOLD analysis project Ga0137829, IMG submission 97737) | reverse complement strand
GTTGGCGATGTAGCGCACGGGATCGAGCGGCTCGCGGGTCGGGCCGGAGGTGACGAGCACGTGGGCGCCCGAAAGCGGTCCGCCGCCGGCGCCGAGCGCCGCCTCGACGGCGGCCAGGATCTCGGGCACCTCGGCCATGCGGCCGAGGCCCCATTCGCCGGCTTCGGCCATCTCGCCCTCATTGGGCCCGACCAGCGCCGCGCCGTCGCCGATCAACCGGGCGACGTTGCGCCTGGTCGCGGCGTGGTACCACATGAAGGGGTTCATGGCGGGGGCCAGCAGCAGCGGCGCGCCCGTCGCCAGCAGCACCGCACCCGCCAGATCGTCGGCCAGCCCCGCGGCAATTCTCGCCATCAGCGAGGCGGTGGCGGGAGCCACGACGACGAGGTCGGCCTCGCGCGCCAGGCGGATGTGGCCGATCTCGGCCTCGTCCTTCAAATCGAAGAGCTCGCCATAGGCCTGCTCGCCGGCGAGCGCCCCGGCCGATAGCGGCGTGACGAACTCGCGGGCGGCGCGGGTCAGCACCACGCGCACCCGCGCCCGCCGCTCGCGGAGGCGGCGGATGAGGTCGAGCGCCTTGTAGGCGGCGATGCCGCCGCCGATGACGAGCAGCACGCGCCTGCCCGCGAGGCTCCCGCCCGCGGCGGCGGGGTCCCGCGCGGCGCCGCGGCGCGCGGACTCGCCCTTACCTTCCATGAAATCGTTTGCCGTGACCGCGCCGCCGGTCGCCTCGGCGATGCGCTGGGCGAGGTCGAGCGAAGGCTTGGCGTTTCCATGCCTCAATCGGCTGATGGTGGCTTCGGTGGTGCCCACCGCCTTGGCGAAATCGCGGGCGCGGGTTCCAGCGTCATTGAGCCAGTCTGAAAGTTTCATGGCAGAAAATTACATAAAATGTAATTCTTAATCAAGCCGCGCGGCCTAGCCGAGCAGCGAGTAGGCGATCACCGCCAGCGAGATCGCCGCCAGCCAAATGGCGACGCGGGAGAAGCGGTTGCGCCGGGACTGGGCCTCAGCGAGGCGATCGATGGTGTAGGAATCGAGCCGCAGCCCTTCCTCGGCCATGTCGGCGAAGGCGCCGGCGGCGCGTTCGGCCTCGTTCAGGAGCCGCGGGATCTCGCCGATGAAGTGGCCGACGCTGACGGCCCCTTCGGCGGCTTCGGTGATCCGCGCCTCGGCCCCGGTCTCGTTCTCGATCCAGGCGCGCACCACGGGCTCCGAAGTCTTCCAGATGTTGAGCTTGGGGTTGAGGGCGCGGGCGACGCCCTCGACCACGACCATGGTCTTCTGCAGCAGGATGAGCTGGGGCTGGGTCTGCATGTCGAAGACTTCCGTATATTGCAGAAGCTGGCCCAGCAGCTGGGCCATCGAGATCTCCTCGGCGGTGCGGTCCATCAGCGGTTCGCCGATGGCGCGCAGCGCTTGGGCGAACTGATCGATTGAGTGCTTGCGCGGCACGTAGCCGGCCTCGAAGTGAACCTCGGAGACCCGCCGGTAGTCGCGGGTGATGAAGCCGTAGAGGATCTCGGCCAGAAACCGGCGCTCGAGCTTGGTCAAGCGCCCCATGATGCCGAAGTCGACGGCGACGATATTGCCCTCGACATCGACGAACAGGTTGCCCGGATGCATGTCGGCGTGGAAGAAGCCGTCGCGCATGGCGTGGAGCAGGAAGCTCTGGATCAGGATGTCGCCCAGGCGCTCCAGGTCGTGGCCGGCGGCCTTCAGCGCGGCGTGGTCGGAAAGCGGGATGCCTTCGATCCACTCCAGCGTCAGCACGCGCCTGGCGCTGCGCGACCAATCGACCTTGGGGACGCGGAAGCCCTCGTCGCCGGCGATGTTCTCGGCCATCTCCGATATGGCGGCCGCCTCCATGCGCAAATCCATCTCGATCGCCACCGATTTGGCCAGCGTGTCGACGACCGCCACCGGGCGCAGGCGGCGCGAGGGCGGATGCAGGCGCTCGATGGCGTGGGCGGCGAAGTAATAGCTTTCGAGATCCTTGCCGAAGCGGGCCTCGACGCGCGGCCGCAGGATCTTGACGGCGACGTCGCGGACGTGGCCGGAGGCGTCGCGGGCCTTGGCCCGGTGCACCTGGGCGATCGAGGCGGCGGCCACGGGGGGGCCGAACTCGACGAACAGGTCCGAGATCTTGGCGCCGAGGGCCTTCTCGATGGCGCGTTCGGCCTCGGCGCTCGAAAAGGGCGGCAGGCGGTCCTGAAGGCGCGAGAGATCGCGGGCGAGCTCGCGCCCGACGATGTCGTCGCGGGTGGCGAGGAACTGCCCGAGCTTGACGTAGCTGGGCCCCAGCGAGGTGAGCGCGGCGGCTAGCCGCGCCTCGTTGCCATTGGTGTGGCGCCTGCCGGCCTTGCCGCCCCCCTTGGGCCAGACGCGCTTGAACAGCTGGACCGGCTCGGGAAGCGCGAGGTCCTCTGGGATCACCCGGGCGCCGTGCCGCGCCAGCACCAGGCCCGCATGGGCCAGCCTCACCATGTTCGATATGGCGCCGAACACCAAGCTTCCTCCCGATCCTAGAGCAGTTTCAATGAATTCCGAGCCATTCCGACGCGGCGCAAAATCGCCTGTCCCGCATGGGTTTCCGATCGGCGGGCGCCTGCCGCCGAACCGGGCTTGCCCGACGGGTGAGCATCGCGCCGCGCCCGGCTCGATGCCGGATCGCCAACGCCAATCGAAAACAGAATTGACACGGAATTCATTGAACCTGCTCTAGATCCGCCAGGCCGAATGGATGGCCGCGATGCCGCCGCTCAGATTGCGGTACTTGACCTGGCCGAAACCGGCCTTGGCGATCAACCCGGCGAAGGCCTCCTGGTCGGGGAACTCGCGGATGCTCTCGACCAGATAGCGGTAGGAGGCGGCATCGCCCGCCACCGCAGCGCCCAACGCCGGGATGGCGGTGTCGGAATAGCGTTCGTAGAGCGTATCCAGAATCGGCACCTCGGCCTGCGAAAATTCGAGCACCAGCAGCCGCCCCCCGGGCTTCAGCACCCGGTAGGCCTCGGCGAGCGCGCGGCCGCGGTCGCTCACATTGCGGATGCCGAAGGCGATCGTATAGGCGTCGGCGCAGCCGCTTTTCAAGGGTAACGCCTCGGCGTTGGCGCGGAGGAAACGCAGCCTTTGCAGGCCTTTGCGTTCGGCTCGGCGCCGGCCAACGGCGAGCATCTCGGCCGAGAGGTCGCAGATCACCGCCTCACAGGCGGCACCGCCGGCCTTGAGAAAGCGCTCGGCGACGTCGCCGGTGCCGCCCGCCACGTCTATCAAGCGGTAGGGCTTGGCCGATTTGGGCGGCGCCAGCCAGGCGATAAGGTCGTCCTTCCACAGCCGGTGGAGGCCGCCCGACATCAAATCGTTCATCAGGTCGTAGCGCTCGGCGACGCGCGCGAAGACGCCCTCGACCAGCCCCCGGCGCTCGTCGCCGGTGAGCGCCGAGAGATTGAAGGCCGTTCCGCCGCCGCGGGGGCCGTGCCGGCTAGGGTCACCCATGGCCGCGACAATAGCGCAGGCGTCATGGGGAGGCTATTGTTCGCCACGCCCGAGGCGCGGGTTTTCCCGCATATGGTTTCCCGAGGAGCCGATGCCCGAACTGCCGGAGGTCGAAACGGTCCGCAAAGGTCTGGAGGACGCGCTGGTCGGCGCCCGGTTCGAGCGGGTCGAGCAGCGGCGGCGGGATCTGCGCTTTCCGCTGCCCGAACGCTTCGCAGAACGGCTCGAGGGCGCCCGCGTCCAGGCGCTGGGGCGCCGCGCCAAATATCTGCTCGGCGAGCTCGACAGCGGCGAGGTGCTCGCCATGCATCTCGGCATGAGCGGACGGTTCACCATCGACCGGGCGGGGGAGATCAGGCGGCCCGGCCGCTTCGTCCACGATGCACCGCTTGGCGCCACCCACGATCACGTCGTCTTCCACATGAGCAACGGGGCGCGCGTCGTCTATAACGACGCCCGCCGCTTCGGCTACATGACGCTGATCGAGGCGCGCGCGCTCGAGGGCCACAAGCTCTTCCGCGACCTTGGCGTCGAGCCCCTGAGCGGGGCGCTCTCGCCCGACTTCATCGCGCGCGCCTTCGCCGGAAAACACACCAGCCTCAAGGCGGCGCTATTGGATCAGCGGCTGATTGCCGGGCTCGGCAACATCTATGTGTGCGAGGCGCTGCACCGGGCCGGGCTCTCGCCGCGCCGGGGGGCGGCGAGCCTGGCGCGGCGTTCGGGTGCGCCCACCGCGCGCGCCCACCGCGTCGTCGAGGCGATCAAGTCGGTGCTCGAGGACGCGATCGCCGCCGGCGGCTCGTCGCTGCGCGACTATCAGCACGCCGACGGCTCGCTCGGCTATTTCCAACATTCGTTTGCAGTCTATGGCCGGGCCGGGCAAAGTTGCCCGCGCGCCGCCTGCGGCGGCAAGATCCGCCGCATCGTCCAGAGCGGCCGCTCGACCTTCTTCTGCGCGCAGTGCCAGCGCTGAACCAAGCTTCATGGATCCATTCAAACACGGGGGCCGTCATGGCGTACGACAACATCATCGTAGAGACCAAGGGCAAGGTGGGGCTCATTACCCTCAACAGGCCCGACGCGCTCAACGCGCTCAACGGCGCGCTGATCGGCGAGTTGGGCGAGGCGGTCGACGCCTTCGAGGCGGATCAAGGGATCGGCTGCGTGGTGATCACGGGAAGCGAGCGCGCCTTCGCCGCGGGCGCCGACATCAAGGAGATGGCCAGCAAGAGCTTCGTCGGCGCCTATGTGAGCGATTTCCTGGCCGACTGGGAGAAGGTCTCCCGCGCCCGCAAGCCGGTGATCGCGGCGGTGGCGGGTTTCGCGCTCGGCGGGGGCTGCGAGCTCGCCATGATGTGCGACTTCATCATCGCCGCCGACACGGCGGTGTTCGGCCAGCCCGAGATCAATCTGGGGCTGATTCCGGGCGCCGGCGGCACCCAGCGGCTGACGCGCGCGGTGGGCAAGTCGAAGGCGATGGAGATGTGCCTCACCGGGCGGCGCATGGAGGCGGAGGAGGCCGAGAGGAGCGGGCTGGTGGCCCGCGTGGTGCCGGCGGACAAGCTGATGGAGGAGGCGCTCAAGGCGGCGGAGACGATAGCGGCGATGTCGCTGCCTTCGGTCCTGCTCGCCAAGGAGGCGGTCAACCGGGCCTACGAGACGACGCTCGCCGAGGGCGTGCGCTTCGAGCGGCGCACATTCTTCGCGCTGTTCGCGGCGCAGGACCAGAAGGAGGGCGCGGCCGCCTTCATCGAGAAGCGCAGGCCCGACTTCAAGAACAAATAAGCCCGAGTCTCAGTCGAGCTCGAAGCGGTCCTTGTAGTCGAGGGCGAGGGCGGGGTCCTGGTCGGCCTTGGCGAGCAGGCAGTTGCCGACCACCAGGGTCTCCATCTCGGTCCCCATGAAGCAGTGGAAGGCGTCCTCCGGCGTGCAGACGATGGGCTCGCCGCGGACGTTGAAGGAGGTGTTGACGAGCACCGCGCACCCCGTCCGCCGCTTGAAGGCCTGGAGCAGGGCGTAGTAGCGGGGATTGGTCTCCTCGTGCACGGTCTGGATGCGGGCTGAATAGTCCACATGGGTCACGGCCGGGATGTCCGAGCGCGGCACGTTGAGCTTGTCGATGCCGAAGCGCGCCTCTTCGGCGGCGCTCATCGGCCGCCGGCGGCTCTTCTTCACATCGGCGACCAGCAGCATGTAGGGGCTCGCCCGGTCGAGCTCGAAATACTCGCCCGCCTCCTCGCCGATCACCGAGGGCGCGAAGGGCCGGAAGCTTTCGCGGTATTTGATCCTGAGGTTGAGGGTCTTCTGCATCTCCGCGTTGCGTGGATCGCCGAGGATCGAGCGCCCGCCCAGCGCGCGCGGGCCGAACTCCATGCGGCCCGAGAACCAGCCCACCGCGTCGCCTCCCTCCAGCGCGCGGGCGGTGGCCTCGAAGAGCTCGTCGTCGGCGAGCACGGTGAACTTGGCACCAACCTTCGTGAGGCGCCTTTCGATCTCGGCCTTGGCGAAGGCGGGCCCCAGATAGGCACCTTGCATGGCGTCCTTGCCGTTCGTCCTCCCGCGCGGCGCGCCTGCGTGGAGGTGGTGGGCGGCATAGGCGGCGCCCAGAGCGCCACCGGCGTCGCCGGCGGCCGGCTGGATCCAGATGTTCTCGAAAGAGCCCTCGCGCAGCAGCTTGCCGTTGGCGACGCAATTGAGCGCGACGCCGCCGGCCAGGCACAGATTGGGAAGGGAGTAGGTCTCGGCCAGGTTGCGGGCGATGCGCAGCATCACCTCCTCGGTCACCTGCTGGACCGAGGCGGCGAGGTCCATCTCGCGCTGGGTGACGGGATCGCCTGGGCGGCGCGGCGGGCCGCCGAACAGTCGATCGAAGCGCTTGTTGGTCATGGTGAGGCCGGTGGCGTAGTCGAAATAGCGCTGGTCGATCCAGAAGGAGCCGTCGGGCTTGACGTCGATCAGCTTCTCCATGATGAGGGGCGCGTATTTGGGTTCGCCATAGGGGGCGAGCCCCATCACCTTGTATTCGCCCGAATTGACCTTGAAGCCGGTGTAGTAGGTGAAGGCCGAATAGAGCAGGCCGAGGCTGTGCGGCCAGCGGATCTCGCGCACCATCTCGAGCGCGTTGCCGCGGCCGATCGACACCGAGGCCGTGGTCCATTCGCCGACGCCGTCCATGGTCAGCACCACCGCCTCCTCGAAGGGCGAGGGAAAGAAGGCGGATGCCGCGTGGCTCTGGTGATGCTCGGCGAAGAGCAGCTTGTTCTCGACTTCGCCCGAGGGCGCGAAGGGCTCGAGCGCCTTGATGAGATTCGGCTTCTGAAACAGCTTCTCCTTGATCCATACCGGCATCGCCATGCGGAAGGAGGGGAAGCCGCGCGGCGCGCAGGCGAGATAGGTCTCGATCAGGCGTTCGAATTTGAGGAACGGCTTTTCGAAGAAGCAGACGTAATCGGCCTCATCGAGGCTGATACCCGCCTCCTCCAGGCAGTAGCGGACAGCGTGCTCGGGAAAGCGCGCGTCGTGCTTGACCCGGGTGAAACGCTCCTCCTGGGCGGCGGCGGCGATCTGGCCGTCGTCCAGCAGCGCGGCAGCGCTGTCGTGATAGAAGGCGGAAATGCCGAGAATGCGCACGGCTCATCGCGCTCCCGTCGCCAGGTGGTTGGCGGGCCGGTCCGGGGGCATCAGAATATCGTGTAGATGAACGGCGCGATGGCGGAGCCCTGGGCCAGGATCAGCAGGCCGCCGAAGACCACCAGGGTGATGATCACCGGGGCGAGCCACCACTTCTTGCGGGCGCCCATATAGGCGATGAGTTCTTTGAGGATCGAGACCATGGGACCTGTGATGCGAGTGCTCAGAACTGATTGATCATGGAGCCGGGCGCGGCCTCGCTGCCGCGGGCGCTCCAATAGGTCGCGGATCCGGGCGCGCGGCTTGCGCCCAGCGGGTCGCGCAGCCGTTGCATCAGCAGGCCCGCGGGAACGATGGCGAGCGCGTAAAGCAACAGCATGACGAGCGGACTGACGACCCGGTTGAGCAGCAGCGAGAGGCGGAACCAGGCGCGGTTGAGGGGCGCCAGCAGGCCCGGCCGCAGCCAGCTTGCGAGCGCGAAGGCGAGCGAGGCGATCAGCGCGGGAACCGCGATGGCGGGGTTGGCGCGGGAGAGCACGGCGATGAGCGCCGCGACGCCGGCGAAGACGAGCCCGGTCGAGCGGTCCGACGGCGGGGCCGGCGCAGCGTCTGCGTAGCGCTCGTGAAAATCGCCTTTGGTCGCCTTCATCCTCGAGCTCTCCTTTGCCCGCGCCTTCCGCCGCGCACCGTTGACGGGACCGGGCCGCCTCTATATACACAGCTCGATTTTCCGGCGCCAGCGCCGCGCGCGGGCGCGGCGGCGCCGGAAAGGGGTAAACGGGCGATCCTATGGCCAATACCAAATCGGCGAAGAAAGCGGTGCGTAAAATGTCCCGGCGGCGGGCCGTCAACACGTTGTGGCGGAGCCGCATGCGGACCTATGTGCGCAAGGTCGAGGAGGCGGTCGCCGCCGGCGACAAGAAAGCGGCGCAAACGGCTCTCCGCGAGGCCCAGCCCCACGTCATGAGGGCGGCGCAAAAAAACGTCATCCACGCCAACGTCGCCAGGCGTAAAATCTCACGGCTTTCGGCGCGGGTTCGCGCCATGGGCAGCTAGAGCCGCTTTCCACAAATTCTTCACTTTTATTGCAGCGGGAGGGCAGTGCGTCCGCCGCGCCGAACCCCGCATTTCAAATTTTTGCAGATTCAAGACGTTATTGTCTCACCCGCCGTGAAAACGCGACCGGGCGGAGGCGGGGCGGCCATTTGGGCGGCGCGCGGACGCCTCGGCTTTCTAGGAAAAAATCGCAGTTTTTGGCGATCCTTGCGCGACGATGACGAAGCGACGATTCCGCCTGCAATCCCAGCGAGTTGATGTGAGACAGCGCCTCCAATCGAGGGCTCAAGAGTCGGGAATGGCCCTAAAAATCCGCACCGGTGGTGCATTATAGCCATTGCATCAGCAAATGGCGGCGCTATAATCGAAACATCCGAACGGGGCAGATCCCCAAAAACTAGTATTTTCTAGTAATTTGTCAGCATAAGCTGGCAGATATTCAGTATATTTGCGTTAAAATTCAGCAAGATAAATCCCATCAAGGGATCTTATTCTTGCGCTGAAGAAAAATGGTTGCGGATAGGGTTCGGGTTTGCCGACATCGAATTCGCGTAGTCTTGTGTTTGAGTAGTTTGGCGGCTTTGGGGTAGTGAGATCATCGTGGCCGAGTCGGAACAGCGACTTGGAGTGGACGACGTTGACGTGAGCGTTGTTTGGGAGCGGTTGGCCACTGATCCCAGCGCGCGGTTGATCGATGTGCGGACACGCGCGGAGTGGGCGTTCGTCGGGGTGCCGGATCTGGCGGCCATAGGCAAGCAAGTCCTATTGGCCGAATGGGCGTTTCCCGACAAGCGGCTCAATCCACATTTTACCGACCAGCTCCAGTCGATGCTCGGCGTGCACGGGGCTGGCAGGGACGCTGATCTCTATTTCATTTGCCGTTCGGGCGTCCGGAGCCGCGCCGCAGCACAGGCGTTGGCAACGGTTGGGTACCGCGCTTGCCACAATGTCGCGAACGGCTTCGAGGGGCCGCCCGACAATGAGCGGCATCGGGGGCGGATTGCCGGCTGGAAGGTCGCGGGTCTTCCCTGGTCCCAGGGGTAGGGAGGCCGGACTGCCGCGGACTTCCGGACGCGATGGGAGCCATGGCTCAGGGGTGCCGCCACGGCGGCGAAGGGAAAACGGCGCCGGGGCACCGAAAGAACGGGGCACTGACGCTCCAGGGGAACGACATGACCGAAAAGCATCAGGTCAGCAGGGCGGCGCGGGATCAAGCAAGAAGCGTTGAAGGGGGCGCTCAACATCAACAGCGGAACGGAAAGAGCAATCTCGAATGCTGGCAGCGCATTCGCAAGCGCCTGCGCGCCGAGCTCGGCGAAGACGTATTTTCGAGCTGGTTCGGACGGGTCGAGCTGGAAGACGTCAACGCCGCGACGGTACACGTCTCGGTACCGACCCGGTTCCTCAAGAATTGGCTGCAATCCCATTACTACGAGCGCCTGTTGCAGTGCTCACAGGACGAGTTCCCCGACACCTCGCGCATCGAATTTCGTGTCCGCCGGCCGCATGACGGAAACGAGCGGTCCGGAGTGGAGCCGCGGGAAGCGAGCCAGTCCCGCGAGCAGCCGGTGGTGCCGCGGGGCGAGATCGCCGCAGTCGGATCGGACCAGGGCGCGCCGTTGCCGACGGGTGCCGCGCCGGGAACGGGCGGATTCGAGGGATCGCCGCTCGATCCCCGCTTCTCCTTCTCGTCGTTCGTCGTCGGCACGTCCAACCGGCTGGTGCACGCCGCAGCCCAGGAGGTCGCCGAATCGGCCGACGTCCAGCCGCTGCGCTACAACCCGCTCTACATCCAGGGCAGCGTAGGGCTCGGCAAGACCCATTTGCTGCACGCCATCGCGCTCGAGGTGCGCCGCCGCTCGATGGCCGCGCGCGTGCTTTACCTCACGGCCGAGCGCTTCATGTCGAGCTTCGTTCAGGCGCTGCGGGCGCGCGACGCGATCGCCTTCAAGGAGAAGCTGCGCGGCATCGACATCCTGCTGATCGACGACATGGAATTCCTCCAGGGCACCACCATTCAACAGGAATTCTGCCACGCGCTGAACTCGCTGATCGACGGTGGCCGCCAGGTGGTCGTTGCCGCCGACCGGCCGCCGGCGCAGCTTGAGAAGCTGGATGCTCGCATGCGCTCGCGGCTCGCGGGCGGGCTGGTGGCCGAAATCGGGGCAATGGACTACGAGCTGCGCCACCGCATCCTGGCGCGGCGGGCGGGCGAGGAGAGCCTGCGCGATCCGAGCTTCCAGGTGCCGCGCGCGGTGATCGACTTCCTGGCGAGCCGCCTCACCGACGGCGGGCGCGAACTGGAGGGCTCGATCATCCGGCTGCGGGCGGCCTATCAGCTCACCGAGCAACCGATCACGATGGAGACTGCCGAGCACATCATCCGCGATCTGATGCGGGGATCGGAGCCCAAGCGGGTCAAGATCGACGACATTCTGCGCATCGTCTCCAAGCATTTCGGCGTCAACCGGTCCGACCTGCTCTCCAGCCGCCGCAACCGCTCCATCGTACGTCCCCGGCAGATCGGCATGTATCTCGCCAAGCAACTCACCTCCCGTTCCCTGCCCGAGATCGGACGGCGCTTCGGCAACCGCGACCACACCACGGTGCTGCACGCGATCCGCAAGATCGACCAACTCATGAAGGGCGATTCCTCCCTGCAGGAGGAGGTCGATCTGCTGGCCCGGCTGCTGAAGGATTGAAGCCGCGAGCGCCCTTGCGCGCGGCCGTGGGCATGGCC
>Ga0137829_10591854_pt1 | contig 10948 bp, 12 predicted proteins | sample OV2TP2_FD_97737 | JGI IMG/M metagenome (GOLD analysis project Ga0137829, IMG submission 97737) | reverse complement strand
GACCAGCCGGAATTGCGCCTCGTCCCGAACGATCGCCGGATCGCCGAGGCCGGCTGGGATCGAGGCACGATCTCCGGCATCGTCCGTGCTTTTGGCGACGGCTTGTTTGTCGGCGATTATTTCGATGGGGAACAGACGATCGACATTATCGTCCGTTCCGAAACCTGGCAGACGCCGGAAGAGTTAACGGCCATGCCGCTGGCCACTCCCGGGGCCGGTATCCTGCCGCTCGGCGAGCTGCTCGATGTTGCCTATACCTCGGGCCCGGAAGAGATCCGGCGTATCAACCGGCGCCGTACCGTGACCCTGCGTGTCAGCCCGCCGGAGCATATGTCCCTGGAGGCGGCACTGGATCGGCTCCGCTCGGAAGTGGAGCCGCTGGTGCGGGCCAATCTCCCGGAAGACGGCGATGTCCGGTATACCGGCACGGCCGACAAGCTCCAGTCGGCCCTGAAGAGCATGCGCGGGAGTTTTCTTCTGGCCGTGGTCATTCTCTACCTGCTGATGAGCGCGCTGTTCCAGTCGTTCCGGGACAGCCTGCTGGTCATCTTGTCCCTGCCCCTCGCGACGGTAGGCGGGGTCATTGCCCTTAACCTCATCAACAGCGTACCGGCCTGGTTCGGGCTGGCCGTGTTCCAGCCCATGGACCTGCTCACCATGATCGGTTTTGTTATCCTGCTCGGGATCGTGGTCAATAACGCCATCCTGCTGGTCTACCAGGCCCGGTACGGCGAGCGGGAAGAAGGCCTGAACCGGCGCGAGGCCGTGAACCAGGCCATTCATATCCGCCTGCGGCCCATCCTGATGAGCACGCTGACCACCGTTTTCGGCATGCTGCCGCTTTTACTGGTACCCGGGCCGGGCACCGAGCTCTACCGCGGGATGGCGGGGGTAATCGTCGGCGGCATGCTGGTCAGCGTGGTCTTTACCCTGGTGTTGCTGCCCAGCCTGTTGCGCATCGGGGAAGACCGCAGTGGGGTCGTGCAGCGCGATGCTGGTGGAGAAGGACTTGCAGATGCCCCCTGAATCCCTGAAACTGGGCGGCGATATCTGCGGTGTCACTGAATATAGATGGCATAACACAATGTCCTGCAATGAAAAAATACTGACACGGCCAGCCGGCGTCCTCATAATTATGGGTCTGCTGACAAGCCTGTCTGTCGCGGCCGCCACCACTCACATCCTGCACAATGACAGGGATACGGTGGTAGGGCAGTTGACCACTGTACAGGCGGGACCCAGAGACACGCTGCTCGATATCGGCCGCGTCCATGGTTTCGGCTATCACGATCTGAAACTACTGAACCCCGAGGTAGACACGTGGCTGCCGGGCGAGGGGACGGAGGTCCTGCTGCCCGCCCAGTTCATTCTGCCGAACGTACCGCATGAAGGCATCGTCCTCAACATCCCTGAAATGCGGCTGTACTATTTTCCGGAGCGTAAACGCGGCGGGCCGTATGAGGTGATCACCTATCCGCTTGGCGTGGGCCGGGAAGGCTGGACCACACCTTACGTCAGAACGCGGGTCACCGAAAAAAAGGTCCGGCCGGTATGGCACCCCCCGGAATCCATCCGCGAGGAGCATGCCGCGATGGGCCGGCCCCTGCCGAAGCGGGTGGAACCCGGACCGGAGAACCCGCTCGGTGAGCACGCCCTGGGACTCGGGCTGCCGATGTACCTCATTCACGGGACCAACAAGCCCTTTGGCGTGGGCATGCGCGTCAGCCACGGCTGTATCCGCCTCTATCCAGAAGATATCGAGGACCTGTTCCAGCGGGTAAAGATCGGCACGTCGGTCAACATCATCAACCAGCCTTACAAGATCGGTGAACTGGATGGCGTCATCTACCTGGAAGTTCACCCCCACCTGATCGAAGATACGGAATATTTTGCGCAGAACAGTCTTACCGAGGTCGTCAAGTACATCGTCTCCAACACGAAAGAGCGTCAATATGAAATCGACTGGTCACAGGTCAAGCGGGTCGTGGAGGAATCCAGGGGGGTACCGGTGGCCATCGGCATGCACACGCCGGTCATGCGGGTTTCCGCCGGCCAGGACATCCTCCCCGAAACGGCGACAATGGACATGCGTGGCGTGGAAGTCCAGCTTGAACTGCAGGCCGGCCACCCGGCCGAGTAGGCAGAAATAAAAAAGCCCCCAATCCCGGGATCGGGATCAGGGGTTTTCAGCAGTTTTTGTAGCGTGTTCCGGCGAGGATTACTTCATCATCGCCTTTTCAAACATCCGATCAAGCTTTCTGGAATTCTCGTTGCAACAGGTCAGCGCCGCCTCGGCATCCTTGCTGGCCTGGTCTGCTGCATATGCGGCTTCCGAAGCGACGGTGTGGGCGTTCTGCGCCAGGGTGTAAGCGTCATTGGCCCTGGCCATCGCTGCGTTTGCGGCCGCCTTGGCTTCTTCGATTTGTGTCATGTCCGCACAACCGCTTGCCAGTCCCACGGAGAGGACAAGTAGTGAGGTTTTAATAAATGTTGTTCGCATAATTGTTTCTCCCGTTAACCTGTAACCTGTGGCTGAGGTCATCCCCAGTTCTTTCCAGTCAGCCGAATAATGACCGATTTTGGCCTGATTATCAATGAATTTGGCGCCTGATTGCGATTGCAACGGCTAACCGGGGAGCGGATTTTCGGCGTACCTTGCTGCCGGCGTTGCGGTGGTCATGGCGGTGTTTTCCTGCGGCCGGTGCCGCGTGCTTCGGGTCGAAAACGCGACGGGACGCGGCCGGCCCGGGCCGGGACGATCCGGGTCGTACCGACGTACGCCACGAGCCGGGGCGCGTGCACCGTGCGCCAAAGCCGGGCGCAACGCGGGGAAAACACCGGCATCAGCGCCCGACGCCCGTGGGCGGTCGTTTCAGGCGCTGGTCGTGATGCTCATTGATGAAATTCGCGATGGCTTCTTCAAAACTCGAAATGGGTTTGAGTTCGCACTGGGCATCAAACCATGACAGGATCTGGTTGATATCCATATCGCCTTCGACGCGGTAGGTTTCGGGCGTCAGGTAATTGTAAGCGGTCAGGTAACCCATGAGATAGTTCTTGAAGTGGTCGTAGGTATCGGCGGTGCGGGCCAGGTTATAACTGTGGCAGGATTTGTTGCCCGGCCCCCAGATGGCGTAATGCCCGCTTTTGTCCGCCGCGTAACCGCTCACGGTCACCAGCAGCGCTGCTGCAATTAATACCCGCATTTTCATTCTCCCTTAGGATCGATCAGTTATCATCCGGCGAGTTGCTTCAGGCCGTGCGTCAGCCGCCGGATCCCTTCCTGCGCCGTTGCCCGGTCCAGGGCGCCGTAAGCGACGCGCAGATAGCCGCCGTTTGTCATGCCGAATGTGGCGCCCGGGATCGCGGCGACGCCGTGTTCCCGGATAAGCTTTTCAACGAGGGAAGTATCATCCATTTCTGAATTCATCTTCAAAAAAAGGTAGAGGGCCCCGTCGCTGTGTGGCGCCCGGCAAATATCACCGATGGCGTCCAGTTCGTCGAGTACAATGTTACGCATTTCCCCGCGGTGACGATAATGTGGCTGCCGTTCTCGGGCCTGATCCCGTTTTCCCGCCTGAGCTTGTCTGCGACGAGATCCAGCAACGCCGGCATGCCGCCGGTCAGGCCATACCTGTTTGCTTCCTTGTCTGCAACAGTCCCCGACAGGGACGTAAAGACGGCAGGAGGCGGTCCGTAATACACCACGCCCTGCCCGAGGGAAATGGTCCCTGGATGTCGTGCGATCAGGCCGGCGACTTGCGTGATCACGGGTGCCTGCACCCGCGCCTTGCGCCGGCTGGAAGAGAAACGGGAAGTCAGCGTGCGCCGGGTCAAGGCTTAGCGGTTTCCACGGAGGCTTGAACAGGTTTTCCGGCGGCGGCTGGCTTCAAACAGCGGTGCTGAGGGATGAGCGTGGTGAGGCTACTGGCGATGGAACGGCAGGGGCCTTTTGGGAAACTGGGATTTCAGGAATTCCATCTGGTCAGCCAGGATCCGGTGGTTGGAAAGGGCCAGGTATTCTGCCCAGTTGGGCACATAGGGGACCGCGAGGAGCGGCATATTGACTTCCTCGGGGGTATGATTGCCCTTCATGGTATTGCAGCGCCGGCACGCGGTCACCACGTTGGTCCAGCGGTCGGTACCGCCGCGTGAAAGCGGTACAACATGATCCCGCGTCAACATGGCTTCCCTGTAATGCCCGCCGCAGTACATGCACAGGTGGGCGTCACGCAGGAACAGCTCGTTGTTGGTCAGGGGCGGTATGTTGCGCTTGAGGTGTTTATGCAGCGCAGATCGCTTGATGGCGATGATGGAATTGACGTTGATCACGGAGCGCAGGCCGGTGGCGCGGCAGATTCCCCCCTTGATGGCGAATACGCTGTCGCCGGCCGTCCAGGCCACCATGTCCCGGCTGTACAGGCACACGGCGGCCTGCCAGGGGATCCAGGTGACCGGTGAACCGGCTATGTCGAGTCGAAGGATGAGGGGGACCATGTTCGGTTTCCGACAGGTAGCAACGCCATCGGGGTTTTTTCCGGCGTACTCAATTTGCCACGCATTTTTAAGCCAAATCAAATATAAAATCAAGTTATTGCAGTCATCAGTTAACAGGTGAGCTTATATGGACAGCGTCGATAAACTCCTGGCGATTATGGCCGCCCTGCGCGACCCGGGGGCGGGCTGCCCCTGGGATCGGGCGCAGGAGTTTTCAACGATCGCCCCTTATACCCTCGAAGAGGCCTATGAAGTGGCGGATGCCATCGATCGCAATGACATGGAATCCCTTTGTACGGAATTGGGCGATCTGCTGTTCCAGGTGATCTATCACGCGCGAATGGCGGAGGAACTCGGGCATTTCAGGTTTGAGGATGTGGTCAGGGGCATTAACGCCAAGCTCCTGCGCCGACATCCGCATGTCTTCGGGGGAGAGCCGGTCGAGGATGCCCGGGCGCAATCCCGCCTGTGGGAGCAGCAGAAAGCGGAGGAAAGACGGGCGCGGAATGATGGCAAGAGCGGCGTCATCGATGGTGTAAACCTGAACCTGCCCGCGCTGCGGCGTGCCCAGAAGCTCCAGTCCCGGGCAGCGACGGTGGGCTTCGATTGGCACGATGCCAGCGCGGTACTGGACAAGCTCATCGAAGAGGTCGGCGAATTACGACGCGCCTTGTCCGGGCGCGGTGACAGGGTGGCCATGCGGGAGGAAATGGGCGATCTGCTGTTCACCTGTGTCAACCTGGCCCGCCATCTGGATATCGATGCGGAGGCCGCGTTGCGTTCGGCAAACCATAAATTTGAGGCGCGGTTCCGCTATATTGAAAACGCCCTGGCCGCACAGGACCGGTCGCCGGCTGATGCCACCCTGGAAGAAATGGACAGGCTGTGGGAGGCGGCGAAGGTACGCAAGGGCAGCGCCTGAAACCTGTCTCAAAATGGCTGCGTTGTGTTACGGCGTTAAAACGGGCTCGAAAAAAATCACTATGTCAAGGTTACGTTAATAATTTTTTCCCCTGCAACCTTTCCCCGTGCTTGACTGATTTTAAAACAGACTCACTTTACCGCGGCTTGTATCGATCCAGCGCCGTTACCACCCCGCGGTTGTCAATACGGATTTCCGTGATCCAGGCGTTGCTCGTGGCCTCCCCCGGCGCGGGGAGGTAATACCAGGTCTTGAATAACGGGTAGTAATGATAACTGTAGGTCACGGTCTCATGATCGTAGGGCCCGAGTCGATAAAGGATTTCCGCCTCCGTCATGCCGATGGAAAGGCGGATGTAATCCCGCATGGGGACTGAATCGGCACGCGCGCCGGCGGCCAACTGGCAGAGCCCGAAGATGAGAAGTATTACGCGTCGCACGTCACGCACCGATCAGGTTTATTTTCTCTGAACGCCGGAAGCCGGAATCGTTCCATGCCACTGGAAGGATCATCGGCACGGCCGGAACGGGGTCAGCTGTGTGAATACACCCTGAGGTCCGTACAGTGCGGCCACAAGTTCAGGGACGCGGTGTGAACGGATCGAACGTCCCCAACGTTAATCTCCAGTCGAAAATTATTTAAAATAAGCTGGTTACAATTGAAACTAAATGTTGATTATTAACTATGGATCCCCGTAGACGAATGGTGGGGCGAGGCAGCAGTATGAGGTATTCTGCCGCGATCAGGGGCACATCAGCGGCCTCCGCGTCCGGTGTCCGTGTCGTCAAGGTCCTTGTCATGCGAGAGCATGGCATAGGCGGAGTGGTTGTGGATGGATTCAAAATTTTCCGATTCGACGGTATAGGCGGCGATGCGATCGTCCTTGTTGAATTCGATGGCCACGTCACGGACGATATCTTCGACAAACTTGGGATTGTCGTAGGCGTGTTCCGTGACGTATTTCTCGTCCGGCCGTTTCAGCAGGCCGTAGAGTTCGCAGGAAGCGACTTTTTCGATCGTCTCGATCAGCTCTTCGATCCAGATAAACCCGCGGGTGCGCACGCAGGCGGTGATATGCGAGCGCTGGTTGTGGGCGCCATAGGCGGAGATCTTCTTTGAACAGGGGCACAGGCTGGTCACGGGCACCAGTACCTTGACGAGCGTGGTCGGTTTGTCGCGGTAAATCTTGCCGATGAAAGAAACCTCGTAGTCCATCAGGCTCTTGACGCCGGAAACCGGGGCAGACTTGTTGATGAAATAGGGGAAGGTCATCTCGATATGGCCGGATTCCGCGTTGAGGAGCTGGGTCATTTCCCGGATCATCTGCTTGAAGGAGTCTACGGTGATCTCGTATTCATGCCGGTTCAGAATCTCGACAAACCGGGACATGTGGGTCCCTTTGAACCTGTGGGGCAGGTTGACGTACATGCTGAAGCGCGCCACCGTGTGCTGTTCCCCGCCGTTGCGGTCCTTGATCACGATGGGGTGGCGGATGTCCTTGATGCCCACCATGTCGATCGGGATGTGCCGGGTATCCTTGCTGCTCTGGATATCCGGAATGTGGCTGATGAGTTTTACTGGCTGATTCATGGAATCCTGCTTGCCGGTTGTCTTGTACATGAAAATACCTGTGGGCCCAAGTTTACAGGGTCTGCCTCCGCTTCTCCATAATTGTATTACCGCAAAAACCGCCGGGCGCGGTTCCCGCAAGTATCTCTCCTGAATCTGGCGGCCGGGCATCCCCCCGAAAGACCGTGTGCCGCAGGGATAGCGGCACCCGAGCCTACACGGACGTATTCACGGCGTGTCTTTCGGGGGGATGCCCGGCCGCCTGTGACTCCCGAAAGTTATTTGCGGTACAAGCCGGCGGGATTCCCGATTTATCTGTCCCGCTGCACGATATAGGCGGCTATCCAGCGCAGCGGATCCGCCTGGCCGTCTAACGGGGAGAGACTCTCCAGCGCTTCCGCCAGCAGCCGTTGCGCTGCCTCTTTTGCGCCATCAAGGCCCAGCAGGTCGGGATAGGTGGGTTTATTCCGCTCCCGGTCCGAACCCTGGGGTTTGCCCAGGATCGCCGTGTCGCTTTCGACATCGAGGATATCGTCCCTGATCTGGAAAGCGAGGCCGATGCATTTGGCGTAATGGGACACCCGCTCGAAGGTCGCTGGATTCACCTCCGGCGCGGACAGGGCGCCGAGTTCGACGCTGGCCCGGATCAGTGCACCGGTCTTGTGGATGTGCATGTTTTCCAGTTCGGCAATATTCAGCTGTTTGCCGACCGCGGCGAGATCGATAGCCTGACCCCCCGCCATTCCCCGCGATCCGCTGGCCTGCGCCAGGATGTCGATCATCCGCAGGCGCTGTCCGGCACTGGCGGTGATCCACGGTGAATGGGCCAGGACATGAAAGGCTAGGGCCTGCAGGGCATCGCCCGCCAGGATGGCGGTGGCTTCACCAAAGACCCGGTGGCAGGTGGGCCGGCCGCGCCTCAGGTCATCATTATCCATGGCGGGCAGATCATCGTGGATCAATGAGTAGGCGTGGATCATCTCCACCGCGCTGGCAGGGCCGTCGAGCACGTCCAGGGCCACGCCGAAGGTCTCGCCGGTAGCGTACACCAGGACAGGCCGGATTCGCTTGCCCTCTCCCAGGACGGCATAGCGCATGGCTTCATGCAGGTGACAGGGCTGCAGCGTGGCGGCCGGCAGCCAATAATCCAGCGCGGCTTCTACATGGGACTGGTAAACCCGCAGGCGTTCCTCCATGCCCATGGGCTATTCGCTGTTATCGCCGGTCTCGAAGGGCTGCAGTTGCTGCTTGCCGTCCTTTTCAAGCAGGATCCGTACCTTCTGTTCTGCTTCCGCCAGGGCCTTCTGGCATGATCGGGTTAATGCCACCCCCCGTTCGAAATACTTGAGAGATTCCTCCAGGCTCAGGTTGCCCGCCTCCATTTTTTCGACCAGCCGTTCGAGTTCCTCCAGCGACTTTTCGAAATCAATTACGCTGTCTTTTTTCGGCACAATAAGTCCCCCGTAAGGATATTTTTTATTTTATTGCATCATAAACGATTTTGCCGGAGTCGAGGTTCTTTTACGGCAAAACCCCCAACCGCGGTGGTATAAGGGATCATCCTGCTTTCTTAAGAGGCGCGCCGTGACCCACCATTCATGGCCAGGTGACATTTGCCTACAGGCAGGCCAGGCTTAAAGCCGACCGTCGCCGGCAAGGATGCCGGCGTCGAGCCTACAGGGATGACTTCACGGCGTGTCGGTGTAAGCCTGGCCTGCCGTAGGCGCTATCCCACTAAGCCGCCCTGGACCAGGGAATACACTTGTGACACTGTCCGGCTGCCAACTACCTCGCGTAAATCTGGAGTGTTCCCATTTTTTACCTGTAGTGGCGGAATCAAAGATGGAAAACGGGCCAGCCGTTGATTGACAGTCAGAAGGCCCTGCGTTAAAGTTTTTACAGTTTTTAGACAACGTCTAAAGTTTAAACATCAAGCAAAAACGAGGCGGAGGTACAGTTCCATGGCGTTGAAAGGCAGCAGAACCGAACAGAATCTCAAAGAGGCGTTTGCCGGTGAATCCCAGGCCAACCGGCGATACCTGTATTTTGCCCAGAAGGCTGACGTCGAGGGTTACAACGATGTCTCCGCGGTTTTCCGTTCGACGGCGGAAGGCGAGACGGGCCATGCCCATGGCCATCTCGAATACCTGGAAGGGGTCGGGGACCCGGTTACCGGTGAGCCGATCGGCCCGACGGCGGATAACCTGAAATCTGCGATTGCGGGCGAGACCTATGAATACACCGATATGTACCCCGGCATGGCCAAGACCGCGCGCGAGGAAGGCTTTGAAGAGATCGCGGACTGGTTCGAGACGCTGGCCAAGGCGGAGCGTTCCCACGCCAACCGGTTCCAGAAGGCCCTCGACGGCCTCGACGCCTGAGCGCCGTCCAGACTGACGTAGGCGGAACCGGGCGGCTGCCCGGTTCTGTTTTTGCAGCCATGATCTCCGCAGGGCCCCTGTCGTATGGCCAAGCCCAAAACCGGTAAAAGGGAAGGGAGCCTCGAAGCCCCGATCCGCCACCCCATCCCCTGGCAGGACCCCGAGTACTACCAGGAGGAACCCCTGTACCGGGAAATGGCGCGTATTTTCAATATCTGCCATGGGTGCCGGCGGTGTGTCAGCCTGTGTAATGCCTTCCCCACCCTGTTCGATCTGGTGGACGTTTCGGCCACCCTGGAGGTGGATGGCGTGGCCAGGGAAGATTACCGGAAGGTCGTCGATCACTGCTATCTCTGTGATCTCTGCTACATGACCAAGTGCCCGTATGTTCCTCCGCATGAATGGAATGTCGATTTTCCCCATCTCATGTTGCGGGCGAAGGCCCTCAGGTACAAAACCGGCCGGACCAGACTCAGGGATCGCATGCTGGCCGCCACTGACGTCGTCGGGAGTATTGCCGGCATACCGGTCATCGCCCAGGGCGTCAATGCCGTCAATCGCAATGCTATGGCGCGGTGGGTCCTTGACAAATCCGCCGGGATCCATCCCCAGGCCAGGCTGCCGGAATTTCACAGCGACACGCTGCGCAAGCGGTTCGCGGGAAAGACCGGGGAAAGGCCGACCGCGATCCCCACGGAGCATACCCGCGGCCGGGTAGCCCTGTTCGTGACCTGCTACGGCAACCGGCACATGCCGGACAGCGTGGAGGATCTCATGGCCGTGTTCGAGCATAACGACATCCCTGTCACGCTCGTGGACAGGGAACGCTGCTGCGGCATGCCCAGCCTCGAATTGGGTGATCTCGAGGCGGTTGAGCAGGCCAAGGCGTTCAATATCCCGCAACTTTCGAAGTTCGTGGAAGACGGCTGGGACATCGTCGCCCCGGTGCCATCCTGCGTGTTGATGTTCAAGCAGGAAATCCCGCTGATGTTTCCGGATGACAAGGAGGTGCAGGCCGTCCGCGATGCCGTGTTTGATCCTTTTGAATACATGGCCTTGAGGCACAGGGCGGGCAAGTTGAAGACCGGCTTCAGGCATGCGCTCGGCCGGATCGCCTATCATGCCCCCTGCCACCAGCGGGTCCAGAATATCGGACTGAAGACCAGGGACATCCTGGCACTCGTTCCCGATACCATTATCGAGATCATGGAACGCTGTTCCGGCCATGACGGTACCTACGCCGTCAAGAGCGAATGCCACGCTGTTTCCATGAAGATCTGCCGCCCCGTGGCGAACCGTATCAGGAAGGGGGAATACGACCATTACGCCAGTGATTGCCCGATGGCCGGCCGGCAGATTGAAAGCGCCCTGGATGATGGCACCGCGGCGGAAAGCCCGTTTACGCTCCTGCGTCATGCCTACGGGATCTAGTGGGGTGTTCCGCGGCTCTCTTTACCTTAATCGGGCTGCCGGGTAGTTCTCCGGAAGACCGTGTGCCGCAGGGACAGCGGCACCCGAGCCTACAGGGATGACTTCACGGCGTGTCTTCCGGAGGACTACCCGGCAGCATGCTTAATGA
>Ga0137829_11800506_pt1 | contig 10954 bp, 13 predicted proteins | sample OV2TP2_FD_97737 | JGI IMG/M metagenome (GOLD analysis project Ga0137829, IMG submission 97737) | reverse complement strand
ACTATCGCCTCGGCGATAGGCTCGGCTACGGCCCGTACCACGGGGAAGGCGCTTGCGGCCCGAAAAGGCAACGCAGCAATGCCGACAGCCGCACCGAAGAGCCCAGCAGGAATCTGGGCGAGCACGCCACGCTGCTGGGCTTCTACCTCTGGCCCAGGATACAACGCCTGCACACGGCGGGCGATGGCGCCTTCGATGTCATAGCCGACTTGCTGCCCCTGCTGGCCTACCGCAGCGGCGAGGGAAGGAGTAGTGGGCATGCAGTCTCCTTACGGTGCAAGCCGCTGTGCATAACCAACTTTCCCTCGCACAATGCGTAAGACCCACTGCGCTCCCCCAGGGACGGGGACAATGTACCTTCCATCTGGCAGGGATGTGTGCGATGTCAACTTGTATGCTTCTCTCGTCTGTAGATACGGTGGAGCTGATGCTAATTGGCTTTCAAGAACTTGACCGGCCTCTACAACCGAGGCCGGTGTTTCGCCGAGGGGGGAGAATCCTGCGGGTCCGAGGATTTCTCCCTCACGTCTCGCTTCCGCAGGCTTCAATATCCCCCCCAACGTTCCAGCTGCACTCCGCAACGATACAGCCCGCTGCTCAGCAGAAGCAGGGATGCCAGCCCCTGGCGGTGGCGCGGTACCCCCTGTAGCCCCTGCTGGCGGTGGCGGGGTATACCCATACAACTCGGCGGCCATTGCGACCGTCGCATTTTTTCGCTCTTGTTCAATAATCGCCTTAATCTTTTTGTCTTCGACCTCTGGGACGGCTGCCACTTTATACTTGGTTTTGTAGTCCTGAATCTGCGTGTCATAGCTTCGGCGGAGGCGCTCCGAGATGTCCCCAACTCGCTGGTTAAAGGTTGCCCCAAAATCAATACTCGCCCCTGCCACGGTATGCAATTCCCCAGGGCTGTAGAGCATCGCAACGGTGTCTGGCACATTTTTGACAAAACTTTCAATGGCGCTCTGGCGTTTCTCTGGAGACAACGTGGCCTCAGGAAAGAGGCTACTCAAACTCCCCACAAGTGTTCCATAGGACTCAATCTGGCGCGGCGTCACCATAATCTCGTTCGTTTGTGCATCGCGTGGGGCATTATTCAAGAAATCCGAGGCAAAGGTTTCTAAGAGTGCATTGCGCTTTGCCGCAATGGCTTTGCCGCGTTCCGGCCCCCATTTTGACATTAACTGTTGTTCATTAAAGGCCAAGACATGTCTGAGGGGATAGACCTTGTCAGCCGCTTCGCGCTCGGCTTTGAGCTTCAGCCCTTGCTCCAAATAGAGCGTTGCATGCGCCTGCTGGGCGGCAGCAGCACTTTTTGCCGCAGCGGCCTTTTCCCCTTCGTATCGCAGCAGCCCCGTGTGATAGCGTGTGGTTTCGGTGAGGACATCCCGCCGATGTTGGGCGACATCCGCTTGCTCGCGGGTCTGCCGTTCTTCCGCCGTACGGGCAATATCGACTTGTTGCTGGCCAAGTGCCTGCTGCAGCTCCTGCAAGCGGCCACGGGCACCCGCTTCGGCAAGCGAGACGCCGATCCTCGCCTGCTCGAGCTGCCCTTGCTGTTGGAGTTGGGTGCCACGCAAGGCGAGTTCGCCCAGGCTCACTTCGCGTTGCAGCGCCTGGTCCCGACGACGAGCCTCTGACTCCAGAAGAGACCCAAAGGCCGCCCCGGCATCGCGGAGCGCCAGTCCTATATGCCCATTGGCCATACTCGCCTCCTTAGTCCAACCAGGGGACATCCCGTACGTCTGCCCATGTCCATGCCTTCATGACTTCAATACTCACCAGTATCCCCTGGCTATTCCTGTCGCCACTGGCAGGATGACTGAGCGTTATCCCATACGGGATTCCACAGACGAGTTTCTCACCTACATGGCGAGAGAAATACCAGCGCAGCGCATGCGGACATACAAGCCACGCTTTTCCAAGAGACGGGACGTAGTGCGCCCATATATCCGCTTTCGTCGCCATAAGCCCTGACTGGGACTGTCTATAGGTATTGCGTAGCTCAAAAAAACACCGCCCTGTTTTCTCAGCTTTGAAGTCTGTTTTCACTTCGACGGTACGCTTTGTCCCATAGGGCAAGATAAAGCAGGCATCATACTGAGCCAACTCTTCGTCAGGAGGGGCGAAAACCTCCCTAGCGTGCCAGTGCTTGGCAAGACAGTCTTTAACAAGCGCCTCTGCATGCATCGATAGAGCCGATGGAGACCATTGGGTCACAGAGTCCACCCTTCTAGATGTGCCACACAAATATCTTTTACATTTCGTTACGGCGTGCTACAATATAGACGCGCAACGAAATTGATTTCGTTACTATAGAAGGGACGCCTGCGTTTATGACTTTGGAGACCATTTTTTATGACTAAGAAGTCTATTAAGGGACTTATAACTATCATCCAAAGTTATGAGACTACCAAACCAGGATGGATCTATGCCATGGGGGACCCTGTGTCTTCCATAGTAAAAATAGGACGGTCCTCCAACTACGCACATATCCTCGGGTCGCCTTGCCCATGAAAAAACGTATCGGAAGGCCGCGCGTATATGCCAATAACGCTGAAAAGGCTCGCCACTTTCGTGCACGCCGCGCCGCAGAACGTCTCAAATATCTTCAACTGTCCCAGATGAAGGTCTACCATAGGTCGCAAGCCACTGAATGGGAAACCCCAACAACGGTTTTTGAAGCACTCAATGCAGAGTTCCACTTCACGCTTGATGCCTGTGCCACTCCTGAGAATGCGAAATGCCCCCAGTATTATACGCTTGCGATGAACAGCCTTGTCCAACCATGGACAGGGGTTGTCTTTTGTAATCCCCCCTATGGTCCTACGATAGGCTATTGGATGCTTAAAGCCCATGCCAGCGCCCTTGCCGGAGCAACTGTTGTGTGCCTCGTTCCAGCGCGGACGGACACAACATGGTGGCAAACCTATGCCACCCAAGGTGTTGTTACATTTATTCCTGGTCGTCTCACCTTTGGTGGTGCAAAAAATCCTGCCCCATTCCCAAATGCGTTGGTGGTCTTTCGCCCACCAGTCTTGTCCCCTCCCTCTTGACACATCCGAATCAGCGCGGATTTCGGAGCAATGCGTATATCAGAAACTTCGCTGCAGCTGGGGAAATCTTGCATGATCCTGAGCTGGTGCGCCCAGAAGCCATCATCGCGCTTCTCACGTATGCTGGCCGCGAGGTTGGCATAGGTGCCAGCCGGAAAATGGGCTGGGGACGTTTTGCCGTCACGGCAGCTGTCCCCTCGTCTCCCTCTCGTAGAAGAAGAGGGGGTTGCCTGTTTTCTCCGCAGGCATCCCCTCTCCTCCTCTCCCTGGTGGGTCCTGCCCCCACTCGCGGCACTTTCGCTGACACTTGTTCGGATTTTATCCCTGCCGTCTCAAGAGGGTGATCTTCGGCAGGTCGTCAGCCTCGACCCTTCAGCCCTGTCTGGTACTCCAGTCCCCGCCCTCTCCCGGGTTGTGCTCGCTCTCGTTCCCTCCTGTGCCGTAGCACAGGACCTCGGTAGGCTGCGTTTCATCTCGCAACGCCGCAGGGGATGATCTTTACACCCATTCGCCGGTTTGGCGCCGGTACGTGCGGACACTCTTGCCGAGTTCGTCGCACAGGTCCAGGAACGCTCCGGCGACTGCACGGTCGTTCTCTGTTGGGCGCGTCTCTGTCTCGTGCAGTTGATAGGCCCCGTAGCGCAACAGGGGCTCCACGAGCGCCTCGCGGATATACCCACAATACGCCTTGTCCTGTTGCATCCTGGCGGCAATCGGCTCCGCAAGCACATAGTACCCACGTACAGCTGCTTTGCTCATATGGAGAGCCCGGTACCGCTTCGCCAGGGCAATTTCCTCGGGGTGCTCGGCGCAGGCGGTGACCAGGATACAGAGCCCTCCCCCGCCTAATCCTCCAAATAATCCTCCAGCGATTGCTCCGATTGGTCCGCCCGCAAGAAATCCCGCCCCAGCGCCCAATGCTGCGCCGCCCAAGCCTTTTCCTACTCTCGCGCCGGTGCTCTCGCCAGGAATGAGATTGACGAGCTTGCCTACGCCAAATCCGAGTCCGGCGCCGGCCGCAGCGGGAAGTGCTGCACTGGCTAATGATCCGAGCGTCCCTACTGCTCCTTGAGAGGCTGCGGCCGGCGCGACGCCTAGCCCTACCTCTGCGGCGGCGGCTCCGGTCGTGGCGCCCGCCACTTCAGCCGCTGGGGCGGCTACTCCCCCAATCAACCCCAGTTCCTTGGCGGCGAGTGCCCCTACCGCAACCGTGCTCGCGCCCGAAATCACATTGCCTACCGTCTGTTGCCGCTGGGCGGCCGCCTGCTGGCGTGCCTGGAGATCAAGCGCCGCCTCCTGGAGACTGACCACGCGTGCTTGCTGCTCCGCTTGGCGCTCGGCTTGCGCCGCTGCGGTTTGCTCTTGCTCAAATTGTCGCCTCTCAAAGAGCGCACCCGGGGCAATCGCCCGCAGCGATTCCGCTAACGAGACTCGAGGAACACGTCCGGTAAGACTGGTGATCTGGTTGAGTGAGGGCGCGAGGGCGAGGGCTGGCATAGATGACTCCTATGGCCCGAATTGTTCAAACAGCGGGTAGCGAGGATAGCCTTGTCGCCCGAGTTCCCGTTGCACGCGCGTATAGGCGTCCACCAGGCTGGCCGTCTGCCGCTCTCCCGCTGTGATCTGTTGCCGCTGCAAAGCAAGCATCTGTTGCCGAAACTTTTTGGTCTCTTCACTCTCTTGCAGCGCCCTATACCCGCCATAGAACCTGGTGCCCCCACTCACGAGACCGGCCGCAATCTCGAACGGGAGTTGCCCGGCTTGGTAGTCAGCGGCCTGGCCTGCCAGATCCAGCCGCCGTTGTTCCACCCCTAAGCGCCGCTCGCCCAGCGCCAGTTCCCGCTCGCCCAGCGCCAAACGTCGTTGCCGCGTGGCCAATTCCTGCCCGAGCCGTTGCCGCAGCAGCGCATCCTGGTACGCTCCACGCAGCGAGACGGCCGGCTGGACCGCTCGCCGCGTGGCGAGCTGCGCCGGCATGGCTTCGGCGGCAGCACGTTGGAGATCCACCGGGGAGATGGCGAGGTCAAAGAAGCTTTCTATCGGCATATGGCCCTCTCACCACCATATCACACTATGGAGTGTGACATGGCATTGTCGGCAGCGACACGTCTCTCTGTATCCATGACACGACTGGCTTTCCCACGAATGGCGGCAAATCGGACCAACGGCTAAAACGGAGGAGATTGTAGAGCCGGATGGCGAGGTGTTTCATGCTCCCCCCCCAGGCGTTGTGGGCGCTTGCCCATGGCCGCTTCCTCCGTTGGGGGGCTTCTCCAACGGCTTCTGGATAAGCTTGCCCCCAAATCCGGCGCTGAGGAACGACAGCGTGATGATCACCCCATCTGGCCCTGCTTTCCCAAGACACGTCATGGCACCAAACAGGATCGCGGCACAGATGCACGTAAAGGCCATGAGCCGTGTCGAGGAATAAGCGCCAGTGGCTTCTTGAAAAAATCCATAGCCGTTACGTTGCATGGGTCCCTGCCTCACATGTGCAGCGGGAGGGAGTGCCTGCCTGGACCGCCGCAACGAGCCACTCCACCTTCTGGGCCAGGTGCTGGGCGACTTTGAGATTATACGGCACGTCATAGACCTTCCAGGTGCCGTCACTGCGCGCAAAATAGAGCGCCAGGGCTTTGATCGACTTGGTGTAATGCAGATACGCCTGGATTTGCTGATACTTCCGCCGGGGAATCCGCTCGACAGGAAAGTACTCTGGGAGTAGCACCGTGGCAATCTCCAACAGACAATGGTCAATCCACCCATCCGTGCGCCCCTGCACAAGCCCGTCAGACAGCGTAATCGCCGTCCCTGGCTGATAGACGCCACAGCGCTGGAGCCGCTTACACAGCAGCTGTTCCAGCTCATAACTGTACTGCGTCATGGCATGGGACACCGGCGGGCGTGTCTCTGCCGTTGCCATGTAGCGCTGATAGAGCACTGCAGGGCACTCGGCAATGTGCGAGAGATCAATATAGGGGCGCCTGGCCTTATCCCCTCCATGGTGTTCCGCATCGTACTGTAAGATCCCATCCAAGTGCTGAGCATTCATGTGCTTAACTCCTGTCGTTCGACTCCAACCAAGAGTCCGACGCCAAGCAGCTGGGGAGCCCGCTGTTTGTCGTCGGTCGTCACTGCCAGCCGTAGTTGGTTCGTCAGCCCCAAGCGGTTGACCGCCGCCGTCACTTTCTGATACCGCGTCGTTCCGCCCACCAGTGGGACCGTCGCAATCGTCGTAAAGCTCCCCGAGCTGTCCGCGGCATGGCCCACGAGGAGTGAGGCCGCATTGCCGGTTTCGCGCACCGCCAGCACCTTGATATAGCGCAGCCTCGCCACATCCCAAACATTGTCCCGGTACGGCACATCCGCCGTATCCACAAGATGCGCAATGCTGGTGCCATCCCAGGTCGCGCCAAATTCGAGGCGCACCAGATGCCCGGTGTCAATCCCGCCGTACATATGCGTTGCCCCGGTGGCGGAGGTCACCGGGATGACGATCTGGGGATACGTGCTCGGGACTTTCCGATACCACTTTCGCCGGCGCAAGTCGGCAACCAACCAGGTATTCCCCGTCGTCTGGGCGCTGCCAGAGGGCACCAGCAGATTATACTCGTTCCACTGCGGATCGTACCATCCCCGGATATTGGCCAGCGCCGCCGTATTGACCCCACGGCTGTCTTGGGCCGGATCGCGGAAATACGCATCGACACTGGAGATGCTGCCATCTGGTTGGGGGAAGCGCAACGGGACAATGACAGAGCCTTCGGACATCACCGGCCCGTTCGCCGCACACCAGATGGCCACCGTTCGCACGACTTCCTGGTCTGCCGCAAAGGGAATATCGGCGACGGCCAGACTCAAGGGCGCTGGGTTTCCAACACTCGTACTCAAGCGGAAGGTGGTAAACGTTTCCGGCGTATTCCCCTGGAGGACCCACGTCTCGAAGGCTTTGTGCACTAGGGCAAACGCCGTGAGGTTTTGGGTAAACCGATTGGCAAATTCGACTGCTGCCGTGATGGGCGTTTGATCGCCGACATAGATCGCCTTGCCGGCATCGCTACTCTGCTCCCCATTCCACCCGTGTGGCGTGCCCGGAGCGGCGTAGTCGATGCGGTGCAGCTCGTTCGTATCGACGGCCCCTGCGAGCATGGACCGACCACCGAACATAAAGGGGAACCGATAGCCTGGTATCGGATTTTGGGCATTCCAGCGCTGCGCTGGAATGCCGGCCACCGTGTCAATCGAGACGGTGGCGGAAAACGGGGCATTGGACGCGATGGTATAAAAATAGCCAGGGCGCCCGCCGTTCGACACAAACCCAGGCGGGCCGGTATACACATACTCTGACGTGAGTGGAGGCGCGTTCCAACTAATAATCCCACTCCTTGAGAGGGGCACTCCTCCACTACTCGTGCCATCGGTGACGGTGCCCACACTGACAAAGGCGGTGCCATTCCAATAGAGAACGCTCAGAACCCCGGCATTGCCGTTGACTTGATCACCAAGCATGCGGACAAAGATGGCCGTCTGTTGGGTCTCAAAGGTCACATCAAAGGCACCCCCTCCTCCAAGAGGCATCACCTGTGGGGCACTCACCGAGGAGGGTGTGAGAATTTCAAACGTATAGTCCCGTGCGAGAGCTTGAGCATAAATCGGCGTGCGCTCGACCCCGTCCCAGATATCTACAATCGGTTGCCAGGGCGCATCGACGGTGCAGTGCGAGAGCTGAATGCCCGCATCAGGGGTCCCGGTCGCCCCTACACGCACCCGGTAAAAGTAGAGCAACCGATTATCGTGGACACTCACGCGCGCCGTCGTGACGGTACTGGTAAACGTCATCGAGCCTGTCTGCGCCAGCGAAACGCCCCCCACCGCGGTTCCATCGACGAAGCCGGCCACCAGTGCAAACGCAGAGCCGTTCCACTCTTCTACCGTGCTCGTACTGGCTCCGGTGTTCGCCGTCTGCACCACAAACCGTATGCCCTGAATTGGGCGCACACTCCCGATGAGGAGCCAGATGTCATTGGCCGCGTCCCGGATGAGCGTGACAAGGCTATGGCTCGCGGTACTGATGTTCTGCATGCGTTCGGTGACATCGTAGCGGAAGGTGGTGTCGGGGTCATCGTAATTAATGAACGCCGCAATCCTGGCACGGGTGCCTCCCCAGACGGTCGTATCAACACCATTGGTGTAGAGCACGGTCCCATCTGGCCCATGGGCAAAGCGTCCGAGCCCGGCTCCGGGACTATCGGTCCAGAGGGCCGTCGTCTCGAAGTCTCCCGCGTTGGGGATCGTGGTGAGATGCTGATACACCGCGCTGTTGGTCAGCCCAGCATTCCAGGCTTGGACCAGGAGAATCGAGGTGGGAGTGCCGCCCACCACAGGAAGAAAGTGGATGCCACTGCGGAGGGCAGGACGGGCCAGGGGATTCGTCGTCAGACGGGTGTAGCCCTGGACGCCCTCGAGGCCCCGGTTGGTATAGCGCAGGTTCTGGAGGTCGGCGAAGTGTGGCTCGCCCACTTTTGTGGGGTCATCGTCAGGCACCCAGGCGCCGGTAAAGAGGATGGAGTAGGCGTACAGTGCGTCGTCGGCGAGCTGGGGCAGTTCTGGGGTAAAACGAGGGCGCCTGACGGGGAGGACAATCCCTTGATCTGGGGCGACGATGATCTCTCCCATAATGCCAACCCCCTTCACAATGCACAAGACAGACGTCGTGACGCTCAGGGGCTTACTGCCCTCTGTTCCGCGCCCCAGTCGACTCCCCATCGACTGGGGCACTTTTTTCTCCCTTCCCATACCATGGCCGTGTCACTCCACGCCGCTTGCGTTGGGCGAGAAGCCGACAGACCGCACACTCGCGTGTCCCATCTGGCCTGAGCACAGTGGTCTCGTCATCGAGCACATGCCCATTGCCGCACACCGGCCAGAGGTACTGGTTTTTTTGGTGTGGGCGGCGCCCTTTTCCTGCCATCTACGCAGCGTCTCCCCTCATTATGCATTGCGCCATACGCGACACATTCAGAGGGCCGATCCGTCGCCGCAACCATTGCAAGCGCGTGACGAACCGCTGGCGGTGCCCACAATACTTCCCAAACGCGGCTACCACATCCGCGCCGTACTGGTCACATTCCCAGGCGAATTGGCGCAGCATTGTTCTATGAGGCATGGGGAATCATCCCTTCAAGGCACTGGGCACAGAGACGCAGCAGTCGTGGGCGGTGGGGGCAGGTGCGCTCCACATGATCGGTCTTGAGTTGCTCCATCTGCTCAAAGACTTTGAGCGACATCGTGCGGATCGGCTCCAGGCTCGTCTGCTCCATCGTCCGCGTCCGGGCCTTGAGGACGGCGCGTTCCCTGCCGGCACTGATCTCGTCGGCTAGCACACGATGCTGGCGTGTCTCGCCTTCCCACCATACCACCACATAGGGCTCCCGTACTGGTTCACCGATTGTTTCTGGTGGGCTCGTCGTCTGTCGTGAAGCCATAGCCACTCTCCAGCGTTTCTCCAGCGTTACCGTTCTACCGTACTCATCGGTAGCATCAAATCCGCTTCACTATGCGGCGTGCGCTGCTGGATGTCAAGCTTGCGGATTCCGAGCCCGTTGGCATATTCCGCATAGAGTAGGCCCGCCTCGGCGAAGCGCTTGTCTTTCAGCTTCCCGCGGTAGACCGCGTAGTGAATCGCCAAGTGCTGGTAGAGGTCCGAGAGGAGCGTGAAGTCATTGCTTGCCAGGCTGTAGAACACCAGCAGGTTGTTCCCATGGGCCGTGGCGTTGGGGCGTCGGCTGATATACAGCACCCCATTCCACTCAAACCACTCGGTCGGGCGGTCGGCCTCCACATCTGGGCCGCTTTCACTGGCAAGCATCGAGGGACTGACTTTGCGCAGCGGCTGGAGGGTTCGGAGCCATACGACTCCAAGCGTGTCGATAATCCCTGCGGGGAGAGCGTAGTCCCAGTCCCCGTTCTGCGCCGTAATCGTCGCGGTGCGCTCCAGGCAGCGGGTCGTCGTCGTAATATCCAGCGTGGCCTGGGCCAGCCATTCGCTAATCTCAACATCGGTCCAGAACGAACTTGATGCCTCATTCAAAAGCTGTCTCACAGCGGTGGTCGCGGTGGCAACACTGTAGGGCATTACCGTGGTACCCCCGTCAGACTCGCCCTGGCATCCCGTGCCCCAGGCACATAGATTGCCGTGAGGATGGCGACTTCCTGGTCGCGCATCTCCCGGATCTGCCCAGCGATACTGCCGCCCTGTGGGCGCCTGGCGAGGAGCGTTGCCACGGTGTCTAACACACTGACAGTCTCCCAGGGGCGCCGGAGCCGCGTCGTGTCGGTACTGAAATAGAGATGCTCGATTTCATACGTGGCGTCTGGCGTCGGGTCTACCCAGAGGCGTTTGCCTTCAATACTGTAGTGCCGTGGCTGGCCTGTGGCTACTCGGTTATCCAGGCGTTGCCGTGCCTCGGCTTCTTGCCGTTGCAGCGGGATAAGCGTGAGGGCGGTGGCGGTAACCGTCGCACTGCCGGTCATCGTCGTGCTCAGCTCCCCAAGATTCGACACACGTAAGTACCATGGCGTACCAGTCGTATCCCGGAGCTGAATGGCGTTCGTCTGCCCACTCCCGGCGGGCTGGACGGTACTGACTTCGATGATCCCCAGTGTGGAGGGATAGACAAACCAGGGGGTCGCATCTGGGCTCGTGAGGCGGAGCCAGGTGATGGTAGATGAGGTGAGAAGTTGTGCGCCTGTGGGCGTTGTCGTCGAGAGATCAAGCACCCCAGCAGTGGACACAGTGAGCCACCAGGCCACCCCTGCGCTGTCTACCAGGCGAGCGGCAACCGAGAGGGCTGGCACTCCCCGAAGCAGCGCAAACGTTTGCACATGGTCTGCAGGGA
>Ga0137829_10712362_pt1 | contig 10990 bp, 15 predicted proteins | sample OV2TP2_FD_97737 | JGI IMG/M metagenome (GOLD analysis project Ga0137829, IMG submission 97737) | reverse complement strand
ATAAAATCTTATAAAGATTAGATTAGTACTTTTGAATAAGGCAGACCCAAAATGCAAATAGAACGAAAGCAAATGAAAGGCGAAGATTTCATAAGAAAAATATTGGAAGGCGAAAGAGACTTTTATGGAATAGAATTAGAGTATAATTTTGATTTAAGTGGGCATGAACTTTTTGGAAAGATGCAGGATTTTTTAAGAAAACAATATCTTGCGAAAAATCCTATCATAATTAATAATTCTGACTTATCGGGTGTAAAAGCACTAGGACTACACTTGCCTTATGTCAAATTTGAAAGTTCAATCCTTTGGAATTCAAACTTTGAATACGCAGTCATTAACTTTGCAGATTTTCATAATGCAGATCTTACATACGCAGATTTTAAACATGTGGAGCTTGATCACACAGATTTTCGGAATGCGAATCTTCAACACGTAAACTTCGAACATGCAAACCTTTACTTCTCAGACTTTAGAGGTGCAAACTTTGATTTCACGCAACTTTTGGGTGCAGACCTTGTACTTGCAGATCTCAGAGGTGTAAGAAATCTGGAAAAGAGTTTCAATCTAAGATGCGCAAGTTTTGGAGAAACAAAGGTAACTGCAAGAGAAGAAGCCATCATAAGAAACATTTCTGGAGATGGAAAATTATTTGATGTAGAAGGTTAAAATTCTTTACAGTTGATCTGTCTTGGCAGCCATGATGAAATCGTTGCGATGCAGACCTTTGATTTTGTGTGTCCACCACTGAAGCGTCACTTTGCCCCATTCGACCAGCAACGCAGGATGATGCCCTTCAGTCTCCGCAAGTTCACCCACTTTGTTCGCGAACGCTAAGGCTTGAGCAAAATTCTCGAATTTGAAAACCCGTTCTAGGCGTTTGATGCCATCGCGTTCCACAATCTGCCATTCGGGCACCTGCGGATGAAGTTCGGCAATATCTGCGTCCGTGACAGTCGGCTCACCCTTGCGGCACGCAACGCATTTCATCTGTATCAGAGTGTCCATCTCGAACCTCCCTCAAAAATGCGTGTCTCGATGGAATGGGTTAAGATCGCCCATTTCCATGGTACGGGAATCCCAGAACCTCGCTGACGTACGCCTGTGGGAAAGCTCCGACCAAGAATATCTTTGTCTATCGTAACTTGCTCCCCCATCAATAGAAGATCACTACCATCAAGGATTTATTCTTTTACAGCTAATAATGTAAAAGAAATTTCGTGCACAGACAAGATCCAAAAATACGAAATCCCTTTGATCTGCATCCAACTTGACATCGGCTAGCCCTGTGCTAGATAAGAATTATCCAACTTTCATTTCTCCATACACTCTGGCAACCTCCCATGCTTCCCGAGGTACTCCTTCAGAAGCTGCTCCTTCACTTTATCGGGTGACTGTGTAGCTATATAACGAAACCTTTTGGCCTTGCCGATGCAAGGATCCGATAGGGACTCCAGTAGCTTCTGCCTAATGTTTTCACCAGCACCAATGTAGAGGATCTTCATACCTGCATGCATCATGTAAACTCCTGACAACTCGGGAACAGCTACAACATTCGTTCGGTCAAAATCCATCCATGGCGACCAGGATGCTTCAGTCTCACCGCTCACGGTTTATGACACATGTCTCCCACTTGTTCTTAAAGATTTTTTGTTCGCAATTTAATCTTCTTTGATTTCACTCACTTAGAATATGAGTTTATGTTTCGAGCTTTGCCCTCGCGATCAACCTTGCAACCCTTATCGGCTCAGGTATTGAACCTTGTAACAAAAACTTGTTTATTGCTTGCTTTGCATTTTTGTTATTTATTCCCTGTGCTCTCACGAATACGCTGTAACCTGTCTTGAGCTTGATCTCTTCCCTCGATCCCAACTTGTGGTATGCCTCCATCTTGCTTGCCCAAGTATCTGGGAACTGCCTCTTTATGTGTTCGTCAAGACCTTCGGACTCTTCGAAAGTAACTCCGATTATGGGAACCTTGAGGCTTTCGTGCAATCTTTCAATATCGATTATGTTGTACATGCTGATTATCAAACCTCCAATCATCACGAAGTTTATGTCTGTTCGATCAAAACTCGCATAAAGTCTGATCACAGCATCCGTGGCATCATCACCTCTAACAGTAGCACTTGCATATGCAACACCATCAATGACCATATCGCTTCTCATGACAACACCGGCTAGGACAGACTGCTTTTCAGACTTCTTGAAACTCTCCGCTATGCCCAGTGCCCGTATTGCCTTCTTCTCAATATGCAGGTGTTTCATCTTTGCGTTCATCCGCTTCCTGCTTCTTTGCCCTAGCGACCCTCCTGTAAAGAACGCCTATAACTGCAATGAAAACAAAAGTTACAACGATCCATGCTACAAGTGCGTTTAAATCCAAGGGCACGAAATGGTATGCCTTCACGCATCTTATAGCAGTTGCGCTAGACAAAATCGATCTTCAATGACGATATATCTGGCTTGGCCTCTACTACCTTCTTTGCCTTGACATCGACCCTGATGTTATAATTTATGGAGACAGAAAACTGCTTGCCTATAAACGGTATACCAGGACCTACCTTCACCCTGGCAGTATCTATGACATTGTAAAGATCACCTGAGATCTCTTCAGGTTCTGACGCAGAGAAAGTAATGTTCTTGTTTATTATCCCAGCAAGGGAACTGCTGGCAACTTCCCGCAAAAACGGTACTTGATTTGGTATTATCCTCACAAGTTCATTTGCTATGTTTGATACTTGTGACTTTTCCCAGTGCTTCACAATATCCCTGGCAGCATTCTTCTTTCTACCCTTCCCGAACCAGAACGGCATCAGGTTGATTAAATGATGCACGCTTTTATTGTTAATGTTTACTCTAGATCGTCAAGTGTAAATACAAACCTTGCCCCAACAAACTCTTGCGTGCCTTCCCTCTCCCAGTTGATCTTGTACTTCTTTTCCGATTGCTTGCCTATGATCTTTATTGTTTGAGGCAACTCTGTCCATAAGCGCTCAACCTTCTCCTTATCCCTAGTCATGAGCAGTGAGCGTCTTCGCTTCATGAGATACTTTATAGCAACGTTCCGTGGCTGGTGCCCTTCTACTGGTATTTGCTCTCTTCCTATGTCGATTGTAAATGGTCTTTTTGCCAATTCAGCGTCTTTATCTGTGTGTGCAGTAAAAAGGCTTATTGTCTATCTTCGATCACAAATCAACAAAGATTTTTATCTTTTACAACTTATCAAATTTCGATTAGCATTGTTGATGATCTCGATACATAAGTTCAGAAGGCTTATTTGCCTCCATTTAGGAATATGGTTAACCTACAAGTTAATTGGATTTTCAAAATTTGCACATATGACAAGCGATATATAGATTGCAAGCAATCAAAAAACGAGTTGAAAAAGATAGGGATCATTGGCTGCGGAGCAATTGGCTCCGAACTTGCGATTGCCGTTGATTCAAGAAAGGTAAACGCAGAATTAGTTGTATTATTCGATGTTTATCAAGATGCTGTAAATACACTTGCAAACAAGCTGAAAACCAAACCCGTTCTGGCAAGAAATGCTGAAGAATTCGTTGCAAATGACATGGATATAGTTGTGGAGGCAGCGTCTCAGGGCGCAGTAAGAAAGTATGCTAGGCTGGTTCTAGAAAACAATCACGATCTTATGGTAATGAGTATAGGCGCGTTGCTTGACAGCAAACTTTACGATGATCTAACCAGTATCGCAGAAAAGCATGATAGAAGAATCTACCTTCCGACTGGTGCGATTGCTGGTATAGACGCACTTAGAAGTGTGAAACACCTGCTGCAAGAAGTGATGTTGACAACAACCAAGAGTCCAAGAGGGCTAGAAGGCGCACCTTTCTTCGAGACACACAAAATTGATCTGCGTAAGATCAAGAGGGCAAAAGTGATTTATGAAGGCAAAGCAGAAGATGCTGTAAAATTCTTCCCTGCAAATGTTAATGTTGCAGCGGCATTAAGCCTTGCTGGTATAGGAGGCAAGAAGACAAAGGTTAGAATAGTTGTAGATCCAAATGTGAAAGTTAACATACATGAAATAACTGCAAGAGGCAGTTTTGGTGAAATGCATTTTGAGGTTAAGAACGTTCCAAGCCCAACAAATCCAAAAACTAGTTACCTTGCAGTGCTATCTGCAATAGAATGCTTACGCTCAATATGCGATGATAGGGTTAGTATAGGAACGTGATTACAACGAACTTGCTCTACAGATTGTTGCTACTCTCCAACAGAAACCATTATACTTTTGGTCAAAGGTAAGCCTGGTTCTTCAAGACTCTTCCAAACGAAGATTTCAACTATGTAGTTTCCGCTCTCCTCAGGAGTCCAAGATATACCAGCATCAAGAGCACTAGAAGCATTCATCATGCCCTTGATCCAAGTAAGCATAACAGTAAAGCCTTCGCTATCCTTCACCTGTAGTATGTACACGAATGACTGATGTTCATTCAAGTTATTCGTTACTTTTGTTTGGACAAGTACTGGCTGTCCAGCAACTACTTCCTTAATTCTGTCTCCAAAAAGGTCTGCAAGTTCTGGTTCACTTATTGAATACGAGTCCACTTTGACCTTCGGTTCTTCAACTTCAACCTTAGGTTCTTCTGTGCTTACCTTGGGCTCTTCCTTTCCAATACTAACGCTTGTATCACCAGTTGCCGCCCCAGCCTCTTTATTTGATGTTGATAGTGCTACTTCAGCTATAATATCAACAGTTCCATCACTTAACGTATCACTGTCTGAAGGTGGTGAAGTTCCTATGACAGCTACTATCCTACCAATGCTGTCTATCGGACAGGCGTTAGCACCATCTACTGCAGGGAAATCTTTCTCAGTAAACTGTTGGGAAAATCCTACATAATCATACTTGTCATTCGAAAATTTCGCCTTGTCTATCTGCAGGTAGCTCTCTGGACCATTTTTGGCAAGATCTATAATGTAAGCGGATAGTAGATTTCTACCTTTAGCATGGAATGCCTTCATAACATCAACCTTGATATCCACCTTCGGTTCATCATTGCCATGTTGCCAGCAGGTTATCTTCGCCCTTCCTTGGATATATCCGTCACCAACTAACTTGTAGGTCTTTTCTTGCACATAACCATAAGATGCTGGTACAGCATTCAGCATTAGTAGTACTGCGAAAGATATAACCAGTATAGCAACAATTCTTTGCACGATAAATTATGACACTCAGAACCTAATAAATTAATGCATCATTGTTGAGAATAGATCTTATCAAATTTTGTAAATCAATATGAGTAAATCTAGGCAATAATTGCACACCGATTCAATAAATTGGGCAATGCAGGACTACATTGTATCCCTTTAAATAGAATTTTGTAAGAGTGTTGTATGGTAATGAACGTAGATTCCCTGAAGGACGAGATCCTGAAATTAAAGAAGGCGAGAGATGCTGTCATACTTGCACACAACTACCAGCTGCCTGAGGTGCAAGATGTCGCTGACTTCATAGGTGACTCTCTAGGTTTATCGCAGCAGGCTGCTAAAACAGATGCCAAAGTTATCGTGTTTTGTGGTGTGCACTTCATGGCTGAAACCGCATCTATAATCTGTCCTGACAAGAAGGTGCTCATACCAGATCTAGGGGCTGGATGCTCTCTATCGGACACAATAAATGCAGAACAGTTAAGGAAGTGGAAGGAAGAGAACCCGAATGCTGTTGTCGTAGGATATGTGAATACAACTGCAGATGTGAAGGCGCAGTGCGATTACTGCTGCACATCAAGCAATGCAGTCAAGGTAGTTAACAGCATATCTGCTGACAAAACTGTTCTTTTCCTGCCCGATATGTTTCTGGGAGCTTATGTTGCAGAAGTTACAAAACGCAAGAACATGCTCATCTGGCCTGGGGAATGCCATGTGCATGCTGGCATAAGGCCAGAGATGGTAAATGATATGCTGAAGACGCATAAAGGTGCTGAATTCCTTATACATCCAGAATGTGGATGCACAACCTCCATGATGTATTATTTCGGCAATGGAAACGGAAATGGTAATGGAAACGGTCGCAATGTGAAGTTCTTCTCTACTGAAGGCATGATGAAACATGCAAGGAGTTCCAGTGCACAGAAGTTCGTGGTTGCTACAGAGACTGGAATACTTTACAGGATGCGAAAAGAGAACCCGAACAAGGAGTTCATACCTATTAGCGAGAATGCTGTATGCAAGTACATGAAGATGATAACGCTGGACAAAGTTTACAGATCACTTACAGACATGGTTTATGAGGTCAAGGTTCCAGAAGCAACAGCAATGAAAGCAAAGTTAGCGATCGAACGTATGCTTACAATAAATTAAATTTTCTCATTACTGTTTAACCTACTGCTCATTAACTTCCAGCTATTTCGAGGCTCATATCTATTGCCCTGACCGAATGTGTTAGGCTGCCTATTGATATCAAATCAATATCCGCAGAAGCATACTGTTTTACGTTCTTGTGCGTTATCCCGCCAGATACTTCTATCGTCACCTTATCACGTAGTTCCTTCTTTTTCAACGCTTTAACTATAGAGTGAACCTGTTTTGCCGTCAAGTTATCAAGCATTATCATGTCGGCGTCTGCATTCACAGCCTCAATAGCCTCATTTAAGGAACGAACCTCTACTTCGATATTATTTTTGGAACCGTGCATCTGCTTTGCAAGTTTAACTGCTTTAGAAACAGAGCCAACTATTGCTAGATGATTATCTTTGATCAGAACCATATTATCAAGCCGCATCCTATGCGTTTCGCCGCCCCCAACCTTGACAGAGCGTTTATCGAATATTCTAAATCCTGGTGCCGTCTTTCTTGTGCAGGCAATTCTCACATTGGGATTCACCTTCTTTACTTCGTCCACAAATTTTTTAGTTTCAGTTGCTATTCCGCTCATCCTCATCAGCACGTTTAGAACAGTTCTTTCTGCAGAGAGTATCGACCTAGCATTGCCGTTGACGACCATTATCGTTGTTTTTGGTTTTACAAGTGATCCTTCCTCGACCAAACTTTCCGCCTTGCATTTTACCATCTCAAATAACATACCTGCTTCATGCAGACCTGCAATTACAGCTCTCTCCTTGCAGACTATCTTTGCTTTAACAACATCATCTGGTAATATTTGGCTTGTTATGTCTCCTTTCCCAATATCCTCTTCAAGAAATTTCGCAAGTGCTTCCCTGAGCACATGCATCTTAAGTTACCTTTAGTGCATACTTTCCCTTCTGCGTTATGTTGAGCGTCTTTGCCACCTGCGAAGTTTCCGGGTGAACTATCAGCAGTATTCCAGACCAGTCTGGTGTTAGATCGGATGATTTGCAGACAGGACACACCTTACCAGTTGTTATTGCCCTGCACTTCCTGCAAGCAAGTTCCCTGACCAACTACTTCGCCTTCGCCTCTTTCTCTACCTTCTGCTCTTTTGGCTGCTGCCCCTGTGCCTTCTTGATATCTTCCTGTATCCATTCTTCTGCGCCTAGAAACGGCTGCCTGCATGTAATGCCTATCTTGCCCATCGCGGCTCCCTTGCCCAAACTAACTGCAGTAACTCTAGCTCTTAGTTTTGAACCGATCTTCAACGTCCTTGCGGTCTGGTTCGCAATTATCATTCCCTGCTTGACATCACTCCTAAGATAATCATCGAGTATCTGCGATAAATGCAGCAATGCATCCGTTGGACCAATTCTAACGAATGCGCCAAAGTCTGTTATTTCAACGACCTCGCCTTCAACAATTTCCTGCAACTGAGGATAGAAGGTCAATGCCTTAAAATTTACCCTGTGATAAGTTGCACCATCGCCAGCAACCAGTTTTCCCGTTGCATTAACATCAGCATCGATGATCATTATAACGTAACCCAGATCAGTACTGATCATACTCTCATATTTTTCCTTGAGAATACTTATCGCAGCTTCCTTCAAAGAGGTACCCAATCTATTAGGTGGTATTCTAACAACATCTGACATTTCGACAATAGCAAACATGTATGCGTCTGAAAACAGGATATCAATTTATGAATCTTTTGATTGAGATGGATACAAAATTGATTAGGACTGCCTAAGAATATGAATATTTAAATAACGTGTTGTGAAAAAATTAGATGAAGACATATGGTTACCGTCGATGAAGTTTTAAGCATTCTCAAGACTGTAATAGATCCAGAACTTCACAAGGATATTGTATCAATGGGTATGATCAAGGATCTAGCTATTAGCGATGGAAAGGTCAGTTTTACTCTGGAATTAACTACACCTGCGTGTCCTTACAATAGCGAGATCGAGCAGGAGGTTAGGGACAAGATATCAACGATTCAAGGTGTAAATGACCTGGACATGAAAGTAACTGCAAGAGTAATGGAGGGCAGGTCTATCGGTACGGAGGAGATACTGCCTAAAGTCAAGAATGTAATCGCTGTTGCCAGTGGTAAGGGTGGTGTTGGCAAAAGCACCATTGCAATTAATTTGGCGCTTGCTTTAGCGAGAACTGGAGCAAAGGTTGGATTGTTAGATGCTGATATTTACGGTCCCAGTGTTCCATTGATGCTTGGTTTGCAACCAGGTCTCGAAGCTAGTGAAAACATGATCGTCCCGCAGGAAGTACATAATTTGAAGGTTATCTCAATGGGTCTTGTTCCACAGCAGGGAGAACAAAATGTTGGGATATGGAGGGGTCCAATCATTTCCGGAATAATCAAACAGTTTCTTACCACTGTTGCATGGGGCGAGCTGGATTATCTTGTGGTAGACTTGCCTCCAGGTACGGGAGATGTGCCTTTAACACTCGCACAAACGATTCCTATTACAGGCGTTGTTGTGGTTACCACACCGCAAGATGCTGCAATGAATATTGCACTTAAAGCAGCATTGATGTTCAAGAAACTGGGCATTCCAATCATAGGTGTGATAGAAAACATGAGCCATTTTGTTTGTCCACACTGTAATGAAGAGACTCACGTATTTGGAGAGGGTGGAGAAGAGAAGGTGAGCGAAAAGTTTGGTGTTCCATTCCTAGGTCAAATACCTCTGCACCCAGGTATAATGGCAGGAAGCGATTTCGGCAAACCAGTTGTAATCACCGAACCGAATTCTCCTCACGCTGCTGCGTTCAAGAAGGTTGCCATGGCTGTAGCTGGAAAGATCAGCATCATCGCTGCAGAGATGCAGGCTAATGCGGTTCAGCAGTGAAGAACTGCGGGTATTCAAAAAACCTGCTGGTGTTCTTATCAGGGACGAAAAGATCAGTCTAGATTCGCTATCGCCATATCTTAAAACCCAGCTTATCATAAGCGTTGGCGATGCTACCACTGAAAAGTTGTTGTCTTTGGGCATAGTACCATCGATACAGATCGTTGACGGCAGAGAACAAAGAGAAAAGAGGAAACTACCAGAAAAGAGATATGCTACAGAGATAAAATGCATTAATCCTGCAGGTAGTATTTCAAAAGATGCAATAAGTGCTCTTAAAAAAGCATTAACTTCTGAAAAACCTGTAAGAATTACTGTTGATGGCGAAGAGGACCTCATGGGTGCGGTTGTTCTTGCCTTCGCCCCCGCTGATTCTGTGCTGTTCTATGGCCAGCCATTGGAAGGACTTGTAGCCGTAAGGATAAACGAGGAATCCAGAAACAGGTTCGGGGAAGTAATTAATAGGATAAGAACATCAAGTTAATTGGGGAATGATGACGTGGTGGCTGGTTGATTGATGAAATGCTATACAAAAGTCTGACCCCGCTCAATTTAATGCAATAAAGAAAAAAAGTAGGGGTGGATTTTATTCTCTGGTACTATTCTCTGGTCTTATCACTTTGTCCTGAACCATCATCAGGTAATATAGTTTGTAGATGCTGCTGTCTTCGCTGTCTCCACTAAACTTTCCCTCTACAAAATACAGGTTCCCGTTTTGTGTGTCGTGCAACAACTTTCCGCTTAGAGACACTGAATATTGTTTGCCTTCTCTATCCTGCACCTTACCTTCTGCCGAAAATGCATTGTCGCCTCCCTTGATCTTTAGTGTCCAAGTATCAGGCACTACCTCATACTTGACTGGACCGTCTCTGTCGCCAATAACTAAGCCTCCTCGCTTTATGATATAGTCATTCTCGTGTGCCGCATCGTCGCTCTTTACTGCAGCAAACCGCATATGAGACCTGTAGATTTCATTTCCATCCTCTTCAACGGCGCCGCCAAATCCTAGTGCAACCGTAATTGGCATTCTGTGCGGGCGTTCTTTGACTGGTCGTACCTTTTCAGATGTGTCTTGTTCTTCTGCTATTGCTGGTATAACTGCAAGCGTTGCTGCAAATAGCAGCAAAGTCGCAGAACCAGCTGCCAGAATCTGTCTGTTCATCGTTGCTCGCACTATCTTTAGATGCCAGTGATGATAAGGAATCCCGCGAAATAATGGTTCCAAACCTATGTGAACTGCTGAAACCTGTGTTCCATGCACAAAGTTGCTGTAGATGGACTACAAATTCGTGTTCAGACAACGAAGGAATGCAAAAACAGTACAGGTAGCAAAACATCATCGTGAATAAAAGGATAGCATTTGTATCTCGCAAAGATGATGGTTGAAATACATATTTGGAATTGTTTTGTAATAACAGAAGGACAAAACAATAGACTCAAAATGAACTTCTTCCTATTGAGGAATATTTCTCACAAAAAATCGTGATTTCTGATACTTATTCTCCAGATGATGTAATAAAGTGCTACACACACAAACATTAAAGCTTAATTTTGTTTATGGATGGAGTGCAGAAAAAGCTAGAAGCAGATTTGGTCACTCCGTATTCTCATGAGGACGAGTATCTAAAAATCATAACGAATAGCGATGTTCAAGCTATGAAGGAAAAAATCAAATTGACATATAATAAGCGTGATGCGATCCTGCAGTCTCTGGAAGGAAGAACAATCCAGATTACCGCCCTGAACATAGATATAGCAAATTCAAGTAAGCAAGTAAATGCACTTTCAAGTGAGCAGACAGC
>Ga0137829_11615902_pt1 | contig 10997 bp, 7 predicted proteins | sample OV2TP2_FD_97737 | JGI IMG/M metagenome (GOLD analysis project Ga0137829, IMG submission 97737) | reverse complement strand
AGCATTATACAGGCTTTACTTCAGATTTGGAAGCGAGATTACAGTCTCATAACGGGTTTGGAAAGGACTGGACAGTAAGGTATCGGCCATGGAAAATAATTTATACATGAGTATTTTATACTCTCTGATTGATCTGCCTATTTTGGTTTTTTGTTTTTAGCATTATTCCCCATTACAGTACTCTTTCAGCCGTGCTGCTTCAAGCACCCTGATTTTCTTGCCAATATTATCAATAATTTTTTCTTCTATCATTTCATTCAACACACGAAACAGCGTTTCATATGTAGTGCCGGTATAAGCAGCAATATCCTGCCGGTAAAGAAGAATGTTAGTAAACCCGTCTTTATCGGTACCAAACTTTTCATGCAAGGTGAGCAGCGCATTAGCAATTCTTCCTTTGGCGGGCATATGTGCCATGTTGCGCATTCTTTTCTCCGACTCTTTCAGCTCTTCTGCAAAGAACATCATCAGCTGATATAAATAATCATGATTTACCTTAAGTGAGGTCAGAAAAAAATCAAGTTCGAAAAAGCAAATGGTGGTTGGCTCCAGCGCCGTCGCGGAAATTGGAAAGTAGTCATCATACCCTAATCCCCTGTGGCCAACTATATCGCTGTTTTGAGCAAATCGTATTATCAGTTCCTTTTCACCCCATTTCTTATGTACCTTCACGGAGCCGGTATTAACATAATAGATTCCAGTTACTTTCTCTCCTTCCTTAAAGAGCAGTTCGCCTTTATTAACCCTGTAGCTTTTTCGATTGGCGTCAATAGCAGGGAGCCACTCTTTCATACACAACCGGCAGAAAGTGCAACTTTTTAAATCACAGCTTTTGGTTTTTTTCATTACAAAAACTTATCAAGTGTTCAATCGGGTTTGGTACAAACGATTGTGATTTAAGAGTTCACCTGCACTCTTGTTTCTATTGAAATTCTATTTGTGAATTAGAAATCAAGAAATAAGAAGCGATTTAACCTGGAATATTTATTTTTTTTACGTGAGTAAAAATAGGTGATCTCTCAATTTTTATACATTAATAAAAATATTATGTGAACAATAAATTTAAAAAATAAATTTTCAATTCAATTTTTTTTCTATTTTTATGAAATAAACCATATTTATTATAAGTGGCGAAAATTTATTCAACGTTTTATATTAAATATGTTTTATTCTAATGTAACGATGCATTGCCAGTATGAACGAAACCAGGTTTTGTTCAAATTTGGATTTTATGAAAGTAGTTATCATTGGCAATGGCATGGTGGGCTACAAATTTTGTGAGAAACTCATAGCCCGTTCTTCTGCAAATCAATTCAGCATTACTGTTTTTGGTGAAGAACCCCGACCTGCCTATGACAGGGTTCACCTGAGTGAATTTTTTTCCGGCAAAACAGCTGAAGACCTTACTATGGCGGCTGCTTCGTGGTATGCTGAAAATAATATCAAACTCTATCTCGGCGATCCGGTTCAGCTTATTGACCGAAATAATAGAAAAGTAATATCTCATCATGGCATTGAAGCCTCTTATGATGTGCTGATTCTTGCTACAGGTTCTTCTGCATTTGTTCCAGTCATTCCCGGTGTAGAAAAAGAAGGTGTGTTTATTTACCGCACCATTGAAGACCTGGAAATGATGACTGCCTATGCCAGGAAAGCAAAGACAGGCGCAGTCATAGGTGGCGGCTTGCTTGGCCTTGAAGCGGCGAAAGCGATGCTTGATCTTGGCATTACCGATACGCATGTCATCGAATTTGCTCCCCGCCTCATGCCCCGGCAGATTGATGACGCCGGTTCAACTATTTTAAAAAGCAAACTCCAGTCGCTCGGGCTGAAAATTCATACCAATAAAAACACCCTAGCCATTCTTGGTAATGATTGCATTAATGGGATGCAGTTTTCCGATGATACAAAGATTGACGTTGATATGCTTGTCATCTCTGCCGGTATTAAGCCGAGAGACGAGTTGGCAAGGCAGTGCGGTATTGAAGTAGGGCCAAGAGGCGGCGTTGTGGTAAATGACAAACTGCAAACAACGGATGCAAACATTTTTGCCATTGGCGAATGCGCCCTGCATAACGGAATGATTTATGGCCTTGTGGCTCCCGGATATGAAATGGCAGATGTGGTAGTCGCCAATCTGACCGGAGGCGATAAGCGCTTTACAGGTTATGACATGAGCACAAAGCTGAAGCTGATTGGTGTGGACGTTGCCAGCTTCGGCGATCCGTTTGTGAATGGCTCTGAAACAAGAATTGTAGTAGTGCAGGACACCAATAAAGGAATCTACAAACGAATCAATATTTCACCCGACGGTAAACTCCTGCTGGGAGGTATTCTTGTTGGCGATGCAGCGCAATACAACATGCTGCTGCAAACATGCAAAAATAAAATAGGGCTGCCGCCGAATCCCGAAGATTTGATACTTGGCGCAAGAGGAAAAGAGAATGATGGCGGCGGCGCCGGTGTTACTTCCCTGCCTGATGAAGCGCTGATTTGCAGTTGTGAAAGTGTAAGCAAAGGGGCTATATGCAGCATGGTAAATGAAGGATGCGAATCAGTGGAAGCAATTAAAAAATGTACAAAAGCAGGAACGGGTTGCGGTGGTTGCGTACCTATGCTAAAAGACCTGATGGTGCACACGATGAAAACGCAGGGCAAGTATGTCCGCAATGTTCTATGCGAGCACTTTAATTACAGCCGGCAGGAAATGTTTGACCTGGTGAAAATTCACCAGTTAAAAACCTATGACGAAGTGCTGGATAAACTTGGCCAGGGCGATGGCTGCGAAGTTTGCAAGCCGGCAGTGGCTTCTATTCTTGCAAGTTTGTGGAATGAAATGCCGCTGAAAGGGGGAAATGCCACAGCACAGGACAGCAACGACCGTTTTCTTGCCAACATTCAGAAAGGCGGCACTTACTCTGTAGTGCCGCGTGTGCCCGGCGGAGAAATTACTCCTGAAAAATTAATTGCACTGGGCTGCGTTGCCAAAAAATATAATCTCTATACAAAAATTACCGGTGGCCAGCGCATTGATATGTTCGGCGCTCATGTAGGCGATCTGCCAAAAATCTGGGAAGAACTCATAGCCGCCGGGTTTGAAAGCGGCCATGCTTATGGAAAGGCATTGCGTACGGTAAAGAGTTGCGTAGGCAGCACCTGGTGCCGCTATGGTTTGCATGATAGTGTAAGCTTTGCCATCCGCATAGAAGAACGCTACCGCGGACTCAGAGCGCCGCACAAAATAAAATCGGCCGTAAGCGGCTGCATACGTGAATGTGCCGAAGCGCAGAGCAAAGATTTCGGAATCATTGCTACGGAAAAAGGCTGGAACCTGTACGTATGTGGCAACGGGGGAAGTAAACCTCAGCATGCTATACTGCTTGCTTCGGATATTGATGAAGAAACCTGTATTAAATATATTGACCGTTTTCTTATGTTCTATATAAAAACAGCCGACCCGCTGACAAGAACGGCGACATGGTTCAATAAAATGGAAGGCGGTATTGATTATTTAAGAAACGTAGTTATAAACGACAGCCTTGGTATGGCTGAACAATGGGAAAAGGAAATGGAACAACATGTTGCCACTTATCAATGCGAATGGAAAGTAGCCGTTGAAACTCCTGAGATCCGAAAGAGATTCAACCACTTTGTAAATGCCCCGGAAGAGAAAGACCCGACGATAGCATTTGAACCGTTAAGAGATCAGAAACGTGCTAAAGAATGGAAGTGATGAGTGACATGTCCGCCGAAGCTTCAGCGAAGGCGGATGAGTAATGAGTGATGAGTCCAGTGTCGTGAGTTATTGGTTTTTTGAGTAAGAATTTTTGATTCCTTTTTTATAAAATCTGTCCTTAGAAAACTTTTTAGCAGATAGTCTGCACGATTGCCTGCCATTTCCGGAATGCCATCTGAATATTTAGCGATTGCTTGCTTTATTGAAAATTCAATAAGGCAACAGGGGAAAACTATTTTTAAAAATGGAAACGATAACCGAGAAATCAACAACCTGGTTTTTTGCATGCTTCGTGGAAGATGTGCCGGAGAACGGCGGCGTATGTGTAAAGTATAAAGACGAACAAATAGCGCTGTTTCATTTTGCAAGAAGAAAGGAATGGTATGCTACGCAAAATGAATGCCCGCACCGCAAACAAATGGCGCTGAGCCGCGGCATGATAGGCACACAGGGTGATGAACCCAAAGTGGCCTGCCCTTTTCACAAAAAAACTTTTTCGCTGCGCACCGGCGAATGCCTGAACAGTAATGAGTGTGCCATTAAAACATACCCGGTGAAGGTGGAAAATGGGAAAGTGTTTATAAACCCCCAAACCCCCTAAAGGGGTTAACGAACAATCCTCTTTTGCCGAAAGGTCAAAATAATTGAAGGTAGTTGATAAATGAAGAATAGAATACAAAAGATGAAATGCTTAATTACTGTAGTTGATAGATAAATATTGTTTGACCTCTCCGCTCCCTGGAAGAGGAGACCGAGAGGTGAGGTGAAAAAAATAAAATCAAGCGCCGATGACAAGAAAAAAGGTAATCCCAATTTTTCTTCTCCAGTGAAGAAGAAAAAGCCCCGACAGAATTGGAAGCTCGCCAGGGCCGGGTGATTTTAAATTGACAAACAATCTAAAACCGAAACATAATTATGAAAAAACCTTTTGTAAACATCGCAGCAGTGGTAACAACATTTTTTTTACTCAATGCAGTCAATGCTCAGCATGCACGGGAAAAAAAAGCATCAGTTGTAGCATGGGAAGGAATGGCCGTGGCTGGCTATGTAGATGATGGCGCCTTTGTAAATTTCGGAGGGCCCACCGTAAAATTGGTAAAAAAACCTTACAGCATCGGGTTTGGTATTTTACCAACAATGCGGATAAAGGAAGATCCTGCATCAAAAACCTCTCCCAACAATTCCATGATTACTCCAACCGCCGGATTTGGTTTTACGCTGGCATATAAACATCTCGTGATGCAGGTACCATTCTATTATAATCCGAAAACTTCAACAGCCGACGGAAAATGGAAGCCCGGAATTGGACTTGGCTACAGGTTCTGACACAGATCAAAATTGAATTAAAACTTAAACCGACGATTTATGACTACAATAAATAACAATAATCAGCCGCTCGAAAAGCTGAATATCTTTTCGCTGAAAGGTGTGCAGATGAAAACCTTTCACATTACCTGGCTTACGTTTTTCTTTTGCTTTTTTGCATGGTTTGGCATCGCACCGCTCATGCCATTGGTAAGCGAATCGCTTCACCTTACCAAAGCGCAAAAAGGAAATGCGGCCATTGCAGCCGTCAGCGCCACTATTATTGCCCGGCTGATCATCGGGAGACTGACAGATAAGTATGGACCAAGAAAAGTTTATACATGGCTGCTTATTCTTTGTTCTTTTCCGGTAATGTGTATCGGGCTGGCAAATGATTATACTTCGTTTTTGTTATTCCGTCTTGGCATCGGCGTAATCGGCGCATCATTTGTGCTCACGCAGTTTCATACTTCGGTGATGTTTACGCCAAACATAAAGGGGACAGCCAATGCAGTAGCAGGTGGTTGGGGAAATACCGGCGGCGGCGCTACGCAAATCATCATGCCGCTGATTGCGGCGGGGTTGGTTGGCGCAGGCTGGGTAAGCACGGAAGAAAGCTGGCGTTATGCAATGATAATTCCCGGTGTGTTGCTGCTGCTGATGGCATGGCTGTACTGGAAGTACACTAAAGATACACCTGCCGGAAATTTTGATGAATTGCCCGGGCACCAGGCTGCAAAGAAAGAAAACACATTTATGCTGGCAGTAAAAGATTACCGCACCTGGGTGCTTACCATTGCGTATGCGGCATGCTTTGGCGTGGAGATCACGGTTGACAATTTCGCCGCCAGTTATTTTCATGATGATTATAAGGCTACATTGATTTTCGCCGGGTTGCTGGCCAGTCTTTTTGGATGGTTAAACATTTTTGCCCGTGCACTCGGCGGTGTTGTTTCCGATAAGGTTGGAAAACGCTGGGGCTTTAATGGTAAAGTGAGTTTTCTTGCCATTCTTTTGTTGCTGGAAGGCGCCGGCATCATGATTTTTTCCAATGCGGGAAGCCTGGTGCTTGCCATTACCATGATGTTCTTTTTTGGCTTGTGTTTGAAAATGGCAAATGGCGCCACGTACAGTATTGTGCCGTTTGTAAATCCTAAAGCGGTGGGAAGCGTGGCGGGAATTGTTGGCGCAGGTGGAAATGCAGGCGCCATGCTGATCGGGTTTCTATTCAAAAGCATGAGCTACGCTGCGGCTTTTCTTTATCTCGGCGCGGGTGTGCTGGTAGCAGGAATAGTTGTACTGACGGTGAGATTGATGAGCAAGAGAGTTATTGAAAGTAAGGTTGTGAGTTCTGAGGAAATTTCCGAGGCAGCGGCGGCGTAAATGGGAACACGGATAACACGGATTTAGCGAATTCACACTGATTTTATCTGCGAAAATCTGTTTCATCAGCTTTATCAGCGTTCCTGATTGGCATAATAGAATTGTTACAGTTGAACGGAGCGTCGCAACAAAAGTTTAATAGTAGCACTTAGCTGGTTAAAAAAATAAGGATTAAGTAATTGAATAACTCAAGATACATAAATGACTCTTCCAGGCTCCCCTTTAGGGGCGGGGGGGCTACAACCACCTGCTGCTACTGCGGGGTTGGTTGCGGTATTGTAGTGAATAAAGATCCACTCGGCCGCATAACGGTAGAAGGCGATAAATCGCATCCTGTAAACAAAGGCATGTTGTGTTCGAAAGGAATGAATCTTCACTACACGGTGAATGATAAGAGTGACCGGCTGCTGTATCCTGAAATGCGTTACAACCGAAACCAGCCGCGGCAACGTGTGTCATGGGATGTGGCGCTGGAAAGAACGGCCGCGGTTTTCAAAACGCTTATCAATAAATACGGCCCCGACTCCGTCGCGTTTTATGCAAGCGGGCAATGCCTGACGGAAGAATATTATGTTGTCAACAAACTGGTCAAAGGATTTATCGGCAGCAATAATATTGATACCAACTCCCGCCTGTGCATGAGCAGTGCAGTGGTGGGGTATAAGATGAGCCTGGGTGAAGACAGTGTGCCGGTGAGTTATGATGACCTGGAACTGGCCGATGTAATTTTTGTTGCAGGCGCCAATCCTGCGTGGTGTCACCCGGTTTTGTGGCGGCGTGTGGAAACGGCAAGAGAAAAAAATCCAGGTATAAAAATCATCGTCAGCGATCCGCGCAAGACACAGACTTGCTCTATTGCCGATATTCATCTGCAGCTCAATCCCGGCACGGATGTAACGCTGCACCATGCCATCGGAAGATGTTTGATCGAACAGGGTGCTATTGATTTTGCGTTTGTAAAAAACCACACCGAGGGTTTTGAAAAATACAGGCAAACCGTTTTTGAAAGAACCGTGGCTGAGGCGGCGATGATTTGCGGAGTAAAGGAAGAAGCTATTCGCCAGGCTGCTTTGTTCATAGGCAATGCGAAAGGCTTTATCACGATGTGGACGATGGGGCTGAATCAAAGTGTGATTGGCGTGAACAAAAATCTTTCGCTCATCAACCTGAATTTAATCACGGGGCATATTGGTAAACCCGGCTCGGGGCCTTTCTCACTCACCGGCCAACCGAATGCAATGGGCGGAAGAGAAGTGGGCGGATTGAGTAACCTGCTGCCGGCACACCGCGATTTGCAGAATGAGGCGCATAGGAATGAAGTAGAAAAATTCTGGAAGATCCCGTTGGGAACAATTAATCCCAAACCGGGATTAACGGCGACAGAAATGTTTGACGCATTGCATGAGGGCAAACTCAGGGCCATCTGGATTCTTTGCACTAATCCGCTGATCAGCTTGCCTGATGTGCGCAAAGCGGAAGAAGCATTGAAGAAAGCAAAGTTTGTTGTAGTGCAGGAAATAAGCAGCAAGCCCGAAACATTGAAATATGCCGATGTGCTGTTGCCTGCTGCTGCATGGACGGAAAAGGAAGGAACGATGACAAACGCGGGGCGGTATATTTCTCATTTGTCAAAAATTGTTGACGCTCCCGGCGAAGCATTGCCCGATGCGGAAATCATTTGCCGCTTTGCAAAGAAGATGGGCTTTGCCGGTTTTGATTTTAAAAATGCGGAAGCGATATATGCCGAACATGCGGCGCTTACCAGGGGAACAACGATTGACGTCAGCGATTTGAATTATGATATTTTAAAAGAAAAAAGATCGCTGCAATGGCCGTACAAAGTGAGAAGTCAGAAGTCGGAGGTCGGAAGTCAGCATGGTGTGTCAGCGGAGGAGGAATCAAAAAATTATTTCGGTACTCCGCGTCTATTTACCGATAAAAAATTTTACACAGCATCGCAGAGAGCTATCATTCATTCTGCTGATGATGCCAACCAAAGCGAGCCGGTGAATGAAACGCATCCTCTTATTCTTACTACGGGCCGCATCCGCGACCAGTGGCACACGATGAGTAAAACAGGCAAAGTAAATAAGCTGAGACAGCATACCAGCGAATCGTTTGTTGAAATTCACTCCGACGATGCCTTTAGCCGCGGGATAAAAGATAACGATGTGGTGGAAATATTTAATGAAAGAGGAAAAGTCAGGGTGAAGGCAAAGTTTTCTGCGGAAATAAAAAGCGGCGTGCTGTTTATGCCCATGCATTGGGGTAAAATACTAAGCAGCGATTTGAACCGGGCCAATAACCTGACGAATAATCTTGTTGACCCGAAAAGTAAGGAACCCGATTTCAAGTTCAGTGCTGTGCAGGTGAGGTTGTATAAAAAAGCAAAGCAAAAAATCGTCGTGATTGGGGCGGGAGCAGGCGCCTGTGGTTTTGTAAAAAGCTATCGTGCCCTGAATACCGAAGATGAGATCGAAGTCTTCAGCAAGGAAAATTTTCCATTTTATAACCGCGTATTGCTGCCAGATTATATCACCGGGGTATTGCCCTGGCATAGCCTGTTAAAGATGAGCGATGATGAAGAAAAAGATCATCGTGTCAGGCTGCACCGCGGTGTAAGCGTTGAAAAAATTGACAGGGAAAACAAAACCGTAACGGACAGCAATGGCGGCATTCATCATTACGATGTGCTTTTACTGGCTACCGGCAGCCGGGCCTTTATGCTTAAAGATGTGCCGCCGATGAAAGGGATTTTCACCATGCGAAGCCGGGCAGATGCTGATAATTTCAAGACGCATCTTGATCCGGGTAAGGGCCGCGTCATTATTGTTGGCGGAGGTTTGCTGGGAATTGAGCTCGCCGCATCGCTGCGGGAAGCAAATGTGGAAGTGACGATTGTACAGCGTATTTCACGACTCATGGACCGCCAGCTTGATCCGTTGGGCAGCCAGCTGCTGCATGAAGAGTTGACGAGTAAAGGGATTGAAATTTTTTATAATGATGAGGTGGATCGTTTTCTGGGTAAGGAAAATGTAAAAGGTGTTCGCCTGAAAAGCGGTTTGATAATAGACGGGCAGGCGGTTGTGATTGCTGTTGGTACCGTGCCCAATACAGAGCTGGCAAAAGCTGCGGGGATTGAATGTAAACGCGGCGTAGTGGTGGATGAATATCTGCGCACCAGCGATGAAAATATTTTTGCAGTGGGTGAAATTGCGGAGTTCAACGGGGTCTTATACGGCATCACGGCAGCGGCAGAGCAACAGGCCGAAGTAGTGGCAAGATTTTTATCCGGCGACATAGCCTGTTATTACCAGGGCTCGCTCCTGATGAATATTCTGAAAATGCACGGCGCCGATCTTTGTTCATTAGGCGAAGTGGAATGCCCGGACGATCCGGCTTATGAAGAAGTGGTGTTCATAGATAAGGCAAAGCGGTATTATAAAAAATGTATCATTCATAACGACAGGCTGATCGGCGCCATACTGATGGGCGATAAGGCGGAGTTTCTTGAATTCAGAAACCTCATTGAAAATAAAATTGAGCTGAGTGAAAAAAGGTTGCAGCTCCTGCGCAGCGGCAAAATGCCCGAAACGGTGATGGGAAAACTGGTATGCAGCTGCAACAATGTAGGCGAAGGTAACCTTATCAATAAAATAAAGGGGGGATGCAAAGATCATCTGCAACTATGCCAGCTTACCGGCGCCGGCATGGGCTGCGGCAGTTGCCGGCCCGAAGTGAAGGCGATACTGGAAAATGAATTAAAAGCACCGGTTCAGAAAGGTAAGATCGTTGAACCGGTACCTATCGGGTTTGCACAAAAGGCAAGTGCGTAGCTTGGAGAAAAGAAATTGTGATATTATGACAGCTGAACAAATTGAACATAAACCAACGGAATTTAAAGGACGGGCGGATATTGAATACTTCGGTTTTGAAGAAGACTTTGTAGAAAAAAATATCCGGTGTATCCCGATGATCGTCCGTTTTAAGTTGGATGCTGCGGGAATTAAACTGAAACTCGATGAATGGAGCAGGTTTAATGTGGATGAAAGAATTGAGCTGGCAATAAAGCCGTGCAGGAATGACGAAGAGGCGAAAGAGTACAATCATTTTCTTGCGAAGCTGATAAAAAAATATACAGGCAGGGATGCTACTCCGTTTGCAGTAGATAAAAATCCTGCGTGGGCTGACAAAGAAAATGTTCCGGATGTGTTAGGTGAGAAATTAAATGAGCATAGCTGGCATATTTCTATAGAACAATGGAAAAGCCTGAGCGATCTGCAGCGCTTTGCATTGGTAAAACTGTGCAGGGAAGGACATGAGAACAAAAATTTTCCAAAGGCGGTGAGGGAGTTCGGCCTCACCTAACCTCTCCAATGGAGAGGAACAGCGCACAGGCCTTGCTTGATGAAGAGTCTGATAAATAATGATAATGGCTGACGATTGATGACAAGTGAACTGGGGCTGATGTGGAAGAACTAAAAGTTTGGATTTGCCCCGAACGTTCGGGGCAGCACCGCTCCCTCTCCTGCAGGAGAGGGAGCCGGAGGGTGAGGTTAAAAGCTGAATAGAA
>Ga0137829_12110938_pt1 | contig 11010 bp, 8 predicted proteins | sample OV2TP2_FD_97737 | JGI IMG/M metagenome (GOLD analysis project Ga0137829, IMG submission 97737) | reverse complement strand
GAAATCCGCTGTCCGCACTGTTGCCATTGCCGGGCTTCTTGTTTCGCTTGTTTTCAATGTGCTGGAAACTTACGGGTTTCATCTTTTCAGCATCAACAGCTACGGCATGCTGCGGTTCGACCGCTTTGCGCTTTTCTTCAGCACACTTGCCATGGCTTGCATGCTCATTTTCCTCCTGCTTTCGGCAAAAGAGATGGAAAAAGTGGGAATGAATTATGCCGACTATTTCGCCCTGTTGTTTTTTATTCTCAGCGGAATTATTCTTGCCGCATCATTCAGTTCGTTGCTTATCCTGTTCCTGGCTATTGAAATTATTTCCATTCCGCTTTACATTTTGACCGGCAGCGACAAACGCAACCTGAAGAGCAATGAAGCTGCTTTAAAATATTTTCTGCTCGGCGCTTTTTCCACCGGGCTTTTGCTGATGGGTATCACGCTGATTTACGGCAGCGCCGGCACCTTTATGATTGACAATATCACCACGGCAGATACAAAACCTGCTGTACTGCTGATTGCCGGCGTACTGCTGCTGATGTTTGCCATGGCCTTCAAAGTATCGGCAGCACCTTTTCATTTCTGGACGCCGGATGTGTACGACGGCGCCCCTACGGTGTTCACTTCCTTCATGGCAACGATTGTGAAAGCGGCGGCATTTATCGCTTTCATCCGGCTGTTCAGTTTTTCGTTCAGCAATATACACGATAGCTGGAAGCTGATTATGGCGGTGCTTACGGCGCTTACCTTATTTACCGGCAATATCACGGCTGTGTTTCAGCAAAGCGTCAAACGCATGCTGGCCTACTCCAGCATTGCACAGGCAGGGTTTATGCTCATGGCATTGCTGGCACTGAACACAACTGCCGTGGAAGGAATTTTATTATATGCAGCCGCCTACTGTCTTGCCACCATTGGCCTGTTTGCCATCCTGGTAAAAATGAAAGACTATACATTCGAAGGCTTTAATGGTTTTGCAAAACATCAGCCTTTGCTTGCGGCATCTGCCGTCATATTTCTTTTATCCCTCGCGGGTATTCCGCTTACTGCCGGTTTTCTTGCCAAGTTTTACATGATAAAAGCGGTAGTAATGAACGGAGGTTTTCTGTGGCTGGTGATAACTGCGGTGCTGATGGCAGCGGTCAGTGTTTATTATTATTTCCGGGTCATTCAGGCTATGTATTTTAAAGAAGGAGAGGCTCAAACTATGGAAGTAAATGTTTCATTCAAGTGGGTGATATCTGTTGTGGCTTTGCTTGTAGTAGTATTAGGAGTTTACCCGCAATTATTACTGAACTGGTTTTATTTCTGAGCGGAATTATTTCATCGGGTGATTTGCATCAATCTTTTGTGTTCCCGTTATGGCCATTCGTGTATTAATATTTGCTGTCAACTAGCCACCCTTATCTTTGTTTCCCTCAAAAAAGAACTGATATGAAATTTACCACATGCCGTTTTCTCATTCTTGCTTCATTACTTATTGCCGGCAGTTTTGCTTTTTCGCAGGTGCGGCCGCAGATTGCGGGCGGCGACACCACCCGGCCCACAGGCCAAAGACCCACTACGGGTGTAAGACCTTATAAGGAAATTATTACCGACAAGGCAGTAACCACTATTGGTTTTTTCAAAGTGCACAAGGTGGAAGACAAATACTACTTTGAAATTCCCAACGACCTGCTCGGCCGCGACATCCTGGTTGTAAACCGCCTTTCAAAAACACAGGCCGGCACCGGCTATGGCGGCGACCAGGTGGGGCAGAATGTAATCCGGTTTGACAAAGGGCCGAACAACAAAATTTTCCTCCGCACCATTTCTTTTGCGGTGTATGCAAAAGACTCCACTTCGCCCATGTTTTCATCCGTAGCAAACAGCAACCTGCAACCCATATCTTTTTCATTCGACATACGGGCTTTTGGCAAAGATTCAGCAGCCAGTGTGGTGGAGATTACTGATTTCGTAAATGGCGATAATGATGTGCTTTTTTTCAGCAGCGCTGCCAAAACACAGCGCCGGCTTGGTTCCTTGCAGGCAGATAAATCGTACATCGTAAGCGTGAAGCCCTTTCCTATCAATATTGAAATAAAGGCAGTGAAAACATTTGGCAGAACCGCTGCCCCAACTACCGGGGGTCCGGGTGGGGGATTTGGAGCACAACCACAGCCCACCGGAAATCTGACCGTGGAAATGAACAGTTCCCTGGTTTTACTACCAAAAGAAATTATGCAGGCAAGACATTTTGATGCAAGAGTTGGTTACTTTACCGTAGGTTATACTGATTATGATGCCAACCCGCAGGGAGTAAAGGATATTGTAATTGCAAAACGCTGGCGGCTGGAACCGAAACCGGAGGATATGGAAAAATACAAGCGGGGAGAACTGGTGGAGCCCGAAAAACCTATTGTGTTTTATATTGACCCGGCTACTCCGAAAAAATGGATACCCTACCTGATACAGGGAGTAAATGACTGGCAGCCTGCTTTTGAAAAAGCCGGTTTTAAAAATGCAATCATTGGTAAAATGGCGCCGACAAAAGAAGAAGACAGCACCTGGAGCCTCGAAGATGCCCGCAACTCGGCAATTGTTTACAAACCTTCAGATATTCAGAATGCAAGCGGACCAAGTATATCAGACCCCCGCAGTGGCGAAATAATGGAAAGCCACATCAACTGGTATCACAATGTGATGGAACTGCTGCGCAACTGGTACCTGATACAGGCAGCGCCTAACGACCCACGGGCACGGCAAATGGAGTTTCCAGACGAACTGATGGGCGAGCTGATTCGATTTGTGTCTTCACATGAAGTGGGCCATACCATTGGCCTCCGTCACAATTTTGGCTCAAGTTCTACGGTGCCGGTAGAAAACCTGCGTAATAAGGCATGGGTTGAAGCCAATGGTCATACACCTTCCATTATGGATTATGCCCGCTTTAATTATGTGGCACAACCGGAAGATAATATCAGCGCAGTTGGAATTTTTCCCCGTATCGGCGACTATGACAAATGGGCTATCGAATGGGGCTATCGCCTTTTTCCCGAATACAAAACTCCGGAAGCTGAAAAAGAACACATGAACAAGTGGTTATTGGAAAAATTAAAAAACCGCCGCCTGTGGTGGGGCGATGGCGAGAGCAACCAGGATGACCCGCGTTCACAAACCGAAGACCTGGGTGATAATTCAATAAAGGCAAGTGAGTATGGAATTAAAAATCTTAAGCGAATTGTTCCGGAATTGATGAAATGGACCAAACAGCCCAACGAGGATTTTACCAATCTAAATGATATTTACACCCAGGTCACCAGCCAGTTCAGCCGCTATATGGGCCACGTATCCAGAAATGTGGGCGGCATTTATAAAACCCCAAGAGTGGTGGAAGATACCGAGCCTGTGTATGAATTTGCACCTAAAGCCAAACAGGCAGAAGCCGTAGCTTTTCTGAACCAGCAGTTGTTTACCACGCCGGGCTGGCTTATCAACAACGAAATATTTTCAAGAACCGGCAGCAACCCGCTTACCATTATTGGAAATATACAGGATAATACACTAAACCGCCTGTTTGGAGTAAATACACTGAACAAACTGATAAATGCTGAAAACACCATTGGAAGCAATGCATATAAAATGACCGAACTGTTCAGCGATTTGAAAAAAGGAATCTGGGCCGAACTGCCGGCAAGAAAGCCGATTGATATTTACCGGCGTAACCTGCAGAAATCGTATGTGAATATTTTAAATAACCTGCTAAACCCTTCCGAAACTGCATCCATCAGCACGGGCGGTATCAGTTTCACTGTCATACCTGTTGGCGCTGATAAATCAGACATCAGGAGTTTTGTAAGGGCGCATCTTACGGCCCTGCGCAGCGAAGTGCTTGCAGCAGCTGCCGGCACTGCTGACGCCATGAGCAAGTATCATTTGCAGGATGTGGCCAAGCGGATTGAAAATGCACTGGACCCGAAAAAGTAAAAAATAACGGACAAGGAATGATGAAAGATGAATTTTGAACACCTTCATCATTCCATGATCCCTGTTCAGAATTCTTTCCGGTCATCAAATAGCAGGAACCAATTCGGGCCGCTTTAGTACTTTCGGGGTGCCGATATGAGATTCCGCGATGTATTTTCACTTTCTTACCGCTCAGTACGCAGCAACAAACTGCGTACAGGATTAACCGTTTCCATTATTGCCCTTGGCATCATGGCGCTGGTGCTGGTTTATACAGCCATTAAAGCCATCAATCAGAAATTTACCGACAGCTTTTCCACCATGGGCGCTAATGGGTTTACCGTGAGGTATAAAGAACGCAACATTCACTTTGGCGACGGCGATGTGGAAATCAAAAAAGAAAAAAAAGGTAAGAAAAAGGAAAAGAAATCCAATCTTGGAAAACGGATAACCATGGATGAGGCCGAACTGTTTATAAAAAGCTACCGGTTTCCGTCCAGCAAAGGAATTTCTGTGTTTGCCAGCCGAAATGCACTTATTTCTTACGAAACCAAAAAAACCAGCCCCAATGTTTTTTTGCTCGGCGGTGATGAAAATTTTGTAGTGCTGAACGGGTTTAAAATACGCAACGGCCGGAACCTGAACATGGCCGATATACAGTCGGCCCGGAATGTGTGCCTGCTGGGGTATGATGTGGCCATTAAATTGTTCAATCAAAATCCCGACAGGGCGGTAAATGCCATTGTGCGGGTGCAGAATATTCCCTACCGTGTGATTGGCGTGCTCGACAGCCGCGGCTCATCATTTGGCATGAGCTGGGATAACCGTGTGATTGCTTCATACAGCAATATTCATCGCCGGTTCAGTTCGGGCAGTTCATACGTGGTGGCAGTAATGACGGAGGATATAAAAAATGTGGAAGTGGCCATGGGCGAAGCCGAAGCCGTGTTCCGTGCTGTAAGAAAGCTTTCCACTACCGAAGAAAACAATTTTGTACTCGACCGTAATGACAGCATTGCAGAAAGAGCCATGCGCAGCATCGGCTTTATTACTATTTCCGCCACCGTCATCGGGCTTATTACTCTTATAGGCGCTGCCATCGGCCTGATGAATATAATGTTGGTAGCGGTGACGGAGCGAACCAAAGAAGTAGGCCTGGTAAAAGCCATCGGGGGAAAAAGCCGGATTGTCCGTTTCCAGTTTCTGCTCGAAGCTACGCTCATCAGTGTTATGGGTGCCATATTTGGAATCATTTTGGGCATCCTGCTGGGCAATGTTATTTCCATACTCATTAATACAGGATTTGTGGTGCCATGGAATTGGGTGATACTTGGAATTGTTATCTGCACAATCACCGGCTTACTGGCCGGGCTGTATCCCGCTTTAAAAGCCGGCAGGCTAAACCCGATTGAAGCATTGCGTTATGAGTGAAGTATCATAGGGCGCCAAATAAAATAAGTAGTTACAGGCAGTTTTTGCTAACTATTGTTTGGCCTAAGCGCATCATTACCGAAGTTTTCCACAAAAAAATTTCCTTAACTTGTACCCCTTTGGATAAAAAAATTTGACGGGGCATTTGGGGCAATTACTGTTTTTTTCCTTAGAATTGTGTCCCTGAAAAATTAACACATCACAAAATTTTAAACTTTAAAAACTAAGATCATGGCTGAAACAAAACCGACTGCGACAGCAAGTGTGAAAGCTACGTCAGTTCAAGCAAAGAAAAGCAGTAACATCATCTCCTGGGTAGCCCCGGTACTTTGTCTTATAGCAGGGTATTCTATCTGGAGATTTATTTTTGGCAACCCCGACGGATTTGAAGCTCCGGACAAGTCTGGTGGCTTCTGGCCTAAACACGATCATCCTAAAGGAGCATTGAACGGGATATATATGGGCGGCATCATTGTTCCGGTGCTGATAGGCATGTTTCTGATGGTTATCACTTTTTCTATTGAACGCTGGCTCACCATCCGTAAAGCACTGGGCAGCGGCTCGATTGCTGATTTTATCCGCAAAGTGCAATATCACCTGGCCAACCGTAATATTGATGCAGCTATGGCCGAATGCGACAAACAGCGTGGTTCGGTAGCCAACGTGATGCGGGCCGGTTTGCGCCGGTATAAGGAAATGACCACCAATGGTGAGCTTACTACCGATCAAAAAGTGCTGGCTATACAAAAAGAAGTGGAAGAAGCTACAGCGCTTGAATTGCCTATGCTTCAGAAAAACCTGGTGTTCCTTTCCACTATCACATCAGTAGGAACCCTGGTGGCCCTGCTGGGTACGGTATTAGGTATGATTCGCTCCTTCTCAGCCCTTGGTGCTGAAGGTGGTGGGGCTGGCGCTGCCACCCAACTGGCAATTGGTATTTCTGAGGCCCTTTATAATACGGCGCTCGGTATCGGCACTTCGGCAATAGCCCTGATATTGTATAATATGTTTACTACCAAAATAGATTCGATTACTTACGGCATTGATGAATCCGGCTTTACCCTGACCCAAAGTTTCGCATCACTCTACAAATAATCTTATAGAGGATGTGGAAAACAGGAAAAATTGAATCTAAATTCTAAATTTTTATAAAATGCCCAGTGTAAAAATTCCAAAGAAAAGCACCTGGATAGATATGACGCCATTTGTGGATGTCGCTTTTCTGATTCTTACTTTCTTCATCATGGCCACCAAGTTCAAGCCGGCCGAACCAGTGGAAATAAAAACGCCTAATTCGGTTTCAACAAGGGAATTGCCTGATACAGATGCATTGCAGGTGACTTTTGACAGCACCGGCCGCGTATTCTTCAGTGTGCTGGCTGAGAAAGACCCCAAAATGAAATATGATGTTATCAAACATATTAGTGAATCAAGAAACCTGGGGCTTTCTGAAGATGAAATGAAGAATTTTGTAAAATCGCCAGCAGTAGGAGTGCCATTTTCAGGGTTGAAGCAACTGCTTTCTTACCCTCTGGAAGAACAAAAAAATGTAAAACAACCCGGCATTCCGCTTGATACATTAGGCGGCGAGCTTTACTACTGGATACGGGATGCCGTCGGCACATTTACCGGCAAGCAGCTCAAATACCTGGTAAAAGGAGACAACGAGGCAAAATTTCCAACATTTAAAATGGTACTGGCTGCTTTCAAGAAAAATGATATTTATAAATTTAACCTGATTACCATGCTGGAAGATGCCCCGGCCGGTACTGAGTTATACCTGACAAGACAAAAAGAAAAAGAACACAAATAATTTCATAACTTACAAAAAACCCTTTTATGGCAGCAATAGAAGAAGGTGGCGATAGCGGTCACAAAAAAGGACCGGGTGTAAAAAAAGCCAAAAAGCTCTCCACACGCATTGATATGACGCCGATGGTGGACCTCGGGTTTCTGCTTATTACGTTTTTCATATTTACAACGACTATGAGCAGCCCTACTACTATGGACCTGTTTATGCCGAAAGACACAGATAAGGATGAAGAACAGAATAAAGCCAAAGAATCAGGCGCATTAACGATACTGCTCGGCAAAAACAATGTGGTGTATTATTACGAAGGTCAGCTTTTACCCGATGCTTCCAATTTTAAAACAACAACCTTTAAAGGCATCCGGGACATTATCATTAAGAAAAAGAAGGATGTAAAAGAACAGCACCAGCATGACGAAGGCTGTAAAAAAATACAGGAGAAAGCCCGGCAGGGTAACCCGGAGGCCAAACCTCCGGTGCTTCCTGATCCCAACTGGCAGACAGCTTGCCTGGACCGTGACCTTGTAATAGTAATCAAACCTGACCAGGAAGCTACTTATAAAAACACCGTGGACATACTTGATGAAATGACCATCAATGAAATCAAACGGTTTGCCATGGTGGATCTTTTCGAAGATGAAGTGAAAGTAATTAAAGCCACAGAAGCAGCAGCTGGTGGAAATTAAAACTGATCATGAATTGTGGAATGAGTTCTTTTTTGCATCTAACCTTAAAATGATTTACAATGGAAGTAAACAAAATACTGTCAAGCGATCTTCTCGATATTCTGTTTGAAGACAGGAATAAAGCCTATGGCGCTTACGACCTGCGAAAAACATATCAGAAAAGACTGACGGTGGCGCTGCTCATCACAGCAGCCGTTGCATTGCTTGCGCTGGGTGGTTCTTTTCTTGCAAGCTCTATGAAGAAGAGCGCAGGAAAAATTCAGGTAAAAGAAGTAACGCTTGCTGACATCAAGCAGGAAGAGGAGAAAAAAACTGAGCCACCACCGCCGCCACCGCCCAAGCAGGAGCCGCCCAAAGTGGAAATGACCAAATTCACCCCTCCTAAAATTGTAAAGGATGAGGAAGTGAAAAAAGAAGAAATTCCACCGGAAGTGGAAGAGTTGAAAGACACTAAGATTGATGTGGTGAGCCAGGAAGGTATCAAAGATGAAGGTCTTGCGCCGGTAGTAGTGGATGAAGGAAAACAGGTAATTGAGGCGAAGAAGGATGAAGATGAAAATAAAGTGTTTGAAAAAGTGGAAGTGGAAGCTTCATTTCCTGGCGGTGAAAGAGACTGGCGCAAATACCTGGAAAGAAACCTGGATGCCAACACACCCGTTGAAAACGGGGCACCCGAAGGTTCTTTTACAGTTACCGTTCAGTTTATTGTTGACAAGGAAGGAAACATCAGCGACGTGAAGGCTTTATCCAACCATGGCTATGGTATGGAGGAAGAAGCGGTAAAAGTGATTAAAAAAGGTCCTAAATGGGTACCCGCCATTCAGAATGGCCGCAATGTAAAAGCATACAGGAAACAGCCGATTACATTTGTGGTTTCAGCAGAATAAAATAATCTTATTCAGAATAAATCCCCCTCAATACAGGGGGATTTTTATTTTTGAGCTATATGATCGGGAAAGTTGGAGGTTGGGATGATACTATAGTGGCGCTGGCTACTCCGCCGGGCATAGGTGCCATCGGCATTATCAGACTGAGCGGCAAAGATGCATTCCGTATTGCTGGCAGCCTGTTCCCCTCTAAAGATCTTGCCCGTCAACCTTCACACACACTGCATGTGGGGATATTGAAAAAAGGCGATGTGGTAATTGACCAGGTTGTGATTTCACTCTATAAAAATCCCACATCGTACACCGGTGAAGATGTGGTGGAAATAAGTGCCCATGGGTCACCCTACATTCATCAGCAAATTATAAATGCCTGCATCAGCCGGGGCGCAAGACTGGCAAAGCCCGGCGAATTTACCCAACGGGCTTTTCTCAATGGCAAGCTCGACCTGGCACAGGCTGAGGCCGTGGCTGATTTGATTGCATCCAATACGGCTGCATCACACAAAACAGCATTACACAATATCCGCGGCGGATTTTCCCTCAAGCTGAAAGAACTAAGGGAACAACTCATAAAGTTTTCAGCCCTCATTGAACTGGAGCTCGACTTCAGCCAGGAAGATGTGGAGTTTGCCAACCGGGCACAGCTTTATGAACTCATCGGCCAATTAACACAGATAACCAATCAACTCATCAACTCCTTCCAGCTTGGCAATGTAATTAAAAACGGAGTTAGCGTCGCCATCGTTGGCAAACCTAATGCAGGTAAATCTACCTTACTGAATGCGCTGCTGCAGGAAGACAGGGCCATTGTAAGCGAAATACCCGGCACTACAAGAGATACCATTGAAGAAGTGATAAATATTGACGGCATTCTTTTCCGGCTGATTGATACGGCCGGCATCCGTCAGCATACCAGTGACATCATCGAAAGTCTTGGTGTGGAAAGGAGTTTGGGTAAAATGAAAACTGCCGACCTGGTGCTTTATGTTTTTGATGTAAGTGAAACGAAGTCCGAAGTCGGAGGTCTGATGTCGGAAATGGAGAAGCGGCAATTGAATTATTTACTGGTAGGAAATAAAATAGATGAACATAATGAAGAAGAGCTGCGGCAAAAGTTTTCTGCGATAGAGAACATTGTATTTATTTCTGCAAAAAAACCGGCTCACCTGGAAGTGCTGAAGGAAAAAATGATTGACAAGGTGCTTTCGGGCACGGTGCAGGCGGAAGACACCATCATTACCAATGCACGGCACTACCATGCACTGAAAGAAGTAGCCCGGTCACTTAACGACATAAAACAGGGTATGGATAAAAAGCTGCCCGGCGATCTGCTGGCGCTTGACATCCGCCGCTGCCTGTATTACCTGGGCGAAATAACCGGTGAAATAACCAATGAAGACCAGTTGAATTATATCTTCAGTAAATTCTGTATCGGAAAATAACTTATTTTCATTTGTTTTCTAACTATTTGTTTTTCTTATACTTTTAACAAATCTCCTTTCTTTTTTTTGTTGCCCAACCACTCTTTTTTGCCTATCTTTGTTGCCCGGTTGTTGCCCAAATGGATGGGCAACAAAAGAGGGCAACAAATGGGCGAGATTATGCTACATACAGCTACATAGAGCTACGTGTAGCAACAACCAGCTACAACGAGCAACAATGAGCAGTCATATCAGACTTCAAAAAACCTGTCAGTTCTGCGGTGAAGGATTCACTGCAAAGACTACTGTTACCCAGTTCTGCTCAGACTACTGTGCCAAGAGGGCGTACAAGGAAAGAAAGAGGAATGAAAAGGTAGAAGCGGCCATTAAACAGGAAACCGAAAAGGCGATTTACAAACCTGCTATTTCTCAAAAAGAATTTCTCACCATTGATGAAACCTGCCGGTTGATCAATGCCAGTCGCTGGACTATTTACCGCCTTATAGATAACGGTCAACTGAAGGCCGGTAAAGTTGGCCGCAATACCCGGATACCAAGAACGGCTATTAATGAACTTTTCAAACTGAGTGCAATATGAATGTTACATTAAGACAACGAAAAAAAGGAAAGAAGATCAGTCTCTATCTTGATTATTACAGCGAAGGTAAGAGAGAGTATGAGTACCTGAATTTATACCTGACTCCTTTACCAGAGAAGGGGAAACTTACAAAGCAAGAGAATGAAGATAATCGTAAGAGCCTTACGATGGCAGAAGCCATCCGCTCAAAGCGGTTATTGGAAATTAAGAATGAAGAATATGGTTTTAGGGATACCGA
>Ga0137829_10731743_pt1 | contig 11020 bp, 10 predicted proteins | sample OV2TP2_FD_97737 | JGI IMG/M metagenome (GOLD analysis project Ga0137829, IMG submission 97737) | reverse complement strand
CAGGTCCGGCGGCGACTGCCAGGTCCTCGCCGGCGCTTACAGCTTCAGGTACTCGCGCAGCCGCCTGGTTTGAGTCCGGCTGACCGGGATCTCGGTGGCCTTGGTGTCTTTCATCCTCAGGATGTAGTTCCGGCTGAACCAAGGCACAATCTCCTTAATCTTGTTGATATTCACCAGATGGGACCGGTGGACGCGCCAGAACACGGCCGGGTCAAGCCGCGCCTGCAGCTCGTCGAGGGTTCGGTAGTTGGACGTGCCGCTCTGTTGTGTGGTCACGATCGTAATGGTCTCGTCCGCCGTCGACGCGTGGACGATCTCGTCGGCGTCAACGAGCAGAAAACGCTCACCGACCTTGATCGCCAGCCGCTGACGCCTGTCCTGACGAGCTGCCACGAGCTGCACAATCGCCTCGAGTCGGCCGGCGACTTCGGACGGCCGCCCGCCGCCCTCGGCCCCCTGCCCATGCCGCTCGAGCGCCACACGCCGCCGCACCCGGTCGAGTGCGGTCTCCAACCTGGCCGGCTCGATCGGCTTCAAGAGATAGTCGACCGCATTGACCTCGAACGCCTCGATGGCGTGGCGGTCGAAGGCCGTCACAAAGATGATATGCGAGGCCGCCCCGGAATCGACAAGGCGGCGGGCCACCTCGAACCCCGTGAGTCCAGGCATCTGGACGTCAAGAAACACCAGATCGGGCTGAACCCGGCCGATGAGCGCCACGGCCTCCACGCCATTGTCCGCCTGCGCGATGACCTCGACGCCCCCAATCTGCCCGAGCTGGTAGCGGAGCTCGTCGCGTGCGAGCTGCTCGTCGTCGACCACGACGGCGCGCAGTGGCGCCGTCCCCGGCTCGGCTGCCCCGGCGTCCTCGGCGGCGCGCGGCTTTCGCATGACCACCACTAGGCCGTGATCCGTTCCGGCAAGGTCAGCTCCGGGATCTCGAGGCTGACCGACGTGCCGCGTCCCGGCACACTGGCGAGCCTCAGCTCGCAGCCGGTGCCGTAGATGGTTCGCAGCCGCTCGTTGACGTTGCTCAACCCGATGCCGTTTCCCACGGCGGTTCCCAGCCGCTCCTCCGACATCCCGAGCCCGTCGTCGGACACCTCGATGAGCGCGCGACCGTCGCGAAGGGCCGTCCTGATGGTAATGCGGCCGCCGCCGACCTTGCGGGACAAACCGTGCTTGATCGAGTTTTCGATCAGGGGCTGCAGGATCATGCTCGGGACGATGACACCGAGGGTTTCCGGAGCGATCTGCTTGTCCACCAGCAGCTGCGGTCCGAAGCGGACCACCTCGATGTCGAGATATTCGTCGATGGACTCCAGCTCCTCGCGCAGGGTCACGAAATGGTCGGTGCTGCGCATCAGCCGGCGAAGCAGCCCTGACAGCTTCGTGATGAGCATGCGGGCCGTGTCGGGCTCGGTGCGGATGAGCGAGGAGATCGACGTCAGGGTGTTGAACAGGAAATGGGGGTTGATCTGGCTCGCCAGCGCGTCGACTTTCGCCGCGAGCAGCAGCTTCTCCTGCTCCTCGAGCCGGTGCTCGATCCGGGCATTGTTCCAGATCTTGATGGGCGTGGCGACGGCCAGGACCGTCGCCAGAAGAATGGCGGTCAGCGTCCAGACCGAGCTGGGTTGAAGGTAGAAGAGCCGCTGGTGCTCGCTCCACCTGGCGCCCTGTCCCTGCCGGAGCAGCTCCAGGCCGACTGGCGCGAACAGCAGGACGATCTGCCAGTCGACCTGATAACTGCGCAGCATCTTCCAGGTGCGGAGCGGAAGCCGGGTCACGACGAACGGCGAGAAGTGCCAGATGGCCTCTTTCGGGCACAGCGCGCGCAGGCCGCCGCCGGCGAACCCACAGCCTACGGCAAACGGCAGCGCGCCGATCTCACCGGTCGCGAGTGGCGGGAGACCGGCCATCGCGCCGACGATGGCGCCGGCGTACGGGCCGGCGATGAGACCGGCCAGGAACGCGCCTTCGAGCGTCAGGTCTGCCGCGGCGTAGTTCAGCAGCAGCCGGGACGCAACGCCCGAGGTGAGCGGCAGACCGAGCGCAAGGACGAAAATCAGGCGATCGGGCCAATTGCGCCGCTCGAAAATCAGGATGTGTCTGAACCGGCGGAAGCGGACGAGCATGGTCGCCAGCGCGGCCATGACGGCCAGCTTGACGACCAGCGTCGTCAGCAGCAGCTGCTCGGCCTGATCGATGGATAGCAGCGTCGCGCCGGGCATGGTTCGTTTACTTGATCTTAGCGGGCGGGTAAACTGAAGCGCAATGGCCGTTATCCGACCCTTCCTGATCGGTTTCGCCACCACGCTCAGGCACCTTTTTCGGACGCCGATCACGGTGAACTATCCGGAGCAGAAGGTCCCGATGTTCCCGAGGTACCGCGGCAAGCAGGTCCTCATCCGCGACGAGGACGGGCTGGAGAAGTGCGTCGCCTGCGGACTCTGCTCCGTGGCGTGTCCCGCCGACGCCATCTACCTCGAGGCGGCCGAGAACGACGGCACGGTGCAGGCCGGACCGCGGTACGCAGCCGTCTACCAGATCCACAAGATGCGGTGCATTTTCTGTGGCTATTGCGAGGAGGCGTGTCCGGTCGGCGCCATCTTCATGGGCAAGGACTACGAGCTGGCGGTGTACAGCAAGGACGATTTTGTGTGGGACAAGGCCGACCTGCTCGTGCCCGCGGCAGGTGTGCGGGCGGGCGCTCGGGAGGTGTGATAGGGCGGGCGCAGGGCACGCACGCCGGCCATGCAGATAGGCGCTCTCGGCGACATCCACGGTGAGTTCGAGATCGTTCACGACATCATGACGCGGCACCCTGAGGTGCCGTTCTGGGTGCAGGTTGGCGACGTCGCCAGCAACGACGGGCGCTACTTCACCCCGCTCAAGCCCCTCTTCTGGATCAAGGGCAACAACGAGGATTTCGATGTGGTCTGGGCGGCCGCCGCCGGGCACCCACCAGCGGCCACCCTGCACTACCTTCGAAACGGCGGGCCGCACGAGGTGGGCCCCTGGCGGGTCGCGGCGCTCGGAGGGACGTTCGCACCCCGCTGGTACCACACGCCGGCCGACATGCTTCCGCCCTCGCGCGGGCGGCGCGCCGCGAGCGAGGCGCTCAAGCTGGGCAAGAGCCGGGACGACAAGCGGCGGCATTTCGTGCGTGCCGAGGTGCTGGCGTGCAAGGGCCTCACGGCGATCGACGTGTTTCTGACGCACGAGGCCCCGCGTCCCTTCTTCCCGGCGGGCCGGCGCATCGACGCCGGGAAGACGCCAATCAGTGAAGTGCTCGCGGCGATGCGCCCGAGGCTCCATCTGTTCGGCCACCACCACGAGTTCACCGATTCGATCCGGCAGGGCGTCCGATCGGTGGGCCTGGACCTCGTCACGAGGTCGTACGTGCTCATCGACGCCGAGGCACTCAAGTGCGAGCGTGTAGATACATGAGACACGTGAGACAATCGATTCTCGATGACACGATGATCCGATTCGCCGATGCGCCAGTCATTCCTTGAGGCTCTCGATCGCCGCGTGCTCGTCTGTGACGGCGCGATGGGGACGATGCTGTACTCGCGCGGCGTGTTCATCAACAAGAGCTTCGATGCGCTGAATCTGAGCGATCCCGGTCTGGTGGAGGCGGTGCACTGGGAGTACGCGAACGCCGGGGCCGACATCCTGGAGACGAACACGTTCGGCGCCAACCGCATCAAGCTGGGCTCGTTCGGGATTGCCGATCGGCTGCGCGACATCAACGTCGAAGGCGTGCGGATCGCGCGGCGGGCGGCCGGCGACACGGCGTTTGTGGCCGGCGCGCTGGGCCCGCTCGGCATCCGCATCGAGCCGTGGGGCAAGACGGGAGTGGACGAGGCCCGCGCCTACTTCGCCGAGCAGGCGGCGGCGCTCATCGAGGGCGGCGTGGACCTGTTCGTGCTCGAGACGTTCCGCGATCTCAACGAGATTGGCGCCGCGATCGACGCGGTGCGATCGCTGTCGGATCTGCCGATCGTCGCGCAGATGACGACCGAGGAGGACGGCAACACGCTGGACGGCACCCCGCCCGAGCGCTTCGCGCCGGAGCTCGAGCGGCGGGGGGCGACGCTGGTGGGCGTCAACTGCGCGGTGGGGCCGGCCCCGATGCTCGACACCATCGAACGGATGGAGGCGGTCACACGGGTCCGGCTGTCGGCCCAGCCCAACGCCGGCAAGCCGCGCGACGTGGAGGGCCGGAACATCTACCTGTGCTCGCCCGAATACATGGCGTCGTACGCGCGGCGATTCATCCTGCACAACGTGGGGATCGTCGGCGGGTGCTGCGGCACCACGCCGGAGCACATCCGTCAGATCAAGGCGGCGGTGCTCGGCGTGGGCCGCCCCTCGGCTGCCCCTCCGGCTCCTCGATCTGACCGCGTCCACGTCCGCTCGCCGATCATGGCGCCGCCGGTCCCACGGGATCAGAAATCGCGGCTTGCCCGTGAGCTGGGGCGCGGGGCCTTCGTCCTGGGCGTCGAGCTGCTGCCGCCGCGGGGGTTCGAGGCCGAGCCGGCCATTCAGCGCGCCCGGGAACTCAAGCGGTACGGCGTCGACATCGTCAACATCCCGGACGGTCTTCGGGCGGGCGCTCGATTGAGCGCACTCTCGCTGGCCGTGCTGATCGAGCAGCAGGCCGGCATTGAAGCGTTGCTGCACTACTCGTGCCGGGACCGCAACCTCCTCGGGATCCAGTCCGATCTGCTCGGCGCGCACGCAATGGGGCTCCGTAACCTGCTGCTCATTACCGGCGATCCGGGACGCGTCGGCGACTACCCGGACGCGACCGCCGTGTTCGACGTCGACTCGATTGGTCTCACCAACCTCGTGACGCGGCTCAACCACGGCGGCGACGTGGGCGGCCAGGCCATCGGCGCCCCGACCGCGTTTCACGTGGGCGTTTCGGTCAATCCGGCGGCCTCGAATCAGGACGAAGAGCTGCGTCGCTTCGCGTACAAGGTCGAGGCGGGCGCCGAGTTCGTCGTCACGCGTCCGGTGTTCGACGTCGCCGGCTTCGAGCGCTTTCTGCAGCGGATCGAGTCGGCGCGCCTGCCGCTGGTCGCCGGTGTGTTCCCGTTCGAGAGCGCCAGAAACGCCGAGTTCGTGGCCAACGAGGTGCCCGGCGTTCGCGTCCCGGACGAGCTGATGGAGCGGATGCGGCGCGCCGACGGCGCCGAGGCGGCCGCGGCCGAAGGCATTGCCATCGCCCGGGAGATCGCACTGGCGCTGCGGGGCATGACGCAGGGGCTGCAGGTGTCGACGCAGTCGGGGAACATCGACGCGGCCCTCGCGGTCGTCGATGGACTTCGCTGAGGGTCCGGATGTATAGTCGGTCGGCGATCCGGCATTTCTTCGAGGGAACCTGATGGCACTATTCGACCGGCCCGCAGTGACCGAGACCGAGGAGTTCATGGGACGGGACGCCGCGACCCGTGCCCTGTCGGTTGCGGCCGTCGAGAACGACTTCGTCGAGCGCGTCTACGAAAACCTCGCGTGGGCGTACGATTTCACCTTCGGTCCAACGCTGCATGCAGGCAGGCTGCAGGCCATCCAGCGCATGGCGATCCAGCCGGGCGACCGCGTGCTGGAGGTTGGCGTCGGCACGGCGATCAACGCCCCGCTCTACCCGAGAGACTGCGTGGTGACGGGGATCGATCTGTCGAGCTCCATGCTCGAAAAAGCCAGGAACCGCGTCGCGCGGAAGGGCATTCGCAACATGCGGCTGGTCGCGATGGACGCCGCGGCGCTTCGCTTCGCTGACGGAACGTTCGACATCGTGTACGCCCCGTACCTCATCAGCGTGGTGCCCGATCCGGTTGCCGTCGCGCGCGAGATGAACCGCGTCTGCCGCCCCGGCGGGCGCATCGTGATCCTGAATCATTTTCGCAGCCCGAACACCGTCGTGAGCGCCATCGAGCGCGCGCTGTCGCCGTTCACCGTGCACATCGGCTTCAAGTCGGATCTCGACCTGCCGGCGTTTCTGGCGCAGGCCGACCTCCAGCCCGTCACAATCGAGAAGGTCAACATTCCGCGCATCTGGTCGCTCGTCACCTGCATCAAGCAATGAGCGCGGGCCGGCCCTGGCTGGCCCTTGTCCTCGCCGTCTTCTGCCTCCCGCTGTTCGTGGGTCTCGCCATCGACGACATTCGCGGTGACGAGGCGATCTATTCCTTCGGCGTCGCCCGCCTGATCGAATCCGGCGATTGGCTGGCGCCCAAGAGCAGCCCCAGTGAAGATCTTCCGTTCCTGGAGAAGCCGCCGCTCAAGGCCTGGATCGTGGCAGCGCCAATCGCCGTCGGGCTGCTGCCGCGCGACGAGTTCGGCCTTCGTTTCTGGGATGCGCTGTTCGGCAGCGTGGCCTTCCTCTACGTGTTCGGCACGGGCACACGAATGGCTGGCCCCATCTGCGGAGCGGTGGCGGTGTTCGCGCTCTTCGTTCACCGGCCCCTGCTCTTCGAGCACGGGCTGCGGACGAACAACATGGAGGCGGCGCTCTTCCTCGCCTACTGCGGAGGCATGTATCACTTTCTCGCCTGGACGGCAGAGGAGCGGCCGGGGCGGCAGCGCCTGCACGCCACCGCGGTGGGCCTCTACGTCGTGCTCGGCTTCATGACCAAGTTCGTCGCGGTGGTCTTTCTGCCCGTCGTGATCGCGACGGCCACGCTGCTGTTTCGCTCCTGCCGCGCCAGGGCGCTGCGAGAGTGGCGCCTGTGGCTGGCCGTCGTGTCGCTGGCCTTCGGACTCATCGTCCCGTGGTTCCTCTACGCGCAGGTCCGCTTCGGCGGCCTGCTCTGGGAAACGATGCTGGCCGAGCACGTCTACACACGGTTCACTGCCTCGCTCGATCCGGCCCACGTCGAGCCGTGGCCCTATTACCTGACCCGGATGTACGGCAGCTTCGCCGGTTCGGGATTCTCGCTGCTCGCGATCGGAGGCCTCCTGACGCTGCTCGTCATGTCGATCCGGCGGCGATGGTTCGAGGGCGCTGCGGTTCTGTTGTGGTGGGCGCTGCCGGCGGCGGTCCTCTCGCTTGGCACCTCGAAGCTGTACCACTATTTCTATCCCTTTCTGCCGCCTGTGGCGCTGGCGTCGGGCTACCTGGTGGCGCTGCTGGTCCTGGTGACGCCCGCTCCTGTTGACCGGGCGCTCCGGCGCATCGATGAGCGGATCCGGGCGATGATCCCCGGCGTCATTGCATGGGTCCGCCGGCCGCCGGCGCGCGGTCTGCTGTCACTGGTCGCGTTGCTCGCGCTGACGACGGCCCTTGCGACCCTGGTGTTCGGTCCTCTCCGAATCTCACTGGCAGGAATCAGGTTCCGGAACGCCGCGGTCACGCGGCCGATGGTGCTCGTGCTGGCCACAGGACTCCTGCTCGGCACGACGCGCACGACCGCTCGTTGGGTCGTGGTGCTTCTCGTCGCCAGTATCCTGCCGTTTTCCGAATATCACGCGACGTGGCACCGGCTGTCGGTTGGACGGCATCCGATACGCTCCGCCCGTGACTGCGTGCTGCAGGTCAAGTCGACGCTGGCCCCGACCTCGCCGGGGATGCTGTTCGATCGGGCCCCGGAAACGACCCTCCACGAGCTTTACTATTACTTCCGGCAGGTGCGGCCGATGACGATCGCGAGCGACAGCTTGAGCTCCAGCTCGCTGGACCGGTATCTGTTCTCGCCGGAGGACTGGCGTCCCGTGCTCGTGGCCGAAAGGCGCTATCAACAGTACCGAACGGAAGTGGACGCCTCCGGCGTGTCGCGCCGGGCGTCGCAGCCCTCGCCTTCGCTCATCGGATTCGGCGATGCGCTGTTGTTGCTGCCGGGACCTTACGCCGGCTGTGCGACCGGCAGGGGAGCGGAGTCGTGACGGCTTCCGGACTCGCGGGCCCGCGCTGGTGGGGGGATAGCGGCGCCTCGATGGAAGCCCGACCAGGCGGGTGAAGGCGGCTCCTCATGGATATCGCCGAAGCCGCCGCGCGGGCCTTCGACATCCAGGTCCGTCACCCGTGGGAGATGGCGCGCGTCGACGTCGTACACCGCCTCGTGTCGACGCATGTGCCGCTGGGGGAGGGCGCGATCGTCCTGGACATCGGGTGCGGCGACACCTATGTGGTGGAGCAGCTCGCTGCCCGCCACCCGCGGGTGCGGTTTCAGGCGGTCGACACCGCATTCACTGACGAGGTGATCGACCGGTTGCGGACGAGGGTCCGCGGGCTGAACGTCAGCCTTTTTCCGTCGCTCGAATCCGTGCCCAGGGAAACCTCCGAGGCCTCGCTCGTGTTGTTGATGGATGTCATCGAGCACATTCCCGATGTCCAATCGTTTCTCGATCGCCTCCGCGGCCACTGGTGCGTTGGCCGAGGCACCTGGTTTCTGGTCACGGTGCCGGCCTTTCAGTCGCTCTTCTGCTCGCACGACCGGTTCCTGGGCCACTGCCGGCGCTACTCGATTCGGGAGCTCGCCACGTCACTCGAGCGGGCCGGCCTGCAGGTGGCCGACACCGGATCGTTCTTCTTCAGTCTGCTGCTCGTCCGCGCCGCGGAAGTCCTGCTGGAACGGGGGATCGGTCGCGAGCGGCGACAGTCCACCGGGCTCGTGACCTGGCAGGGCGGCCGGCTCACGTCGGCCGTGCTCCGGCAGGTGTTGAGCCTGGATGCGTCGAGCGGTCTGCTGCTGAGACGGTCGGGGCTTCGGCTTCCCGGACTGTCGCATTACGCGATATGCAGGACGTCTGTCTAGTCATCCCCTGCTACAACGAAGGGCGGCGCCTCCGCGTCGATGCCATCGCTGCATTTCTCCAGCACCGCCCTGATTCCGCCGTCTGTCTGGTGGATGACGGAAGCAGAGACGGCACGCTGACCGTTCTCGAGCAGCTGCGCGCCCGCGTCCCCGAGCGTGTCGACATCGTGGCTCTCGCCCGAAACGGGGGCAAGGCCGAGGCCGTCCGCCGGGGCGTGCAGCACGCCGCCCGGTCTGAGCGATTCGCGTTCATCGGCTATTGGGACGCCGACCTGTCGACACCACTCGAGGAAGTCGACCACCTGCTCGCGGCCTTTGCGGAACACCCGGGGTGCCAGGTGGTCATGGGCTCACGGGTGCGCCGGCTCGGAGCAACGATCGATCGACGCCCCGTGCGCCACTATCTCGGACGCGTGTTCTCGACCTCCGCCAGCCTGGTGCTGGCGATGCCTGTGTACGATTCCCAGTGCGGCGCGAAGATCGTCCGGTCGGAGCTGGCGGGCGTCCTGTTCGACAAGCCCTTCATGACGCGCTGGCTGTTCGACGTCGAGCTGCTCGCGCGGCTGCGAAACCATCTGGGCCCGGCTGTCTTCGGGGCGGTGGTGGAGGTGCCGCTCTTTGCCTGGAGCGCCGTCTCGGGGTCGAAGCTGCGCCTGTGGGACTGTGTTGGCGTTCCGGTCGCGCTCTGCAGAATCTGGTGGACGTACAGGTGAGGTCTTTCACGGGTTGAGGAGGGTCAGGATCGCGCGGGCAGCGGTTTCGGCGCCGTTGGTCGCCATGCGCTCGGTGGGCTCGCTCTGCTGCAGCAGCGCGTCGGCCGCGTCCCCCCACCGGCCGGTCCGCAGGTCATCCTGCGGCAGGAAACGACACCGCAGAAACCTCGGCATCTGGGCGACCATCACATCGTGCTCGATGAACCGCCCGCGCGAGGTGTAGAGCAGCGGCGTGTGGTTGGCGATGCACTCGGAGACGATGCCGTATCCCGGCTTGCTCACGACCAGATCGGCCGCTGCAACGAGATCTTCGTAGCCAATGCCGCGTGCCCGGAGCTCGCTCGCAGGGAACCTCCGCAGCCGGCCGCCCGAGTCAGACGCCTCTCTCATCTCGTGATCCGTGACGACGACGCAGCACTCCATCCGGCGCGCGATCTCAGCGTAGGGCAGGCTCGTGCCGTGTCCGCCAAAGGAGGGCAACACAACCCGTGCCCGGACGTCGAGCCCAAGAAGCCGGCGGGTCTCCTCGCGCGGTCGAGCCGACTGCCGGGCGATGAGGGGGAGGTCGCCAGTGACGGCGCGCATCGGTTCGAAGCCGCCGCCAAACGGCAGTCGCAGCGCAAGCGACGCCGTGGAGTAGGCCTCCCTGATGAGCGGCACCACTCTCGGCGCCAGTGACTCGAACTGCGGATACGCCCCGTAAATCCAGTCCCAGGTGAAGTTGCCGAGCGCGATCGACGGGATGCCGCCGGCAGCCGCCGCTGCAAAGGCCAGCGGTGGTATGTCGCCGACGACGACCGACGCCTGGAGGGCGCGAAGCGCCGCCGCCTCTTCGCGTACGCGGCTCGGGAACGTACTGTAGAACGCCGCGGCTCTCCGCGCGCTCTCGTCCTCGTCGAGCGTCAGGCCATCGACCTGCACGATTCCCGAATCAGTGTCCGCGGGCTCGTGCTCGACACTGGCCTGCATGGACAGGTCGAAGAACCATCGCACGACCCGGCTGCGCACGACGATCCGCAGGTCGGGGGCCTGCCGCCGCACGGCGTTGAGAACCTGGATGTCACGCGATGCGTGGCCGAAGCCGTGCCCGGAGACGTAAAAGACGAGGCTGCCCGGGGACTGCTTCACGCCGGGAACTGCTCGGTCTGCTCTTTCGGCAGCGCGACCCTCAAGACGTCCTCGAGCGTTGAGACCAGTACAAACTGCATGCCGTCCTTGACTTCCGGAGGAAGCTCGGCGAGATCCGCCTCGTTGCGTGCCGGGAGCACGAATGTCTTGATGCCGTGGCGGCGCGCGGCCAGCGCCTTTTCACGTATGCCGCCGACCGGCAGCACCAGGCCGCTCAACGTGATCTCGCCGGTCATCGCGACATCGTCGCGAACCGTCTGATTTCGCAGCGCCGACACGATCGCCGCCGCCATCGTGACACCGGCCGACGGGCCATCCTTGGGAATCGCGCCTGCCGGGACGTGGACATGCAGATCGTGCTTGTCCATGAATTCGGGGGAGATGCCGAGATCGCCCGCCGTGGCCCGTATGTGG
>Ga0137829_11130902_pt1 | contig 11021 bp, 11 predicted proteins | sample OV2TP2_FD_97737 | JGI IMG/M metagenome (GOLD analysis project Ga0137829, IMG submission 97737) | reverse complement strand
CTCTTAAGGATCATCCCCAAACGTTTCGCCATGGCCTCGGGTAGGTTTTCATCGATCGATTTCAGGAGTTCCCAGTCATCGTCTGGCCTAAGCCCGGCATGGACAAGAGTGGACGCTTTGCTGATGTATTCCGACCGCAACCGTTGCCCCTTCTCGAACCCCGCCTGCGCCATCGCTGCTTTTGCGTCGGCTTCGGCTTTTTCGACGCGCTCACGGATGGCTGGCGGCACGCCCTTCCAAACATCTTCGGGGGTCTCAGCTCTCGTCGCTTTAGCGAGTAAATTTTGGGTCGTCGCGAGTTCGCCCTGGATGGTTCCCAACGCTTTTTCGAGCCGAGCAATTTCGCTTTGCGCTTCAGCAGGCCATGCTGATTTCTCCATCGTTGTTCCCTCCTGTTCTGCAATGATGTCACTGAGCATCTTGTACATCGAGCGGAGCCGTTTCAGACGATCAGCAGAGATTTTGGCGCCGACCTTCTGCACGCCAGTCTCCATGAAAAAATTGTTGGCCGCCGCCTTCATTGCCGCCGTAAACTCATCGAGAGCCGTTGCAATGAGGGCCTTGGGGTCTTCTGATTGACTATTGAGAATGGATTGAATGGTGTCGTGAAGGGCCCATCGGCAATCGGCAAAGCTCTCAATCAGTTCTTCCATGCGTTCCTGCATCAACTCTTGGGTGAATGTTCTCGGGTAGGACATATATGTATCTAGATCTTTCTCAACTGCGGTGATTTCCTCGGCAGTCCACCCCAGCTTTTTCCCGATTACCTGCATCAATCGCGACATTAGACCTTCCCCCCTGGCCCTGACGATAGTCGACGCGTCGCCCATCCCAGGTTTCACGTCGCCATTGTCTCCTGCTCCACGCTTGACAATCAGCCATGTGCGTTTGTTCGCCGGGTTATCAACTGAGCTTACCTCATCTATTTCTAAGTCAACGAGTTTTGTTGGCATCCTAACTCTCCCCGACTCCCATATCTTCCAAGCGGATACCCATCCCCCCCATGCTATAACCTGTGCGATCTCCTGCAAGGATTTTCTGGAAATGCGACGAGGACCACTGCACCCCCACCAACCATGATCCCGTTACAACCGTCTGAGGCCCGAACACCATATCAGTCCGAGCGATCACGCTCTCAACCACCGTCCCCAAGCTTTCATCGAAGTTGATATGCATGTCCCCTACGCCGCCTTTCGCAACAGGGGCAGCGAATTCATCTGTGACCTCAATCCTGATTGTCTGGTCACTCGCATTCGCAACCTTCTTCACGGCTTCAAGCAGGGCATGCCCCCTCTGCAAACGTTTAAGAAATCGCCATGCGGCCTGCTCAATTTCTTCCGCGCTCGCCCATTCACCCTGCGCATCCAGCGTATTCGGTTCGTACACAACCCCGAGCGTATATCGTTGAGATTCATTGACCTTCACAATGCGCGCTGTTTTGTGCCATGTCCCATCGGTATCTTTCGCCCAGCCAGCCCCTTTCAGCCCAGCCCAGGCCGTTGCGAACGCTTTCGCGTCATCCTTTGGATACTGTTTTTCGGCTGCATTAAATATCGTCCGCCAGATGGTTTGCGCTGCCAATGGCAGGGCATTTCTAACGCTGAGCGGCAAATCGGCATTACTGCTATAGGGCATGGCGTTCCCGCGAGATAAAAAAGGGGGAGGAAAATGATTTCCTCCCCTCGGTTGCCCCGTCAGGGACTTGAGTTACAAACGAATCGTTTGTAGGGGACGCTCAATTAAGACTGGCCGCCCCTCTTGAACCTTAACCCGGACCGAGCCATATCTGAGCCTCCGCAGAAAGACAATCAACGCCACTTCTGCCGAGCATAAGACAAGATTTGTGTCCGGCTCTGCATCGTCTTTAGCCCTAGCATAGATGGCACCAGGATCGTTGTCAAGCACTTTCGGGGGCTCCGTCTTTGTCCTCGGTCCATTTTGGTTGGTCGCTGAACCCGGGAGCCCACTGGGCCTGGCCCTCCACGATCATCTGTTCCAGGAGTGCGACATCCTCGTCCGTCTCGGGGACGAGACGCTCCGTTGGTACTCCGCTCAGCGTCTTCTCAACAACCACTCTCATGATGGTATCTCCGTTATCCGGTTGATTATGATGTATTCTCTCTCTCCCCCCACTAGGTGCGATCCTCCCGGTCCATCCTCGTAGGCTAGAATATTGGATTGATGAACAGTACGCTCAAAGATTTGCCCTTGTGGCCCCCTGTCGAAGCCTTCTGCTGTCCTTTGGCTGGTTGTCCACGATTCAATGGTGTTTGCAACATCGATTGGCTTACGTGTCCCACGCAACAGTTTAAGCTTCGTCTTTTTCTGCGCTGTTAACGCCGTTTGCGTTTCTGTCCATAATCTACGAACAACGGAACGCGCACGCAATATCTGAACATCATCGAACTGAAAGTCCTTATAATTTCGGATCAACGACAGCCCAGTTTGAAACTCACGTTTACTTGCCTCGGCTAGTAAAATCGCCCCTGAATTACTTGTACTCGAATTCCCCCAACCATCGAGCATATTTGACAACAACTTGTCATATTCGGCATCGGTCAGTTCTGGCAACAGATCGGAGGTTGGGGCAATTTTTTCGAGAATAACCTTCGCTTTCCTCGGAAGAGTCGGCCTCAGTTTTAACTTTGGCGCCACATCGGTAATGAGCTTCGATAACCGCGTGCGCAGCATCAACAACATCGCGTCTCGGTCAGCGTCAGGAATGATACCGGCACCAGAAGGGAAAAGCGTTGCAAAGTTAGAAGTATTCTGAGCCAAGGTGTTTAATTTGGTGATTTGATCAAGAGCTTTCTTTCCAAGATCGGCTGGGGTCGCAACCCCCGCTCTCTGAAATACTCGCGAATAGGCCGGATTTAGCGTGGGATTGGCGAAACCCTCCCACTCAGAGACTTCGTTCAGAACACTAACAGCTTTTCTCGCACCCTGTGCGCGAAACAGAAAACTACTCCCCTGATCAATCCGAATGATTCGCTTACCGGCGTTCGCCGGGGTGACGAGAATATTATCCCACTCCAATCCAACAACATCCCAATTTCCCAGAAACACATCAGCCACATAATTATCGAGGATCGCGGTCGCTCTGGCTTTCGTTAACCCTACACCTCCCCCCATCGGGCCAGCCGTCACGATATATTCAGACGCAAACGATAACCCACCATCTGCACGTAACACCAGCGCCGACTTTGGCACATCGACCCCGAGGCTCTCATATATACGATTCGCGACCACTTCTGCATATGCCTGCGCCGGGTCTTTGTAGGGTTTCACTACGCGCCAAGTACTATCTTTCCCTTGTGCCAGGACGGCTCCCGTCGTCCCGCCGATCCGCCTAGGAGAGACATGTGCCATGACTTCGGCTTCTTCCAAGACGGGAATGGGGTCCATCGCCGCGCGTAACCGCTCAATGGGAGGAACGGCAATGGTACCGATACGCAGCGCAATCGCACATCGACAGTTGGGATGAGCCGCCGGGAAAAGCACTGGGGAGCCAGGAGTCTTGAACGGCGCATCTAGCGTAACGCCCTGAGGATTCAAGTCGGGGATTGCCTGACAAAATGGGCAGAGCCGATCATCTGGCGTAACGATCCAGACCCGGCGTGTTTTACCATCGTTTAGAAGTGCTTGGTCTCTTGCCTGCAACCACATCTGCTGCTGACCAGCCCCGGCGGCCGTAATCGATTCTGTTCGGGCAATCGTTGCTGTCCGCTGTCGGATTTTACGCGCAACGAGTTTTTGTCTAAGCTCTTCAATTTTTTCCGGAGATACGCCATCGGCGGCGAGTTTTGCGGTGTAGCGTTCAATCGGCCCGAGTTGTTTCTCGGTCAACCCCACCATCGCTCGCATCTGACGCGCCATTTGGTCAGGAGGGAAGCCCTCCTGGAATCCCCGATAGACAATCCCTCGAATACCCTGCCTGGTGACATCGCTGACTTCCCGAACCATATCTGCCCCGAGACGGTTAATAAACGCTTCCGCCTCTGGCAATTGCAACGAAAATGATCCTCCCCACGGCGTTCCCGTCGTCGCCGGCCACAAGCTGATGGCCGCATTCGCTCCCTGGCTGACGGTATTAAAGAGAATGGGGTCAAGTCGCGATTCTTGCCCACTCAACCCCACGTCCTTCCAGGCAGTCAGCAGAGTTTTTTCTGCCGCCTGGAGATGCCCACTCTGCAAAAATTGGGTGAGCGTTGGAATGTCCACCGCGCCCTGAGCCTCACCAAATGCCTGACCCCACGACTGTAGGAACTTTGGGTACTGCGCATCAGCGACCGTATGCAGTAGTTTCCAGTCCGGAACTGACGAAGAAGCATCGGTAAAAAACGGTTTCACTGCTTTCCAGAGACCGGCCGATGCCCTGGGAACAGGAACGCGCAAACGCAAGGGGTGAGGGGAAAAGATCGGAGCACCACGCACCCACATTACGATAGCCCCTCCTCAATTAAAGGGAACCCTGCTCGGCGCAGCGCTTCGTTGGCCTGCGCAGAAATATCCAAGCCAGCTTGCGAGAGAGCCAGGATGAATGATCCCAACTCTTTCAGGTCAGCTGACGTGACGACCCCATGGGTAAAGTGGGGCATCATCTGGATGTCAAATCCATTTAATCGCCAGAGTCGGGGCATGGCGTGTCGATTGATCACGTCTCGAATCACATCCAAGACCGCCGCAAGCGCTAAACCAAACATCTCGCGTTTATCGGCGTGCATCGATTGTGTCCCAGTTTTCTCGTGTCCAACGAGGAGGAGATCAGTTAGGAGGGCAACGGTCATTTCTACGTTTAAATCTCGAATCAGAGCCTCAATATCGGCGACCCGTCTATTGCCGGCTCCACTGATCAGGGATATTTGGTAGAGTTTATTCCCGCTCTCGTCATAGGCCAAGGGGAACAAGATCGATTCGATCCGATCCCTCGCAATGTCTTTCCCGAGCGACTGAAAAGCGGCGCGCTGTGTTGCATACAGGTCCCCACTCGTCGGATCAAGTACTTCCACAGGCGTCTCTATCAGCGGGATGCCTTCCAAATCACGTTTCAGGCCGAGCGCTTGGCTTATCCGCAACGTTCGTTTCAGCTTCCACGGCTCATAAACCGAGCGGAGCACTGAGCGCCCTTCCGGATTATTCAGGTGACTTTCCAGGCGAAAGAGTAAACTTTTTTCGATAGGTATTGGAGGGCGCAATTGCCCATTCACGGGGTCTCGTTGGATGAGTGCCTGAATCCCACCCTCTGCATCAAATTGCCAAAGTTCTCGAGTCTCTTGCCCTCGGATCTCCCATTTCCGCCAACCTGTCAACCCGTCGTTATACTGGGAAGAAGTGCTCGGCTGAGCTTGTTCGCCTAACCGTTTTTTGTACGTCATCTCCATCCACGCCCATCCGTATTGGAGCATTGACAGAATCTCGGTTAACGTTTCTGACCAACCATGGCTCATGTCGTCTAGGCAGGATTGAGCAAATGCGGCGCCTTGATGAGCGGCCTCAGAATTGTCGGCCGGCAGAAATTGCCAGGGCACCTGGCGTAACGACAACGCGATCAGCCAGAGCGATGAGCCGATCATGGGCTCGGTATCGCGCATACGGCGATACACACTGGGGACCTGGAGGGGTGTCAATTCTGGCGTAAGCCATTCGTCAAAGACCCGCCCAGAAAATCGTTTAAGCCCTGTCGTCCCCAACTCGACAAAAAGGCTCGCTGGGGCTCGACCGTTCCGCTCAGGACTGGCCGTTTGTGCTTGCGCCATATTAGCCGCCCCCTCCGTTCCCGCGTTGCGTTCCAATCGGCCCAACCACTCGGCCCGACCGACCAGGATGGCGCAAGTCAGTCCATGCCCAATACATCGCATCGACAAGATCAAAAGGCTTGCGTATGCCAAACCGACGTAGCGCCGCTTCGATCGTCGCATGAGTCCCAAGGACGTGGATAATTTGCCCACGTTCGTAGTCAGCGAGCATCCGGCTCGCGCGATGCATTTTGGGGCCATGCCCTTCGCCTGCTTTGGCACTCCGAAACTTGAGTGGAGCGACTTGTAAGGCTCGGCACGCCTCCCGGTACGTGGATTTCCATGTGTCGCCCCCCTGGTCTGTTTCCACTCCGACAGAATCTGCTTTCAACTCAATCGCTTTCGTAATCGCCCTTTTCAACGAGTCCTCTGGACTGGTGCGGGCCTCCCATCCGTAGAGCACATACAGACGACCACGGGAGTCAATCCCCATGGCACAAATCCCATGAGCATCTGACTGGTCGGTCTCAGTAACCGCCGGGTCCACCCACACGACAATACGGACCAAATCTGGGAGATCACCCCAAACGCAGTGCTGAAAGTCAATATGCCCGAATAGCGAGCCAACTTCCTGATCGACCTCATGTTGGCACTCCACACGAAATGCCGTAAACCCCATGTCGTTGACCATGCGCTGGCAGACTTCTAAATTCAGTCGATCCCAGGTTGGTTCTCCGTCCGTTAGTACAAACCCCTTATCTGTTTGTTCATACTGCATGTTCCGAAGGGCCGGATACGGACCACTAACCCGTCGGTTCAGCAGGAACTCCGCGCGCCCATCAATCAGTTGCGAAAAAATAGAATCCACATGCAGCAGATTTTGAATTCCCAAAACTGCCATGTCCGGAGTGCCTGCTGGTAGAAATTTCCGCGTTAGAAGCTTCATTTTCCGATCCAGCATCGATTTCGTGTCCAAGTCATCATCAAGATCGTCAAAAATTTGAAGATCGGGGCGCGCTTCATCCAGTTTTGTCCCTCGAGCCGCCGTATCCAATCCAATCGCATCCACCGTAAACCCGCTGCGTGTACGAAGGCGGTTTCTCCGCCAGCCCTTCGAGTGCCCGTATTTCCCGACTAGGCGACTGGCAAGTTCCGGATACCTGATAGCGATTTGCGGAGACTCCAGTCGGGCGGCAATGCTCCCGACGTGGTCATCGGCCTGTTTTTGCGTGCCGCAACAATACAGACAATACGACCGCACATTCCGGGCGGCAAGGGCAATGGTGAGTAGTTCGGCAGTGGTCGATTTCCCGCCGCCCCTCGGCCACACGGCAATCATTGGCGGAGGGTGTACCCCTCGCTCAATGGCCCATCCCCAGTCCCACACATCGGTATGGTACTCAGCCATAGAGATCGCCCCATCATCTCCGACGATTCCCGGAGGGGCGACCTCTCTCAACCATTCCTGCCAGGAGAGCCTATTAGGTGGAGCCGCTCGTTGCAGTCTACGTGGTGGAGGAATGGCCGCAGATAAGGCGAATTTGAGACGTAACGCTCGGAGCGCGCGACGGCGAGCCCAGAGATTCTGCACTGTCCGACGCCCTATCGCCATGGTCCACCGCTCCCCTCACGCAATATGCGTCGACAGATATTTCTCAAGTTCACCCTTCAGTTCGTCCACGGGAAGGCCAAACTCGGTAGCCATTTCTCGAGTTTCCTGCTCCAGTAATTGCTCCAATCGCTCCTGCGTGTTGATGCCGAGGATCCGCGCCTCGGCCTCCAGGCACCACTGAACGCCCGAGAGAAAAGCCGGGTTCCCGGTACTGACTTCTCGCCGTAGAGTGGCTCGTCGCTTAGTAGGTGCTTCTCCCAGAACGTCTTGACTTGTAGAGGTCTGAGTTTTTTCCTGTAGTGAGGCATACCAGGCGCGCCAATACGTCCCTTTGAGGTGGCGAATTTCCGCAACGTGATTCGCCACCATGCCATCGTAATCCCCAGAAATCTCCTGCAACCACATCTTTCGAATGGCCCGGATGTCAAACTGCACCTGCTGATACGTGACCAGTGGGAAGAGGGGGGCAATCTGCCGAATTGTTTCACCCTCGGCGAGTTTTTCGGCGATGATTCGACGATCTGCCAGTAGTTGATGTCGTGTCCGTTTAGGGCCTGTGCGTCCCAATTTCCCCATCGGCGCTCTCTGGGCAAATCGCATTATCACAAATTGCCCGAAAACCCTCTGCGTAAGGTCATCGCCCGTGACTGCCCGCCCAAATGGGTCTGTAGATAGGTAAGAGCTTTTTCCGGCGAGAGGACCCCACACGTAAAGACATCCACCAACACGACTCCGTGTTCGGGATAGGTGTGCATCGAAGCGTGCGACTCAGCCAGTACCAATACAATCGAAAACCCGTCCGGCTGAAACTGGTGGCTGTGCTGACTCACGGGCGTTTCCCCAGCTTCCAGACAAGCAGTTGTGAGAAGTTCGATCAACAGGCTATGGTTAGAGAGTATAGACTGCGGAACCATTTCCACATCTAAAAGACCATGTAACCCACAAGGGCGGTATTGGCTAGCCATCATTGCTGACCTGAAAAACCATGGCGTATTCATGTATCCGTGGAACACGCCGAGCTTCGTTGAATTGAACGGCGTAGGCTCGCATCAATGTATTAATCAATCCTTCAATAATCCAAATGTCTCTCATTTGATACCCTGCATCTTGAAAGATTTTTATCACGTCGGCGTGATAGGGATAAAATATCCCCGCCCGAACAAAGTCGGCTGCGTTGATGATTACAAAGGCGTTCGGCGCAAATTTTCTTTTCCAGTTTTTCGCCACTTCCCCCATCCAATCCAGGAATTGGGAATAGGTCTCGGCACCTCCTAACTGGGCAGGTGAGTCATCGTAAAATTCAGTATCCCAATAGGGCGGAGAAGTAAAGCAGAAATTGCCAATCCCATCGGGAATGTGCAGAGGGGAGCGACTGTCCCCTAGGAAGGTGTGCAGGTCCTTATTTTCTGGGGCGATTTTTGCCCGAATTCTCTCGATATACGCCACATATTCCTCGCAACAATCATAGCCCCAGTAGGTCAGCCCGAGCCAATGCGCGACTTGCATCTGTATCCCTTGGCCCATAAACGGGTCCAGATAAACCGAGCCAGGATCGGCGTAGTATTTGATAAAAAAGGCCACGAGCTCTGCTGGCATGATCGATGCCTGAACAGTTGATTCCCCAATCTTTCTCACCTTGGCGGAGATCATTACCCCTGCCGACCTCAGTATCCGGTTGGTGGTTTGTGACCGAGGGCCCCCCACCTCTACCGACGAGAGGGCGTCTGTCAGATTAACCGACCGCGTTCCCAACTCCTCCCTTTGATAACTAAAAAGAGACCGTGATAGGGACCCGCGAGACAACCGCAGCACCGATGTCGGCACGAGGCCATATTTATCCTCCATCTGTCGCCTAGCCTCCGCCCGCTTTTGCAACCGCTCAAAGAGATTCTCAGCCGAAACTGGCACTCTAGACATGCAACCAGGACCTCAGCACGTCATCAAGCATGACGGCGCCCTCCGCCGTCTTCTGCCGATTATAGACTTCCGTAAAGTCGTTATAGACGGCTCTCCCCACTTTACCTCGGTAGTCCCCGAATTGGAAATCGACGTAATCCCCAAACGTCGTGGCCGCTTCTGATGCGTCGTCTAGCTGCTTTTTCGTAACTTGCCCGGCGACAGTTCCTAGAATCCCGGCACTCTGCGCGAGGTTTTCGAGGATCGTTTCAAGTGACGGATCAATCACCTGTACATCCTGAAGCAGTTGCGCCAGAATCGTCTTATCAACCACAGCAATGGCCGAGAGAGGGTCAAGCGTTGCCAGAACAATATCCGCTTCTTCTGGCGAAAGATCAACGAATTTAACTGGCACCACGGTATCGTCTCCCTTGCTGAGCGCCAAGAGCACGCGGAGATGGCCATCAACCAACGTCTCAACGCCCCGAGATGCCCCCCATTCCTCACCCATTCGAATGTTGACCACAACATCTTGGACCCACCCGATATTGGTTAAAACGGCATCGAGTCCTTGACGTTGCAACTGCGGGTGAATTCTCCAGTTCTTAGGATTCGCCAAGAGAGAGATTGCCGGAACTATATCTCGGCGGACAGTCCGATCAAGGTATGACATTTCGGCCCTATCGGTGGTCAGCTCTATGGGCTCAGATACTTGTTGGTCCGTTAAATCGTTTTGCATCGGGCTCTCCTCGGGAATTTGTTGATGTCGTTGTCGTCGTAGAGGCGGCAAGAGATTTTGCTCCGCTTCTCGGTGTTCAATGTCTAGAATCTCTGCAATCTCTGGGGGAACATCAATCACGATGTCCTCTCCGCGTTGAACTGCCATCAGCATTGAATGGTATACCTCACGTCCGAGCAGGCTGGACAACGGCACTGCCAGAGCTTCAATGACCATCGGCCCTCGACCATTATTCGGGCCACAGGGCATATGCGGGAAGAGAGCTCGTTGGTGAAAGATGATGGTCCCATTGTGATTAATCATCAGTGGGTAGAGGAGACACGTCACCGGACGATCTTCCAGGGAGAGCGTACAACCCGCAGAGCCCAGATAGAAACACCCCTGATCGGGGCGAGGAACCGGGTTCGCCCGAGCCGGCCAGAAGTTCCCACTAGCAGCGGTACAACATCCGGCATGGCACCCGCCAGGTCGGGTAATCCCCTGGAGCGTACAGTCTAAATGGTGACTTGCCCACTTTGATGAGAGCTTCCATTGCATAACCGAATACCCCCGAGAAAAGAGATCATTGATAGTACCCCCATTATACTTAATTTCTGCAACGCTCATCAAAATACTTCCCAAATGGCCTTGCATTTCTATGAAGAGGTAGTATATTAAGAATCAGTAACCTACCCCAATACCTAGACCAAGGAGGGCAAACGAACATGACTAGCCAAGAAGCCCACGCCATCACAACGGAGCTATTACACATAAAACTAAACGAACATGAACTCGTAGCTTTGGCGATTGTGATGGACGACGGGCCCGATCTCTTTTGGGACGAATTGATCAACGAGATCGGATGCAACCCCATCGCTGCCGCTATTTTTGAGACCAGCTAAACAAAAGGGGGGAACATCATGCCAATAAAAACCAGCCTTCTCCTTGCCCGAGCACTTAAAACCGCCAAAACTCCAAGCATGGGGCATTCCCATTATTGCCCCAACCATCATGCCAGCTATATCCATTTTGTCTCGTGGATAAAATGTCCCCACCGAGA
>Ga0137829_10095596_pt1 | contig 11030 bp, 12 predicted proteins | sample OV2TP2_FD_97737 | JGI IMG/M metagenome (GOLD analysis project Ga0137829, IMG submission 97737) | reverse complement strand
GCTTTAAATTCAACCCGCTGTCCACGTACGTCAGAACGGTTATGAAGGTGGCGCTTTCAGGCGTCGATTCTAGAGACGGGGCTCTCCTCTCAAAAGTGAAAAAGACTCTCGAGTCGCTTGGTGTCAAGACTCAGATCATGAAGGATGACGAGTACTACGCGGCCACGCAAGTAGATCTTGTACTCGTTGCCGGCGGAGACAGGGGCATTCTTGATTACTTCCACAAGGTAGTGACAGATTCCGCGCCTGTTCTCGGCATATACGAGACCGATTCGACAGGGTTTCTCTCGCAGCTCGAAGTGCGGGACCTAGAGTTCGCCACTTCGCGCCTGAAGCGAGGCGACTATTCGGTTGACAAGGTCTTTCGCCTTGCTGTAAAGGTAGATGGACGGCCGGTCCACCCGGTGCTGAACGACGTAGCAGTATTCCCGAGCAAAAGCGCGACCTTGATGGAACATGTCCTTCGAATAGACGGAAATGACGTCTGGCATGACAAGAGCGATGGGATCATAGTTTCGACTCCGACAGGGTCCACTGCGTATTCAATGTCGGCAGGAGGACCCATGGTGATGCAAAAAGCTCCCGTGTTTCTGATCGTGTCAGTGAACTCGCTCGACAATACTCGGAGGCCTCTTGTAGTGCCAAATGACAGCGTGCTGGAGGTTGCCGATATAGCGAGTCGTTATCACTGCGAAGTGGTGCTTGACGGGGGCCGCAGGCAACAGGTAAGGAACACTCTTGAATGTTCAAAGCACGAGTTTCCCGCTCGCCTTGTCAGGATGGCTGGCGATTCATCGGCGGCCTCCATGATGGCAAAGAAGGTTAGGCTTTCAGAAGACATGCTGAAGATGCCGCCGAGCGCGAAACTGATATTGAAAACGCTGGAGTACGAAGGCGCGCTGAGCCAGAAGGACCTGGCGTCAAGAACGATGCTCCCCGAGCGCACGATTCGGCTTTCCCTGAGTCACCTGCTGAGCCAGGGCTATGTGAAAAAGAAAACATCACTCAGGGACGCAAGGCAGAGAATTTACGAGCTCAAACTCTGATATTTGAGGCAGCCTTCACGAACGCATCAAATGCTTGCTCGGGCTTGCCGGGCCTGCTGCTGAACTCGGCGTGATACTGCACCGCGAAGTAAAACCTGTGATTTGGCAGCTCCAGAATTTCCATTCTCCTTCCGCTGTCGGAATGCGCTGAAAGCACAAGACCCTGTTTCGTGACAAGATCGCGATATTGCTGGTTGAATTCATACCGATGCCTGTGTCGCCTCCTTATTACGTTTCCAGCATAGAACTTGGCAGCCTTTGTTCCAGGCAGCACAGATATCTCGTGGCTGCCCAGGCGCATGGTACCGCCTTTATCGTGCAAAGTCCTTTGCTCAGGCATGAAATCGACTACTGGATTCTTTGTGCGAGATTCGAGCTCACTTGAATTTGCGTCCGCTAATTTGCAGACGTGCCTGGCGAATGCAACTATTGCGAGCTGAAATCCAAAACAAATTCCAAGATACGGAATATTATTCACCCTCGCAAAATTCGCTGCGGCTATAATCCCTTCACTCCCTCTCTTGCCAAATCCTCCGGGTGCGAGTATTCCGTCAAAGTTCTTGAGGTGAGAAAGATACTCCGTCCCCCCGTTTTCAAATTTTTCGGAATCTATCCATTCGGTTTCGACGTGCCTACCAATGTTCGCACCCGCGTGCGAGAGGGCGTGATAGACGCTGACGTAGCTGTCTGGCAACGTGACATACTTGCCCACCACTGCAATTTTCGTTGAACCTTTCGTGCGCGAAAAAGATTCGGCAACCGATTGCCAGTTACCCCAACGAGGCGCTGACCTGCTGAGGGCAAGCCGGTCGGCTATGACCCTGAGCATGCCCTGACTTTCGAGGACCTCGGGCACTTTGTAGATAGAGGGGGCATCATGACATGAAATCACGCACTTCTCATCGACACTCCCGAACAGCGATATCTTGCGGCGCGCATCCGGGCTAAGTGGTGTCTTGCATCGAACGGCAAGGATATCAGGCTGGATTCCAATCCTTCGAAGTTCCTGAACGCTGTGCTGGGTGGGCTTGGTCTTTTGCTCGCCCACGACGTCAAGCACCGGCGCTAGGGTAACATGGATAAACATGGTGTTCGATAGACCGAGCTCGAGCTCCATCTGTCTGAACGCTTCCAGAAAAGGCAGACTCTCAATGTCGCCTACTGTACCGCCGCATTCGACAACCATGACTTCAAGAGCCTCATCACGTGCGACACTGCGCAGAGTGTTCTTTATCGCATCGGTCACATGGGGAATGATCTGGACGCATTGACCAAGGTACTTGCCTTCACGCTCCGCCTTTATGACATCCATATAGACTCTTCCGGTGGTGATGTTGTGATCCTTCGTCATGGGCATGTCTATGAACCGTTCATAGCTGCCAATGTCCATGTCGCACTCTCCACCGTCGTCCGTCACAAAAACCTCGCCATGAGCGACGGGATTCATTGTTCCCGCGTCATAGTTGACGTAGGGATCTATTTTCACGCAGGAGACCTTGTAGCCCGCGAGCTGAAGCAGTTTGGCCGTAGAAGAAGTCGTGACGCCCTTGCCAAGGCCGGACATAACCCCTCCGGTCACAAAGATGAACTTGCATTGTCCGTTTCGCGGCTTGGACTTGGACTGCACATTAAACTTTGGAAAAGCACCTTTTTATTCCTTTTTGGCGGTGGGCGTTATGTTAATAGGAAGAAAGCACGCAACTCATGTACAGAGAATGGAAAGCAGCGTCGATGTCAGGAGGTTGCGCGGCAGGGCCGCGATAGAGGACGCTCACTCGGGCGTAACGCTGGAAGTAGAGCCCAGAATAGATAACAGGATAGCGTCGTTGTATGGTGCGGATCGCGAAGAAGCCACAGAAATCCATGCGAACTATCACGCCGAAAGGATTTTCCTGAGTCTTGTCCGGCGCTGCGTGGAAAACGGAATGAAGAAGGGGGCCATCGCCGAGCGACTTAAGAATCTGAACCTCGTCGAGCTTGCCAGTCAGGTCGCAAGGGGCAGGCTAGTGGAGGCAGCTGCAGTGGAGATTCTATTCAGGATGGTCGCGCAGATGGAACGGAGCGGCGCTGTAGAAGACAGGTACATCAACTTTTACGCCTGATGACGAGTCGCTGGGTGTTTCACACGAAAATCTGGTGAGATCAGGATTTTTCTGTGCCGAGTACGCGCTTGTTTTCAGTATTGCGCAGGAAGTATTCCAACAAAATAATGGTTTTAGAAATCTCTACATCCGAAAATGAATCCAAGCTTGGATCAAAGTACCTAAGCAATATCCGCCATCCCTTGAGCCGACCGGCTCGGAGATATTGTCTGGGGTTAGAGCTCGCCAGATAGTGACAAAGTCTCCCAGTGAACCTTAGCTCGCCGTCTGTTCTCTCGACTGCATCAACGGCGATGAGCTTTTTAACCAGCTCCTCCGGCGCGGACACGCGGGAAAGTGCTAAATTTTCTTATAATTGCAGGGTGTCCATTCCGGAGTCAAGTAATGACTGAAATTTCCACAATCATGTGTGTCAATGGCAATTTACGCATAACTGCTTGCCGGGTTATTAGTCAACTGGCAGACTAGGTATGGTCAATATATCCGACATCGTTCATGTAGTCAAGCAGCCGGGTGACGTAATGGTTTCCTTTGTTTATGCTGTACATGGTGTTTGCATATCTGCTCTGCACTACCCAGCCTATGCTCACCAGATCATCGAGATTTTTCTTTATGTCGTCGCGCTTTAGGTGCGTCTTCTTTTGGAGAAGATATATCGTTGCCATCTTGTTTTCTTCAGCTAAGGCTTTTACTATCTTGACTTTGCCTATGCTCCCAAGCCCATTCTCAATTATCTCCTTTGCGTCCATCCTACTGCTTCTCTGCCCTGACCCTGTCCATCAGCGCGGGTTCTAGCTCGACTAGCGACGTGACGTGGAGCCCGATTTCCCCTAGCGACTTTATGTCGACAAGTTTTCTAGCCTTCAAGTCATCTAGATATTCTTCGACTTCAAACCTTCTTGCACCAAACTGGTTTGCGAGCTCTGCGGCGTGGAGGCGAACGTCCCTCAGTTCAACATAGGGCTTCTTTTTGGCCCGCAGGGCGCGAACGAGCGCGATCAGACTCAGTAAGTGGGACCGCGATAGCTGCTCGATATCTTCCGACGTTATCGAGGGGTGAATCTGGCCGTGGACTTTCCGTATATGGTCGAGCGTGATTCTTCCCGTTCCCTGAGACTCAGCCAAGTTGCCTGCATAAAGGAGCAGGTCAAGGGCGTACCTAACGTCGCCGCCTACCTGCTCGGATATTGTAATACTGGCAACATCGTCAATAACGTCAGAGCCTATCGCATTCTTCATGAATGCCTCGCGACATCTGCTTTCCAGTATGTCGCTGGCCTGCTGCACGGTATACGCCGGAAAATCTAGGGACATTCGGCCAAGCGAGCTAAGCTCAGCCGGGTCGAGCCGGCCGCGAAAATCGCTGCTTCTTGCAATGAAAACCACGCCCTTGACGTTGCACGCTTTTTCAGGCTCGAATTCATTGAGCCGGCAAAGGTCGTAAACGATATTGGGGTCCTTGCTGGTGTTTATCAGATAGTCGATTTCATCCATTATTATGAGTGCGTATTGCTTGCCGTCTCTGAGGTACTTCAAGAGATATCGCAGCATTTCTTCGGCACTGAGTCCCTGAGCCGGCAATTCAGGCGCCAGACGCTCAAGCAGAAATCTATAGATCGCGAATTTGTTACCACCCTGCAGCTTTAGATTGACATATGCGACCTTTAGAGTCAGCCTGTTCTTTGCAAATTGCTCTTCAATAATCCGCGACGCTCGTATGACGGTGGAGGTTTTGCCAAAGCCCGCCGGTCCGATGACCTGCAAAATCGCAAGAGGGAACTTTTCCGGGTCACTTGTTGCATCTGAAAACGCGTGTGTTATCTGGCCTACCTGCATCTCGCGATGCAGCAGTTCTTCAGGTACGTACCGGGGAGAGAGTTTGGACCTGTCTACGAATATCAGACTTTCAGACATTGCTTGTATGTATGGCTGATTTTCAAGGGAACTGCAATATATACGTGAACAGAAAAACATTTGCCCCAGACGCTTGAATCTTTTCGTTCAGACCTGCGGCATTTATTGAAATTTAAAGATGAATAGAATTAATACCCGAACAGCATAGTAACGCGCTGGTCGTAGTGAGCAAGTTCATTCGCCCAGATTTTAACATCAAACGTCTGGCCGAAAATTCATTCAGGGCAATTGATGAAGGAGCGTATGAATGCGAACAGGCATCGGCACATGACCCGTTGAGCATCAAGAAAGCCATTCTTTCGTATCCACATGCTCCGCTCATCGCTGAAGTAAAGTTTGCGTCTCCTTCTCGCGGCAAGATTAGGGGCGGCTCGGCGCCAGCACAATTAGCGACGGCGATGATCAAATCTGGTGCTGTAGCCCTCTCCATCCTGACGCAGCCCTATGTCTTTGACGGCTCTATCGAATATCTGGCCGCGGTCAGGAAGGCAGTAGCTGCCCCCCTTCTGATGAAAGACATCATAGTCAGCAGAGTCCAGATTGACGCAGCAAAGAAAAGTGGTGCAGACTGCGTATTGCTTATCAAGACCATTTTCGACCGCGACCTGGCGGAAGAGAGCCTAGAAAATCTGACGGAGTACGCAACAAAAAGGGCGCTGAACGTCATAATAGAAGTTCATACCGACGACGAATTCGCTCAAGCGCTGAGGTCAAAGCATGGCCTAATCGGTATCAATAATCGGAACCTCGATAACCTCCAGGTTGACATTTCGAATACCGAAAGGCTGCTTTCAAAGCACGGCAAAGGAAAAAGTACGATAATCAGCGAAAGTGGCATCGCCACGCCTGAAGACATCCGCTACCTTCACAAGGCTGGCGCCGACGCATTTCTCGTGGGAACAAGCATCATGGAAACCGCAGACATTAGCGCAAAAGTCAGGGAGCTCTGCGACGCGATTTGATTGCGAATCCTTAATACCCCTCATCTGCAAGATGGATTTATCTCCAGATGCTGCGCAACTACCCAGTCGGAGGCAAGTTCGGCAAGTACGGTGGCAAGTTCATCCCCGAAACGCTGGCGCCTGCAATTCAGGAATTGGAGGATGCGTATCAAAAGTACAAGGACGACGCTGACTTTCAAAAAGAGCTCGCATACTACCTAGCAGAATATGCCGGTCGGCCAACGCCACTATACTTTGCAAAGAACCTCACAGAGCACGTCGGCGGAGCAAGAATTTATCTGAAGAGAGAGGACCTGCTTCACGGCGGAGCGCACAAGACCAACAATACTCTGGGTCAAGCCCTGCTAGCGAAAAGGATGGGCAAAAAACGCATAATAGCAGAAACTGGAGCGGGTCAGCATGGTGTTGGGACCGCTCTGGCGTGTGCGGTGCTTGGGCTTGACGCCGAAATTTACATGGGCTCAAAGGATGTAGAACGGCAGAAGCTCAATGTGTTTAGGATGGAGCTTTTGGGCGCGAAGGTACACAGAGTGGAGTCGGGCAGCAGGACTCTCAAAGATGCAATAAACGAGGCATTCAGAGATTGGATCGCGAACGTTGAATCCACATACTACCTCATCGGGTCTGTTGTCGGTGCGCATCCGTACCCAATGATAGTAAGAGACTTTCAGTCCGTCATCGGCAGGGAAATAAAGGAACAGTCGCAGGCAAGGCTGGGCAGACTGCCCAATGCAATTGTGGCGTGTGTTGGCGGCGGCAGCAATGCGATTGGTTCCTTTTATCCGTTCTTGGATGACTCCGAAGTTGCCCTGTGGGGCGTTGAAGCCGGAGGCTTGGGTTTGGCTTCTGGCAAGCATTCAGCTACTATTTCTGCTGGCTCGGAGGGAATACTTCACGGGATGCTGACCTACCTTTTGCAGGACGAATGCGGACAGATAACAGAGACCCACAGCATTTCAGCGGGCCTGGACTACCCCGGGGTGGGCCCTGAGCATGCCATGTTGAGAGACATCAAGCGTGCGCAGTATGTGATAGCAACCGATGGCGAGGCGGTGGCTGCATTCCAGACATTATCGAGGCTCGAGGGAATCATACCCGCGCTTGAACCATCCCACGCGATCTCGTTTGCCATGAAACTTGCTCGGAGGATGTCCAAGGACGACAGCATCGTTGTAACCTTGTCCGGACGCGGCGACAAGGATGTCCAGGTGGTCCAAGACTATCTGGACAGCAAAGGTAAAAAGAAAAAGGATCATGCCAAGTCAAAATAGGATTGCGGCCAAGTTTGAAGAATTGGCGGACAGAGGCGAACGCGCTCTAATTTGCTACGTGGTGGCCGGTTATCCCGACATTTTAGGTTCTCAGAGGGTAACTGAATCGCTTATAGCCGGCGGCGCAGACATCATCGAGATTGGGATACCTTTCTCAGACCCGATAGCTGATGGCCCGACGATTCAGTCCGCCTCAAATAAGGCTCTTTTGCGAGGCACAAAGCCGGAGGACGCGCTGCGGTTAGCCGCACGCATCAGGAAAAAACATCCCGCTACTCCTCTCTTAGTGATGACCTACTATAACATACTGCATCGGGCTGGCGTCGAAGAATTCATGCGAAGGTGCAAGAAAAACGGCGTCGATGGTTTCATTATCCCGGACCTGCCTGTCGAGGAGGGCGCTGAGTACGTTGCAGCAGCATCAAAGCTGGATCTTGCCACCGTATTCCTTGTTTCCCCCAACACACCTCCCGAAAGGCTTGAGAGAATAGTGAAAAGCACCTCCGGTTTCTTGTATCTCGTTTCCGTATTTGGGATCACCGGTGCGCGTGATTCCTTTGAGGACTACACGCGTAACGCGGTCAGACGCGTCAAGGAGGCTGCGGGAACAAGAGTGCCTTTGGCCGTCGGTTTTGGTATAGGCACACCTGCGCATGCCAAATACATGATAACTGCCGGCGCGGACGCCGTTATTGTTGGAAGTGCGATTGTTGACAAGATATCGAGATCAAATGGCGTAAATCACAGCACGCTGCGACAGCTCGAGGTCTACGCAAAGTCAATGAAGAAGACCTGCAGGATGCGTTAGGAATACGAAAAGCCTGCTGTATTCATGATCATTGCACGACATCCTCCCTCTACTAATATTGCGTTACGATTCCCGAGTTGTCCTTCGCAAAGAGAATGTTGTTAAGCGTTACCTGAAACTTTACTCCGTTGTGTTCTACAATCACTTCAAGATCGTCGAGCGAGTCAGAAATGTTGGCACCTTCCATAGCCGCAATGATAACGTGAATGGATTCATGCGAGATTAGTGCGTCCATGAATGGTTCGATAGATCCGAAACTGGTAACTCCTGCTTTGGCATCTTTTGCAGACTGAATTATCAGCATCGTGCGCTTGTCGTAAGTGAAATAAGCAGGAGACTCGTCTATTGCACAGGCAAGGGCAAAATCCTCTATCGACATGGCGAAATATTGATCATGCAGATTGGATTAATCCTTTTCACCGTAGAGGAGCTTCAGCTCATCAAAGCTGAGCTTTGCTCCCGATTCAAGTTTTTTCTTTGCTATCTCCTTCACTTTGAAGAGCGCATCATTGGGCAGACCATGGCCATACTGTTCGCGCTGCTTCCTCCTCATCTCTCCCATGGCATCCATTCGTGCGTTTATGGCGTCAAACTGGTTTGCCAGTCCGTTATATTCATTGAGGCAAGATTCTCGTTCTGCAGCCAAATTCCTCTTTGCCTCATAAAGCCTGTCAAGCATTTCGTTTAGCTCAGACATCCTTGCCTTGCTCGCTTCCCGTTCTTCGTTCAGGTGCAGCGTGGCGCTGCTGATCGACGCAGACTCTTGATTCAGAGCAGCGAGTTGCTCCCGTATGGTGCGCGTCGCTCTGATCGCCTCCAGCTTCATTGATGCATCTTTTGCCCTAGACAGGATTTCGTTCTTTTCTCGGTCGCTCTTGTAGTCGCCAGATTTTATGAGTGCTTGGTTTTTCTCTACAGCTGCATGCAGCTCTTCTTCCTTTTCAGATGGGAGTCTGGCCACCATCAGCGAAAGGAAATTCTTTGACTTCGATATTTTTTCGCTTACGGACAACAGGCTGTCGTCACTTTTTTCAATCTCAATGCGAATCTGCTTCTGCCTTTCCAGAAGTGTATCGATTGCGTTTCTTTGATCTTTGATCTGGTTTGTTATTTCGTAGGATTTATTCCTGTCAAGGTCGACAATTCTTTCCGTGAGTATCTTGAGATCACCGGAAAGCTTCCGCTTCAGTGCGAGCAGGTCATCCCATCCTAGGGACGATACATCAGGTCGCCCGCTGTCCGTCGCGTCCAATTTGATATGGCTAAAATAAAGTTCATATAAAAATATAACAAGTAGCGGTTTCGGAAAGGATCGCAGCTTTTAAGCCGATTGTCCGGATAGGTTGTGAAAAACGCTAATCTCTTGGGCTTCGATGACGTAAAACGCATTCCGGGAGTCGATTTCTCCTCGTAACGAATGCCGATTTCTGAACCACCTTCTGCGGGCAGCTACAACGATTTTCAGAAAAACACGTGCGGCGGGATCAAGCTTTTCCGTGTAGAAATGGGTCGAATGAGAGCCTTGACAGAGATCTTTTCATTTTACGACCCAAGAAATGCTGATCTTTGGGCGAATTTTGGGCTCAAATATGGCAAAAATCGCTCTCGTGGAGCTAATCTTATATCTAAGCGCATAAGACCTACGCCTGTTGGGAACTACTGGATATTGTGTAAAATGTAAAGCGAAAAGGGAAATGAAGGGAGAGCGGGCTGTCACCATGAAGAACGGCAGGAACGCGCTGACAGGAACATGCAGCGTCTGCGGGACAAAGATGTTCAAGATCGGTGCAGGCGGCGGTGGCGGCAAGAAAAAGTCTGGCGGCAAGAAAAAGTCAAAAGGAAAGAAAAGAAGATAATTCGTGCGGGGTGGTCTAGGCACGTCCTAGGCACCTTTTTTATGTTTTGTGTAATCCGTCTGTTCCACGCGCATGGTGGATACCCCCTCCCCTAGGGGTGCTCTAGTTGTTATATACCTCCATTCAAGAAAGATGCTAGAGAATGACGAATCCGAGGAACGTGGTAGAATTAGAAATAGAAGATATCGAAGGAGTAGGGCCAACCACAGCCCGCAAGATGAAAGAAGCAGGCATAAGTTCAGTCATGGAGCTGGCTACTACTGTGCCAGATGAACTTGCCACTGACTTGGGTGGCTCGAAGGAGACTGCAGCGAGCTTTATCATCGCCGCCCAAAAATTGCTGAGGGAGACAGGCCTGCTGGATAACGAATTCACTACCGCGGACATTGAGCTTGAAAAGAGAAAAGCCCTGCTACGCTGCACCACCGGTGCAAGGGCTCTTGACGAATTACTGCTTGGCGGCATAGAGACTCAGGCCATTACCGAATTTTACGGCGAATTTGGCAGCGGCAAGAGTCAGATATGCCATACTTTGTGCGTCACCTCCCAGCTGCCTATAGAGGAAGGAGGTCTAGGCGGGGGAGTCATATTCATAGACACGGAAGGGACCTTCAGGCCAGAAAGAATAGAACAGATAGCAAGATCGAGGAAGCTTAATTCAGATGAAATACTGAAAAGGGTGGCAATATGCAAGACATACAACAGCAGCCACCTTGAGCTGATTATCAAGTCTATTGGCAAGTATATCGATGATTTCAAGGCCAAAATGATAATAATTGACAGCATAATCTCCCTACACCGTGCCGAGTTTTCCGGTAGAGGAACACTTGCAGACAGACAGCAGCGCCTTAACAGCATCATGCACAAACTGGTACGAATTGCAGAAATCTATAACGTTGCTATTGTAGTGACGAACCAAGTGCAGACCACGCCTGACACGTTCTTTGGCGATCCAACCAAGCCTGCAGGTGGAAACGTGATCGGACACGCGTCGACGTACAGAATATACCTCAGGAAGGCCGGCACGGATAGGATAGCCAGGATAATCGATAGCCCGTATCATCCGTACTC
>Ga0137829_10616371_pt1 | contig 11036 bp, 10 predicted proteins | sample OV2TP2_FD_97737 | JGI IMG/M metagenome (GOLD analysis project Ga0137829, IMG submission 97737) | reverse complement strand
AAAAAAGTGGGGTTGGGATTTGAACCTAACAGCCTCCCTCCCGCAGCTCTTATTTTGGCAGGTGATTTTTAACATGGTTGGCAACCATCACCCCCATATTCGTTAAAACTGGAGAGCGTTCAGACTCTCAGCATTTATATAATATGTGTCTCATCATAAGATTGTCAATGACTATTATAGAACGTTCAACGCGTGTAGAACCATCCCTAGAGGAACTATTACGCAAACCCAAGAAGGTGCTGATTTCTACGGAAGAGTTTTACAAACTAAGGCATAAACTCTATAACGCAAAAGACAAAAGTCGTTAACGGTCAGTCAACATGCGAGAACTAACTAAACGTATTCTGCTTGACACAACTTATCTCCTTCCTGCAATGTCATTTTCAGTAAAAGGAATACCAGATGATATTATTTTACGATTAATTGCGAAAAATTATTTGATCTCCGTTTCAAGCATAAGTCTATTCGAAATGGAAGCGGTAGGTTCGAAGTATGTATCAAAGGACGATTTAAGTGCAACAGACGTAATAAACGGAATTAAAGCAATCAAACTCAGTCCTCATCTTACAATCATTGATCATTCTGACGGAAAAGGTAGTCGAAAAAGCTATAGAATTAAACAGGAGTTTGCCCGATTTCATAGACTGTATAATTGTAGCCACAGCTATGATGTATTGTGATGCGTTACTAACAGAAGATAGTCGAAGAATAATTCCATTTCTTAGACCTCGACGTAAGAAGCCTATCTTTCCATGCCTAAGATACAAGGAAATACAATTACAGCACTAGTCTTTGCTATGAAAAAGTCAAAAACAAAAATTAGTACGCTCCTACCATCCCTCGATTGCAGCACACCAGCATGCTATGATTATTTTGTCAAATGTGGGAGTAGGGGATTCGAATCCCCCCTTCGCGAGTGATCTTGATACTAGGGATCAATGTTTAACAGTTTATAACAAGTATCTGTTATGATGTTATAAAATGATCATCAACAAGCAAAAACTGCTACATGCTGGCACATGTGTTAAAGCCAGAAGGCTGATCCTTGGAGGGCTTGAAGCGGCATTGCTAGCTGCAGATCCAAAAGTTTCGGTAAGTAATAATGTAAAGCTGAAAGGCAAAACACTGCAAATTATGAACAAGCAGTATTTACTAAACGATTTCGATTCAATCCATGTCATAGGTGCCGGCAAGGCATCGGGACATATGGCAGAGGCATTGTTCGATATACTCCATGAGAGGATAACTGATGGCTATGTGATCATACCAGAGAATTTGAAAGCAAGGTTACGAACCGGCAAGATCAAGCTCTGGAAAGCCAGCCATCCAATCCCTAGCTATATTGGTGTCAAAGGTACGAGGCAGATGCTTGCAACTGTGAAAAGTGTAACCGAACGCGACCTTGTAATATGTCTCATCTCTGGCGGGGGCTCATCACTGATGCCTTTACCTTATGACGAACTTACTATCGCAGACAAGCAAAAGGTAACGACCGAACTATTAAGGTCAGGAGCAACCATACTGGAGATCAATGCGGTCAGGAAGCATCTGTCGGCAATAAAGGGAGGGAGGCTTGCAGAGATTCTGCAGAAAGCACATACAGTTTCACTGATCATTTCTGATGTTGTTGGCGATAGACTAGATACCATAGCATCTGGTCCTACCGTTCCAGACAGCACAACGTTCAATGACGCAGCGCGCATTCTCAAGAAGTATGGCCTGTGGAATTCCATGAGTGCGAAGGTTAAACAAACGATCAAGAGGGGTCTATCTGGTAAGATACCCGAGACGCCAAAACCTAGCAGCAGGATATTCAGAAACGTCAGGAATTTTGTGATTGTAAATAACGAGCATGCATGTACAGCGGCATCGAATTACCTCAAATCTAGTGGCATTGATGTCATGTTTCTTACAACTTTTTTGCAGGGCGAGGCAAGAGAAGTTGGAAGATCTGTTGCTTCGTTGGCAAAAGAGATGAAAGACAGGCAACATGGCAAACCAGCTGCCGTGATCATGGGCGGCGAAACAACGGTGACAGTTACTGGTAAGGGCAAGGGAGGTAGGAATCATGAGCTTGTGCTTGCGGCAGCGAAAGGCATAAGTGAACTTGGCAATACGGCAGTAGCATCGATAGACACAGATGGCATTGACGGCAATTCAAATGCAGCAGGTGCAATTGCTGATGCGTTTACAATCAAAAGGGCGCAGCGAGCGAAGCTTGATCCTGAGAAATTTTTACAGAACAATGATTCGCATTCATTTTTCAAAAGACTTTGCGATACCATTCAAACAGGTCCAACTGGAACAAATGTTAATGATCTGTTGATACTTTTATGTATGTAACATAATTACGATTTATTCAGTTACGGTCACTGATGTTTCTGGTACCTTTGTTGTAAGTGGGTTTGGATTGGACACACTTTCCCATACGAATACCTTTACAGTATACCTTCCAGCATTATCAGGGATCCATGATTGCGCAGCGCTTAGGGTTTCACTGGCTGGCAAGGTTCCCGTTATCCATGACAGCGACACGGTAAATCCATCAGCATCGTTTATCAGAACCAAGTAAGCAAATGGCTGCTTCACCTGCAAGTTGTTTCTAACATCTGCTTGGATAAGCACCTGCTGACCAACGAAGATTTCTTCCAGCGGTTTGCTTGATTGATCTACGAGCATGAATCTACCAGGTGTGACCTTGCCAGATACTTTTACATCAAATGTTAGTGAGGCAGTAGCTAGTTTCTCGGCATAACTAGCTTCTACTCTATATTTACCTGGCTGAGCATTTCTACCGCTCAACTCGCCGACATCAATAGAAAAGGTGCCATCAGTCCTAATCTTATCAGCATCAACAGCTATGGTTTTCCAGATAGTGTTGTTAAAGCCGTAAATCCTGATTTCCACGGGGGATAGAATGCGTGGCGTAACCTTGCCTGTAACAGTAACTACATCACCCAGATTATAGCTATTTTTAGCTACATTTATTGTGAGTGTGGGTTTCTCTTTAACCTCGAAACTTGCGTTTGCTTTAAGGCTCTTGTAGGTAGCCTCAACTGTATGAACCCCTACGACCGACGCCTGAGCCCCTTCAAGTTTAAACTGCAAAGTGAAACTGCCCGCTTCATCCAACTTCGCAGTGGCATCCTTGTACGTCTGCCCATTCGGATTTGTAACTTTTATAGAGACAGGATCGTTAGCTGAAAAAGAGCCTGTGACTTCACCAATCAACGTAACAGTCATACCTACTGCGTAGTCACCCTTGAACGGAGCGACTGAAAGTGGAGGCTTCTGCTGGGCATAAGCATAATCCAAATACATTGAGTAGAGAGAAAAAACAAATACCGAAAGCAAAGATATAGCGAGTATACTTCTCAGTTTAGGCTTCACGTCAATGGGTTATATACAACTGTTATTTAAGCGCTAATATTTATACACGATATCTATAGTTCATGCATATTTACAATATCGCTAGTTCCGTGTGTAGCATTGACACGGATCAAACTTTTATTGATATAACACGTAAAAGATAGTGTCTTTGCATTCATTCGAAGACCTGTTAAATTCTGTTCATAAAGAAGGCATCACTCTTTTCAACTACAATGACATGAAGATACCCTGCATATTTGTAAAGCATGAAAGGTTTGACGAGATCGCCAAGGCATGCTATGGAAAACCGCTTGCTGTAGATGCCAACCTGAACATACTGCATGATGACCAGAAGCATGTTTTTGTCGAAGTGTTGCTGAAGTTTTCAGCTGTCGGACTGGAGCAGAAGGTTCTGCTCTACGCAAACGAGAACTTGGAATTTTTTGAGCACTTGGCGCAAAGCGGAATCATAGCACTGGCACCAGAACCAATTGGTCAGGCAAGCACAAATATCTTCATGGTACAGCTCCCAAAGAAAGATGCTGCTGAGAAAGCACTCGAACTTATAAAATCGTATTTGAAATAGATAATTCAATTATGTATACCAATCTTACAGACAGTTGTTTTTAATCTATGTCGCAGATGAATTAACTGTAGATGGAGACAAAACTACTTGCTAGTTCACTTGTATTGGGAATAATGTTAATTGGCAACGCTGGCTATCCTACGATGGCACAAACTGAAGTTACAAGTTTCTATCTGCAATTCATGACAGTTCCGCAGAAACTCATTCATAATACAGATGCCATATTGCTTGTATATGCAGTTGATAACAACGAAAATCCTGTACCGATAAAAATACCAACAATATCTGTGACAAGCTCGGATCCATCAGTAGTTGAGATAACAGATGTTTCTTCAGGCGAGTTTGATAACAGCGTAAAGGTAGGCATCCATGCAGGTAAGATCGGAACAGCCATTGTAACTGCCGCGGCTCAAGGATTTCTATCATCAGAGGTAACATTGGAAGTTGTTGGAGATGCTTACAAACCAGAAGGATTGTTAGTTAAAGCAGTACCTTCATCGTTTTCACACTTCGGCCCGTACAAGGGATATGTTTCGGTACAGCTGATAAACTTCTTTGGCAATCCGGTTCCAGCCAATGAGGATCTTGTGATCAATTTATCATCATCAAACCCTGATGTTGTTTCTTTGAACCAGCAGGTTACAATCAAGAGAGGAGAAAACTTCATTGTTAAAGATTTCACTGTGCTAAAGCCTGGCATTACATTGCTACAAGCAGAGGTTCCTGATAAATGGAAAGAAAGTGCCAGAATTACAGTATCCCAACCAGAGACACCTTTACAGCTCAAACTTTACGCGGCTCCTCAAATAGCACCTGCATTGCAGGGGGCATTCGTTTACGGATTTGTTCAATTGCAGGATGCGAATGGTGTCCCAATTAAAGCTGATAAAGATATTACCGTGAATATATTTTCTGACAATATCAAAGTAAGACAGGGAACAGGTATCATAAAAAAAGGTAGCACACAGACGGTTATTCTGTTGAGAGTGGATTCAAACCAAGATTGTATTGGTGATAATAATGGCGACCTTGCTCCTAACAACGATAATTTTGATCCGTGTATAGAACTTACTGCGGTTTCAAAGGGATTCAAGACACAGTCTGTCTTGGTCGAGTTAAGGAAGCCAATCACTAGAAGCGATCTAAGTACAGAAACACGTTTTGATGATCCAACTAGCAAAATAGAACCGGTAATATTTCCTGCACCCATAGATGCTTCAAGTTCCCAAACTAACATTGAGCCTATTATGAGTATGCAATCATTGGCAGATGGTGGTGACCAAGCAATAGGCGTAGTTCAATTGATGGAATTTCTGGATGAAGACGGTGATGGTAAGGTCGATCTCAGCTCTTGCGTGGTGAATGGGGTTGCGTCATATGAGAATTGTTCGCAGCCAGTTGTAACCCCACTGGATCTTCATTTGATCGCTGAATCAGGCGATGAATTCATGATGCAGATCAAGGAAACCATGATAGAAAAGGGTGATACTTCTGCATTGATGGGGGCGAAGATGGGTTATCAGGCTGGTTCAACGGAGATGACCGTTGTTGCTGAGTTCTTTGGAGAATCCTTTACCAAGTTGACCGTGTACGGTCATAGTGGTATATCATTGGCAGCAGAGCCTCTGATTTCAGAGATAATGGCAAAGACAAACTTTCCCTATATAGTCTATTTTAAAGACTCTGATGGGATGTCAGCTTATTCACCTGGTGACATGCCGCTATCAATATCAAAGTTAGACGTGCCAGAAGCAGAGATAGGCACTTCGAAGACGACAACGGAGATACTCACAATAGAATCAGGGATGATACGCAAAGGATCATCTACATCTTTGCTGCAAGCAACATCAAAGGGAAAAGGCAGTTCAACATTGACAGTAGAAGGCTCAGTAAAGGATCTGGTATTTTCTGCAGCAAATACAATAACGATGAGCACACAGTTGCCAGAAAAGCTCGGATTCTTTGTCCCAAGTCTTATACTTGGTAATGCGAAATACACTGTACCATTACAGGTACTTGACAAGGACGGATTTCCAATCAAGACAATAAGTGATGCCGAGATCTTGCTTGTGCCTTCGATAAGCAACGTAATCTCAGCACCTAAAACGGTTTTGTTGCCAAAGGGCGAGTACTATACGACGCTCTTAATCGAGGCTAACAATGATGGCCGAACAGAGATAACGGCGCTTGCAAACAACTTCCAGTCAACCAAGTTGGATGTTGAAGTTACAAGTCCGGTGCCAGAGCTGAAGTTAATACCGTCAATTGGTCTGGCTAGGATAGGTGACAGGTTCACGGTAGCACTGGATTCAAAATTTGTGAGTCTGCCAGTTCGAGATCTCCAGGTGAAATGGTCAAGCGACGTGGCAACCCTAGTAGAATCTGATGAAGTTACCGATGAATCCGGCAGTGCAGAAGCGACATTTGTGATGAACCGGGCATCGCCATTCTTTGTGAAGGCAGAGGTTTCTGGGCCTGGGTATAGACCCACCGAAGTTATGCTGAATATGCAGACCGAAGCTATCGTTGAACCTGCTAGCGGAGTTATAGAGCCTTCTAATAAGGGATTTCTTGATACGTTAACCAGCAATGCATATTTCTTGGTACTGCCTGCAATCGGCGGCGTAATCTTCTGGTTGGTAAAGACCGAAAGGTTAAGCCTCCCGATAGACAGATTGCTTGACCGATTCCGCAAGTCCGAAGAGTAGTTAACTACAAATTTTTCTACTGACCGCTTGCGCAGGAAAGTATCTGAAATATTTTTACTTGATGCTAGGCATCTTCACGCCATGTTCATACAGGGTTCTGTACACTTCTGGGAGCGAGTATACAAACCCAACATGCACACAGTCATTTCTTTCGTCGAGCAAACAGTATAACTCTCCCCCCTTCACCTGCACTTCCGCAATCCTGTTTTTCTTGTTGTCCTTGACCACAACCCTGTTATCATCGGTTGCTACCTTTTCCATCATAGGCGCATATTTGGCAAAAACCTCGTATCGCTGCATCAGCTCTTCCATCATGCTTGTCAAATACCCAGAGAAGCTGGTTATCCCCTTCATTTCAAGCTCCTTCTTGCTCTTTTCGTAAACATCGAAGAACTTCTTGTATACATACTCGCTTACCGTTATTGACTTGAACCCGCTCTTTGGCATAGTACGATCATGGTTCGGTACATTATCACAATATAAATAATTTTACCTTGCAATCATAAGGCGCAGATGGTTAGCATCTGTTAATCGTGCGTGATAAGCTTTTATTGGATATTGTGCAAGTGTGCACGTGTCAAAGCGGTATTCTCTGGAAGAAATCAAGCGCAAGGTAGTTGATGTTCTGAAGGACACCGATACTGGGCTTTCAGGTATAGAGATTGCAGAGAAGACGGATATTAATAGAATCACGATCACGAAGTACCTAAGTGTGCTCGAAGCTATAGGCTTGATCAAAAAGAAGAAGGTGGGCTCGGTCAATGTATGGCATCTTGAACATGGTGTCACGGAACTGGAACTTCCCATCGATATACTTGACGTTCAGCGTCTCTACATGAACGCCCTCTTCAACCATGCAGAGGATGAAGCAAGGAGAATTATCATAAACGTCATTCATTCCGACATAGACCCAATAAAGGTGCTGGCAGAAGTGATAACACCTACTCTGAACACTGCTGGCGAGCTTTACAGCAGGGGCAGAATGACTGTAACCGAGACGATGTATGTTACCAACCTGATCGCAGAATCGCTTGATCTGGTAAAGTTCATTGTGGAAAGGGCAGAGATCAAGCCAAATGCATATGCAGTGTTCATGAGTGCACAGGGTGAGACGCATATAATAGGTCCGAAGATGGCATCTACCGCATTCTACCTGAAAGGATGGCATTCATACTTTCTAGGCAATGTGGCATCGGAAGTGGATCTGCTCTTTGATATTGATCTATTGAAGTTCTTGAACAAGATATGGAAGACACAGAGAGGGCTGATGGTAATAGGTGTATCAGTAACGCTCAAGGAGCACCTGAAAGGCGTTGGTGAGACTGTCAAATCTGTTAAATCGAAGCTTGGCAAGAACGTCTTTGTTCTTGCTGGGGGAGAAGCCTTTGCTACGGAAGATGAGCTTACTGCAAGTGTTGCTGCAGATTGTTACGCAAAAGATCTTTATTCCGCAGTTGACTGGGCCGAAAAACTGTATAGCAAGGTCAAATGGTAATCAAGGCTCCTTATTCTGCTCTTCGCTCTTCATATCGGCATCGCGATTAAGCAGCAATTTGATTATACCAGATTCCATCTTTCTGTTTATAACGAAGAATGTGTCGAGTATCAAAAAGACGAATATGCCTAATGTAGCGAATGATGATATTGGCAGTATAAGATCTATGCCAGTAATTACAGAAATGGACGGCGTTACAAAACTCGACACCAACAATACGGCTACACCTGTAACTACATTCCTGATAAGTCTATGCAGGTAATGCATTCCACCAGTTATTAGAGGAGTCCTGACAATCCTACGCTGCGTTGATTCAAACAGTGATTCGGTAATTTCTCCTGCTTTGCCGAAGATGCTCACTACAGGATACGCTATGACAACTACGGTAAGAATTAGTTTGAATACTTCATATGATACTATCTGCAGCGAATTGAATGTTTGGTACACAGTGGCCAGGTAAGGATCGCTTAGTGACAGACCTGAAAGCAGTGCCGCTATTATTGCAATGTTAACAATGATTTTCGGCAGCACCCTTGTTGCTCTGGACACGCTCTCCTTCTGCTGCAGACTCAGTATGAAGTTCCTGAATATCGTGCCTAGTATTTCTAGCGGTACAAAGAAGCGAGCGGGCATTACAGTTCGCGAGTCCATGATCGTTGGCAATGCTCTCATAAGAGCTGGTATAACAACCATGCTTGCAAACGATACTATCATTGTAACGGGGAAGATCGCTTCTCTCACAGCATGCAGGTCTACACCCTGCTTTGCAATGATAAAAGAAAACTCTCCCCTTGGAACCATTACTATACCTATCGTGGTAGCTCCTTCTCTGTTATGCCCTGAAAGAAATGCGCCTAGGAAATTCCCTATGAACTTCCCTGCTATTGCCACTATGATGATTGGGAGCGATACCCATGCATATTCTGGGAATAAACTTATGTTGATCAGCATTCCTATCGATACGAAAAATATCGTGCCAAAGAAATCCCGTAATGGAAGAATCTTGTTTGTTATCGCATCTGCTTTCGGCGCAGACGCTATCATCATGCCCATCAGGAAGGCTCCAATCGCTGTGCTCAGACCCAGGTAATTTGCCAGGAATGCCAGACCAAATCCTAGTGCTAAAGCAGTTAAGAATGGCGCTTCATCAATATCAAGCCTATCGACAGCATCAATTATCTTCGGCACAACCTTCAGTCCAACTGCAAGTGTTATGATGAAGAATGCTATAGTTTGTGCTGCAGTGATCGAGACTTCGAATATTCCGGCAGTTCCACTCCTAACTATGTTAGAAAGTATTACCAGAATGAGTATTGCCGTCAGATCTTCGATTATTAGCGTTCCAATAACAGTTGTCGCTTCTTTTGTCTGCATGATGCCAGCATCCTTCAGGAGTTTTAGTGTAATTGCCGTGCTGCTTATGGCAAGTATACCTGCCAAGTAGAGCGATTCTGTTATGTTCCAGCCTAACAGAAAACCAATTATGAAGCCTATGAAGAACATTATGGACTGCTCAATCAAACCAATTATGAGCGCGGTGCTTCCAACTTCTCGTAACTTGTTGATGCTGAATTCAAGACCCACTACGAAGAGCAGGATCACTATGCCGAATTCTGCCAGCAGATCAACAAGTTCGATATTGGTTATCGCTTTGAAACCAAATGGCCCTATTGCTATGCCTATCAGGATAAAGCCAAGAACTGGAGGGTAACGAATCCTTTTGATCAGCGCACCGCCAGCTATTGCACCGCCAAGAAGCAAGGCCAGCAATGCAAGAAACTCTGTTACACTGGGCAGCAATAACTTTCATTGAAAAATTGTCGTTTCAGGTATTTAAGTAGGCAGTTGGAATTGATTTTGACCAAAAATTCTTTTCAGTTCTCAAGTAAAAGTGGGCCGGATGGTTCTCATACAGATAGCGGTTCGCTTTTTGGAATCCACCATATATGCGAGGAAGCAAGCTTTAAACCTTTCTGTATCAAAAATAAAGGTTGTTAGGACAAAAACCGGCCATACCCAATATACTTTCGAACTGCTGTGCATTGCATGATCGATGCTACCTGTTTTCTATTAAAGATTTTAATTCTAATTATTCCTCAATAATTATTTCCTTCTTCCTTCCATCGAAGCAAATTTCAAAATTATCAAGAATGTCCCTTCCTAGCAATGCTTGTATAGGACTTTCTTTAGGCAAGTCGAAGCATGCTATGTAAATGTTAAAAGATTTATCAAAAGCAATTACTTTTGCCTTGAACAAAGGCATTAGTATTGTTCCTCCACCAGTTGCAACTGGTACAAACCCCTCAAATGGAAGATTTAGTTCATCAGCCACATTGGAAGGAACTAAGGTTTTTGACGCTGCAAAATCTAGATGCGCTTTGAATTCCTTTTCACCAGAAGAACCTACGACTCGAATCAAGACTAACGGTAAATCATCCTCATATGGAATTCTCATAAAAGTCACTTAATACAGAATTGCAGCCGCAGGCCTTTCGCCTATTCTTCTGACATAGAATATCTTGTTGGGATTCTTTGCTCTGGCTTCATCTAACGCCTTATCTATGCTGTCTGCAATAGCACCTATACCTTCTTCGTAAAGAGCGACCAGTTTGCCTGAATGCTTGCCCTCCAACTCTTCCCTGTGAGTCAAGTAAACCTTCTCACATTTCTTTACGAATTCTTCCTTGTTGACAGCCATATCAGCTCCTGATTACTCTTGGTAGTCAGTGCTTAAATAAATGTATTCTATTCGATCATAAAGTTTACATCTTGGGCAGAAGCTCAACTGTCTCTCACCTATTATGCGTTAGAATCCAATAAGTGTCACTATCAATATGGGCCGGATGGGATTCGAACCCACGACCTCTACCGTGTTGCA
>Ga0137829_12489835_pt1 | contig 11124 bp, 10 predicted proteins | sample OV2TP2_FD_97737 | JGI IMG/M metagenome (GOLD analysis project Ga0137829, IMG submission 97737) | reverse complement strand
GTCCTATTTGTTGTCCTTGTCCTTCTCGTACGGCGCGCCCGTCCCGGAGGAGCCGACGAAGAACTTCTGCCCGTCCGGCAGCGTGATATCCCTCGCGTTGGCGGTCGTCGATCCGTCCTTCGCCTGATAGCCTTCGATGACGAGTTGGGTGCCCGCCGGGATCGACATCTTGTTCAGCCCGCGACGGAGCAGGGAGTTCGGCGCGCCGCACTCGATCGCCCAGCTCGACACCTTCCCACTGGCGTCCTTCACATCGACGTGGATCCACGAATGGGGATTGATCCATTCGGTCTTGGTCACCGTTCCGCGCAGGTTGACCGGCCTGTTCGCGTCGAACTCTGCCGAGAACGCGTGATGCGCCAGTAGCGAGCCGCTTCCCAGGAGCAGCGCGGCGCCGATTGTTGAAACCAGGATTCTCGTTCTCATCGCTTCATGCCTCCCGGTGTTTCCTTCCCGCCTCGCGAGTCCTTCGAAGGTCGGTCTACTTGTCGATGTCAAACCCGGTCATCAGCTTGACATTGCGGCCATTGCCTTCGTGACACGCGTACTCGAACAACTGATGATCCGCCGGTGCCCTCGTGAACGCGTTGAACTGAATCTTCCACGGCTGGGTGAACACCTTCGGGTCCTCGATCGTCGCCTCATAGCGGACCGTATTGGCATCGATCAAGGTGAAGCGCTCGACGACGTGGAGCGCCTCGGTGTGGAAGACGCCGTGTCCGGTGGAGATGGCGCTGGCCGGCGCGCCCTCTGGCGGCGCTCCGTGTCCCACGGCCCACGTCCGATCGGTGAAGTTGGTGACGTCCACGACCAGCGTGTTGCCCTCCCAGCGTCCGCGCGAGTCGCCCATCGGAAGCCGGATATTCGGGCTGACGTGCGGGCGCCCATCGAGGGGGATGTACCGATACATATGGTTCCACTCGTACAGCAGCACGACGTAGCCGGGAATCTGCAGGAACTGATACGTGTTGTATCCCACCGGGAGATTCGCTCGCGGCAGACCCGACTGCAGACACCGGACGCGCGGATCGAGGTGTTCGACCCGATCCTGCTTGGCCATGATCTCGGTCCGCTTTTCCATGGCCCACGGCTGCATGGGAATTCTTCCATCGGGCGGATCCACGACCATCGGGCGTGGAGGCGTCCGCGGCCTGGCGGGCGCGGCGCTGCCCGGCTCGGGCGGGAAGAAATTCGAAAAGGCCGCGTCGGTGGGGCGGAAAGCTGGCCCCTTCCACGGCTCTCCCGCCGGCGTCTCCATCATGCCGCCCCCGCCGGGCAGCCAGTGACCCTGCAGGTCGGGATCGCCCCAGGGCGTGCGCGGGGGCTCGAACGATGGCGTGGCACCTTCCCCGTTGCCGCCCCGCGACTGGCCGGCGGCGGGGATCTGTCCCGTTGTGATCACGAGAGCCGTGACGGCGGCGAGCGTTCCGAAGAAGCGCTGTGTCACTGAAACCTCCTAGCGTTTCGGTCGCATCCGCAACCAGAAGAAATCGACGCAGTCGTAATCGAGGAGCTGCAGGTTCCGCTCGGCCCGGCGGTAGATGGGCATGCTGATCTTCCAGGGCCGTGTGAAGACCTTCGGATCCTCGATGGTCGCCTCGTACTGCATCACGTGACCAGCCTCGAGCGGCGTGAACCGCTCCACGACGTGGAGCGCGTCGCTGTGAAAGTTGCCGGCCATGTCGAACCAGGTTCTGTCGTTGAAATGGGTGACGTCGACGACCAGCGTGTCCCCCTCCCACCTTCCGCGCGAATCGCCCATCCAGAAGTCGTTGGGCGGCGCATGCGGGCTTCCATCCGTATAGACGATCCGCGTGGCATGCTGGTATTCGTGCGTGAGGACCACGTACTTCGGCGTCTGCGCGATCTGGAACGGAAACGGCACATACATGATGCGCGGGACGCCCGGCAGGAAGCACTTGTTGATTGGATCGAGCGCCGCACGATTGGCGTAGTTCTCCTTCTTCCTCGCCGCCGCCCACGCCTGGTACGGGATGGCATCCCCTTCGACGACCCCCAAGCCGGGCGGCACGCCTTCTTCGGCCGAATGCGGCTCGAGGTCCCAATGCGCCGCGTTCATGACCTGCCAGATCCCGTTCAGATTGGGTTTGCCATCGACAGTGCGCGGTCCCGTATAGCGGCCGCCGGAGGGTGGCTGCGCAAGGGTGGATGGCGCGACCAGCCCCGCCCCAACGACTACCACTGCAGCGAGCCCGCACCAGCCTGTGGGAAGGGGCCTTCCCGAACGCGAACGGCGACGCCGCCAGCGTCTCACCACGAACCCCACACGAGACGTCTCCACGTCACAGGCGAATCCTTCCATGAGGAGAGCCCGGACCAGACTGCCCGCCAGGCCCTTTTGTAACACATTCGATGACCAGTATTCCGGAGAAGAGGCGAAAAGTGATTCAATACCTTCGCAAGTCTGACACTGGAGGTCCGATGAGGGCAAGCCCAGTCGGGGGGCTGGCGGTTGCGGCCGCCTTGGCCGTTCTCGCCTCACCAGCCGTCACCCAGGGCCGAAACGGACAGCGGCCCCAGGCCGAGATCACCCCCGAGCAGTTGCGCGAGCAGACCCGCGTCGACACCTCCATACCGCTGTCGCCGCCACCGAAGGTGGACCGGACCACGTCCCGGAACTGGCCCCTCACCAACTTCGATCCGGCCAATTCTCGGTACGTGGCGCTCGATCAGATCAATACGGACAACATCCAATCGCTCGCCGTCCGGTGGCTGTACCACACGCGGAACAGCGCATCGACACCGATTGTCGTCGACGGCCTGATGTACGTGACGACCCCGGAGAGCGTGGTTGCGCTGGACGCCACCACTGGCCGCGTCGTGTGGAGGAATCAAGCGGCGGGCAGCGGACGCGGAGCGGCGTACGGGGACGGCCGCATTTTCGTCGCAAGGGATGCCCGGGTGATGGCCCTCGATGCCAGGACCGGAGAGCTCGTCGCCGGCTTCGGGGAGAAGGGCGTGTCGCACGTCCTGACGGAAGTCCTGAAAGCCAGATTCCCGCGTCTCGGCAAGCCGGCCGAGTGGGGCTATTCCTTCAACATGGCCCCGCAGTACTTCGACGGCATCCTCATTGTCGCGACCGCGCTCAGCGAGAATCATATTCCCGGCGGACTGGTGCTGGCGCTCGACGGAAGGACCGGCAGGCTGCTCTGGACGTTCGCCGGCGTTCCGCAAGGTCCCGAGGATGAGGGATGGGAGATCGCGAAGGACACGTGGGTCGGCGGCGTGCGCCACGGAGGCGGCGTCTGGGCGACGCCGGCCATCGATGCGGCGTCGCGAACGCTTCACGTGACGATTGCCAACCCCTCGCCGGATCAGGACGGGTCGGCGCGCAAGGGGATCAATCTGTTTTCGAACTCGTTTGTCGCGCTGGACCTCGGAACGGGAAGGTTGAAGTGGTACTACCAGCAGGTTCACCACGATCTCTGGGACTACGACGCGGGCCAGCAGCCGACGCTCTTGGACGTTCGAGTTGGCGGTCAAACCGTCAAGGCCACGGCCGCCGCCAACAAGAACGGCCTCGTTTACATCTTGAATCGAGAGACCGGGCAGCCCCTCAATCCGATCGTCGAGATGCCGGTACCGACGGCCACCGAGACGCCGGGCGAAGAAGTCTGGCCCACGCAGCCGATTCCACACACCTCGTCGGGTCGCCCGATGGCTCCGACGGCCGCCCAGGTGCCCGGTGAAGTCTTTGCTCGGTACGCGTCCTATCCCAAGCTTGCGTTCTACACACCGCCCACGAGGTCCGGCGCCGTGCACGCTCCGCGCGAGGCGGTGCACTACGGCGGGAGCGCGTTCAGCCCGCGCACGGGCCTGCTCTACGTGGCCGGCAAGGAACTGCCGATCTTTCTCACGGCGATCCCTGTTGGCGCGACGTTAAGCAACGGACAGTTCAGTACGGCCGGACGCCGCGAATCCGCGGCACCCGAGTCGGGCAATGTTTCAGCTTACGATCCGGCCACAGGTGAGCTGATCTGGCGAACACCTATCAGCGGCGGGCCATCGGCCGGCACGTTCGCCACGTCCGGCAACCTCGTGTTCGCCGGTGATCGGCAGGGCACGTTCTACGCGTTCGACGCCAGGACCGGCAAGCTGCTGTGGGACTTTTACACGGGCGCCAGCATCAGGGGCGGACAGATCACGTATCAGGTGAACGGCGTGCAATACGTCACGATCCCGTCGGGCGGCGACGTGATCGTGACGCTCGCGCTGCTCCGGAAATGAATGGCCACCCACGAAGTGCCCGAAGGCCACGAAAGGCGCGTTCGGACTCAGCGGCGCCGCTTTACGGCGACACTCGGGCCAGACCAGCCTGCGCGCACTCGTCGACCACCGTCAGGTAGCGCATCACGGTTTCCTTGCCGATCACGTACGGGTTCGGCTGCCCCGGCTTCCGCGACGCGACCGCTGGCAGCTTCTGCTTCGAGCCATCGAAGATCGTGTGGTTCGACACGATCACGTCGGCGCCGGCCGTCGACACGATGTTGCGGAACCGGCGCGCCGAGTCGCTGTAGGTCTTGAACCAGAATTGCGGGGGGCGCTCCGGCGTGATGTAGTTCTGCGGCCCGTTCACCCAGTTGAACGCCGTCCCGCCCCAGTACGCCGCGACGTGGGGCACGCCGTTGTCCTTCACAGGGATGATCGTCGAGACCGTCCCGAGCGTATGCCCAGGCGTCTTGTAGAGCGTCAGCGTCGTGTCACCAAGCGTCAGCTTCATCCCGTCGGTCGCCACCATGTCGCGTTTCGGTTTGGTGCCCGTCGACCGATCGAGCAGGTCCCAGTCCTCAGCTCCGAGGATGACGCGGGCGCCAAACTTGTCCTGCAGGAACTTCGCGCCGCCCGAGTGGTCCGAATGGCCGTGGCTGACGATGACATACTTGATGGTCGCCGGATCGAGCCCGAGCCTCTTCATGCCGCCCTCGACCTCTTCCTGCACCGAGTAGTCGAAAATCGTGTCGATGATGATGGTCCCCTCCGACGTCGTCACCGCCCACGCCGAGTATTCGGTCTGTCCCAGGAAATAGAGGTTGTCGAACACTTTGACGGGCTCCGCGTACCACGTGCTCCGTTCAGGCGGACCCGCCGGCCGAGGGGCCGCCGCGCCGCGGCCGCGCGAGGGATCGGACGGCGCTGTAGAGGCCTCGGCGCATACGCGGCTGAACAGACCCACCCACTCCTGTCCCGCCGCGACTTTCGCGGCGGCCACATGCGTCGACGCCCTCGTGTTGGATCCTTGTCCTGCTGCCACCATCTGGCCGAGTCCGAGCGAAAGGGCGACGGCCAGGACGCTCCGAAGCAGAAATGACTTCATGATGATTCTCCCGCGCGCATCCTAGCAGAAGGCTGCACCGACCAGCCGATCGATTGTGATCACGCGACCCTGCATGAGAGACCTCACCCCCGGCGACTCGCTGAGGTTCGACCCGACCGATCTCACAGAGACCAGCGTGCTGTCCTTCTTCACGCGCCGGCCGACGACCAGCGCTGGCTTGTTCGGGGGATCGAATATGGCTATGATAGCCATGTCGAGTGGTTCATGCGAAGCGCCAACATCGCCGACCTCAGAAACCATCTCACGCAGTACCTGCAAGAGGTCCGTGCCGGCGAAGAGATCGTCGTTCGCGATCGCCAGCGGCCGATCGCGAAGATTGTCCCGTTCACGGTCGATGACGACGAGGCCGACGCTGCCGCGCTCGTCGCGGCGGGGTTCATGAGAAAGGGGTCCGGTGCGATCCCTCCGTCGTTCTGGAAGGCTCGCCGCCCCCGCATGGCGCAGCGGGTGGCCGCAGCAGCCGTGAGCGTTGATCGCGACCAGGTCTGACGATGGCGTTTTGGGACGCGAGCGCGATCGTTCCCCTGTGCTGCTCCCAGGCCGCAACCGCGCAGGGGCGCCGCCTCCGCCTGGAACTGAAGCGCATGGTGGTCTGGTGGGGTTCGCCGCTCGAAGCCAGGAGCGCGTTCGCTCGACTCGTGCGCGACGGACACATGACCGCGGCGGAACGCGTCGCGGCCGTACGACTCCTTTCGCAACTTCGCGTCACCTGGGATGAGATTCTGCCGACCGAAAAGCTTCGGGCGCTGGCCGAGGACCTGCCAGACGCCCACACGCTCCGGGCCGCGGATGCGGCGCAACTCGCAGCAGCCCTGGTGTGGTGCCGGGAACGCCCGAAGCAGCGCCCGCTCGTCTGCTTCGATGATCGCCTCCGAACCGCCGCCAGCGCGCTTGGATTCTCAGTTCGGCCTGTCGTCTTGCGGTGACGTGGCACGCGATGGCCAGCGGTGTCTGCTCAACGCGCCACCATCGTGCTCAAGTGGACGTCGCTGTTGAAGAAGTAGCGCTCCCGCTAGTTCTTCTTGAGTGCCGGCTGCCAGGCCGGCGTGCCCTCCTCCCACCGGTTGTCGGTCAGCGGGCGCTGGTCCGATCCGTCGGCCCTCATGATGAACAGCTCGCCGTAGGGCTGCGGGATATCCGCGAGCGGTGCTTCGTCCTTGAAGCCGAAGCGCGAGCTGCTGAACAGCACGAAGTTGCCGTCGGCCGACCACACGGGATGCGAGTCGTTCCCCGGCGCCCTCGTCAGGCGTCTGACGTCTGAGCCGTCAGGGCGCATCGAGTAGATGTCGAAGTCGCCGTCGGCCAGGCGGCTGAAGGCAATGCGATCGCCCTTGGGCGACCAGCTCGGGAAGTTGTCGTAGCCTGCGGTCAGCGTGCGGACCATGCCGTCGGCCAGACTGATGACGCGCAGGCCGCCGGCAGTGTTGCTCCAGGAGCGGTAGACGAGGTGCGCGCCGTCGGGGGACCAGCTCGGGAACCCGGCGTTGTCCGGCCCGGTCGCGAGCGGCCGCACCTCGGAGCCGTCGGGCTTGACCAGCACCACCTGTCCGGGACGCGTGCGCGCATGGAAGTAGTTGCCGGCGCCGACCGCAATCCATCGCCCGTCAGGGGACCACTGCGGGCCCATCGCCGTCCCTTCGGCACGGAAGATCCGTCTCGGGTTCGTGCCGTCGGTCTGCCACACGGCCAGCGCGGTGCGGTCGTCTGGACGTCCTCGTCCGGTGCGCTCGCTGACCACGAGCTGGCGCCCATCGAACGAGACAGCAGGGAAGCCGCTTGCATACACGAGCTCGAAGCGCGCGTCGGTGCCGGCCAGCGCCTCACCTGGTGATCGGGGTGCCGCAATTGTCGCGATGGGACCGCTGTGATAGACGAGCCGTCTGCCGTCACGCGACCAGGCGGGGTTTCCGATGTCGCCTGCGCCTCCTTTCTCGCCGGTGCTGAAGGCGAGCGTGGCCACGGGTCCAGACTTGGCCAGGTACCCGATTCGATCCGGGCCGAGAAACTGCGGCGACACCTTCAACCCGGGGCCCGCGGCATGCTCCGTACGGGCCCCGGTCGCGACATCCAGCGAAACGATCCGCGACGGCACCGCCGGCTGATCCGCGAGCTGCCGTGCCTTGAACGTGTCTGCGACATCGAGCTCGTAGAAGACGACGCGCCCGCCCTCGGGCGACCATTTCGGCGATCCGGCGAGCTGGCCGTCGCGTGTCAGCTTGCGCGGGCTACGGCCCTCTCGATCCATGAGCCAGACGCTCGCTGCGTGCACGTGCTCCCAGGTTCCTGGCGCCGGCCTGAACGAGGTCCCCCGATCGGACGAGAACGCAATCATCTGCCCGTCGGGAGACCAGCTCGGGCGGAAGTCGCCGCCCGGTGCATTGGTCAGATTCCGAACCCTGCGTGAGCGCAGATCCAGAAGGTAGATGTCGGTCGAGCCGGAGTCTCGGGTGGAGACGAAGACCACCGAGCGCCCATCAGGTGACAGCGCCGCCTGATCGTCGTAGGCGGGACTGTCGGTCAACCGTTCCAGCTCCATCCCGCTCGTCCGAGCGCGGAAGATGTCCGCCGAGCCGTGCCGCTCGGAGGTGAACACCACCCACTCTCCGTCGAAGGAGAACGAGGCGTTGTAGTCGATCTCGGAGCCTGCGACGAGCTTGCGAGCGTTGCCACCATCGCCATCGGCAATGAAGAGCTCGGACCGGGTCGGGCTCCACTGATCGACGAAAACGCGATCCCTTGCGGCGAGCATGGCGCCGCCCAGGGCGACAATCGCAAGCGTTGCCGCCAGAACTTGGTGCACATATCGACCGATTGGGTAGGCGCTCATGGGTATGGCTGCATACGAGAGCAGCCGACAATCGGATCCGCGGCCGGCTTCTCCAGTAATCTCCGACCGTCGGTATACACCCGGACGGAAGCAAATTCAAGGCAGGCAGGAAGGCGGGCCGGAAGGCAGGCAGGTGGAAGGCAGAAGGGCAGAAAGGCAGAAGGGCACGGGATCGAACGCGGCTTTCTTGACATCACTGAAGCCGGGATGTAGAACGGCGCTATGAAATTCCTCTTCACAGTCTTGTTCGTGTTGACGGTGGCTCTGGCGGCCGCTGCTCAGACGACTCCCCGCGGCTCGGGGACGCCACGCACCGCGTGGGGCGATCCGGATCTGCAGGGCACGTGGGACTACTGGACCTTCACGCCGCTCGAACGCCCGGGCGATCTGGCAGGCAAAGAGGCGCTGACCGCCGACGAAGCCGATCAGCTCGCGCGCCGGCTCCGCGACCAAGCCGTCGCCGGCGACAAGACCGGGCCTCGCAAGGGGGATCCGGGGGCGTACAGCCAGGAAGCATGGACGGATCGGTCGAGGCCCAGAGCGCTGACGCAGACCTCCATCATCGTGGATCCGCCCGACGGCAAGCTTCCGCCGATGACGCCGGAGGCGAAGGCGCGGGATGCGGCGCATCTGGCTGCGGGCGGACACCCCGTCCGGATTCGCACTGGCGGGATCGGCACGGATGGTCCCGAGGATCGCGGCGTTGCCGAGCGGTGCCTGCTCGGATTCAGCACGGGTCCGCCGATGCTCCCCGGCGGCTACAACAACAACATCCAGCTCTTCCAGGCGCCAGGGTACGTCGCGATCCTGCTCGAGATGAATCACGACGTCCGGATCGTGCCGCTGGATCGTCGTCCGCACGTGCCGGGCGAGGTGCGCCAGTGGATGGGCGACTCGCGCGGCCAATGGGAGGGGAACACGCTCGTCGTCGAGACGACGAACTTCACGAACAAGACGGCGAGCTTCAGCGGGCGCGTCGGCGCGGGCGGTTTCGAGCTCGGTTCAGCGGAGAACCTCCGGCTGGTCGAACGGTTCAGCCGTGTCGATGCCGAGACGCTGCTCTACGAGTTCACGGTCAACGATCCGTCCACGTTTACACGGCCGTTCACGGGCCGAATTCCGATGACGTTGACCAGGCAGCGCATCTACGAGTACGCGTGCCATGAGGGCAACTACGGGTTGCCCAACTCGCTGAGCGGTGCGCGGGCGGCGGAGCGGGAGGCGAGGCCGACCCAGGGCAGGTGAGCTCGAACCTGCGTTACGCCGTCTTCGGCACGAACGCCAGGAACCGGCGCGGGTTGTCGATCAGTATCTTGCGCAGTGTAGCGTCCTTCACGCCGGCGTGATGCAGCTTCGGCACGAACTGCAGCACCACGGATGAAAATCCGTTTCCCCAGTTGGCCTTGAGGTTGTGCGCCTGGGCGAAGTCGCCCGACAGCAGCAGGTTGTCCTCGTATCCTGCCTCGAGAATCTGAAGCACTCGATCGACCTTCTGCCGCTCCGGGATGTGCGACTGGGCCATCTGGTGGCCGACCGTGTCGAACCCGATGAAGGCTCCGGCCTTGGCAACAGCCTTCAGCGCGTCCCCCGGCGGATCGTCTTCCATCTTCACCGTCGACATATGTCCGATGCAGATGCTGCGCGGGTTCACACCCCGCGAGGTGAGGATCTCGAGCTGCTCGAGCGCACACTTCGGGCAGCTCTGGTGCGGCGTGTGCGTGAAGATCGGCAGGTTCGTCCGGAGTTGTGCCTTGCTGAGGGCGATGAGGCACTTGCGCTCGTCGGCTTCCATCACCATCGACGTGCCAATCTCGCCAAACGCGCCCCAGCGCATCGCCTGCGCGTCCTGCACGAGGCCGTCGGCGAACTGGTCGTCGGTCATCTCGGCGAAGTTCTTGGGATAGTTCGCCATGAAGTAGCCGCCGCTGGCCACGATGTGCATCCCCGATCGGGAAGCGAGGTCGCGCAGGTCCCGCATGTTCTGTTCGGTGGGGCGCGCGATCGTGGAGTTGACGATGCAGACGACGCCGTCGCTGGCCGTGCCTTTCAGTTCCTCGACGAGCAGGTCGACGCCCCGGATCGGCGACGCCGACACGGGCGGCGCGCACGGGCTGGGGCAGGCACTCGGTGGAGGAGGGCTGACGTAGTTGCCGACGCCAATCAGATGCTCGTGAAACATCGTTGCGCCGCTCTTGAGTGCGTCCGGCGGGACGTCCTTGAGAACGGTCCGAATGATCGCGCCTTTCGGGAACGTGACGTTGCCGCTTCGAGCCGTGAGCCATCCTGACGCCTGGGCCAGACCGACCTGCTCTCCGAGAGCCGCGACCACTCCGAATCCGGCGCCCGCACCGAGCAGACCGAGCACATCGCGACGTGTGAAGCCATCGGCCTGTTGCATGATTGCGCGGCCTCCTCGGCGCTGCGGCGGATTCTACCGGGCGTTCTTCGCCACACGCAACTGGAACCCGCGCCAGGCGGGTCGGATTTCCGGGAGGAATTCGCCGTAGAATAGGCTGTCGTCGACAGGGGGTGTGCAATGAGCAGCAAGATGCAGGCCTTGACCGGCGTCGCGGTGGCGATTGTGGCGGCGATCGTGCTGGTGCAGACCGCGCCTTCCTCCGCCCAGGGTCAGGGCCAGACGGCCCCGCCCGCGGCGGCCGCGGCCGGCCCGGCGGCCAGAACGCCGTGGGGGGAACCGGACCTGCAGGGCATCTGGACCAACGACTACGAGACCCCGCTTCAGCGTCCAGCCCGATACGCCAACAAGGAATTCTTCACCGACGAGGAGCGGGCGAAGCTGGACGAGCGGCGGGCCGACAGCATCGGTCAGGACTCGCGCCGCTATTCGCGAAAGAGCGAGCAGGACGTCGGTGGCGCCTACAACGCTGCGATCTTTCTCTCGCACAAGCACGTCGGACGGCGAACGTCACTGATCGTCGAT
>Ga0137829_12000241_pt1 | contig 11144 bp, 21 predicted proteins | sample OV2TP2_FD_97737 | JGI IMG/M metagenome (GOLD analysis project Ga0137829, IMG submission 97737) | reverse complement strand
GGTAGGGGATCATGCGGGCCCGGCCCCGGGGTTGGGGCACCTGGGGAGGAGCGGTGGCGGCCATGATCTCGCCGGTGGTGATAGCCTCCGCCCACGGCCCATCGGCCCAGGCGTCGGAGCTGAAACGCAGCGTTATGGCGTCACCGTGGCTGTCGCCATCAGCATTAACGCCAAAGCCAAATCTGTCTGTTGCGTTACCCGCAGACCAAATCTCAGTTCCCGAGGTCGCCAATTTAAGTCCGGTACCACTAAAAGTCCCACCCTGATCTTCACCGCGAGTTTGTAGTACTGAGGATAAATCAGACTGGAGTCGATACCACTCCGCAACAAAATCAACCGCAGTAGTACTAGTGTCAATCTGATAGATTAGGCCAGCAGAAGCAGCGGTACAATCTAGTTGAGTACGATAAGTCCCAGTAGGCCATTGGTCGCTGTTAGGTTCGTTACTAGGAGTTGCGAAACCCCAACCTACTACGATATTCTGATCGGTAGTTACCGATTCAGTTTGTCCACCGCCCGCCGTCCCCAGCAACGAATCCTCATGGGTAGCTGCGATCCATCCCTGCGCCAAATTCGTGTCCCGTAGAAACCAGGTCAGCGTGTGCTCTGATGGGCTGTACCTCCCCTGGGATCGCTGGTCTTTCAGCATCCGCCGTCCACCAGGCAAGACGTTTACCTCAGAATCAGGCAGGTGGTCAGCCCAGTCCCGCCAGCCCCACTCCAGCGGGTCACCCCGGAAGGAGCGGGTAGCTAGAGTATGCTGGGCGTACTTGGCATCGGTGAGCCAAACTTGGTGACGGGTGACAGCTGCTGGCGGCGGCACGAAGTCAGGCCAGGGGAGGACGGTGGTGTTCTGGGGCGGATTAGCCGTCAGGTTGATAAATCGCTGGCCCTCAGCGTAGATCACCTGGGACTGGCGGGTGTTGATGGCCCCGCCCAGGTTCGGGTCTGGGCCCAGGGGCAGGATGGTCCAGACCCGGGCACGACGCTCTCCCGGGGGATAATCATCAGGATCATCCCAAATTGCAGTGGCTTTCACGGCCGTTTCCAGCCCGACCAGAACGTCCTCGATGGCTACATGGTCTGAACCATTAAAATGTAGACCACAAATGATCAGGTCGTTTATCCAGCCGAGGACATTGTTCTGTCCGCCCATCTGTCCGGGAGCCGGCTCAGCACGGATAGGCAAACTAGCCCAGAGCGCAGAATCTATCTGCTGCCAGTCCGTCGGGTCACGCTGCGCCCATTGGTAGAGGATCTTCATGGATTTGTTTTAGTGCCTGCTCGGAGCTGCCAGTTACCAGTCGCGCCTGAGAAGCCCCCGGCTTTAGCCGTGGGGAGTCGTCACTGCACCAGTACGCTGCCCACCATGCCGCTGTGGAACTGGCAGAGATAGCTGTAGCTACCCAGCTGGCTAAAAACTACCGTGTAGATTTGTCCGCCTTCCAGCAGCGAGCGGTCTGGAATAGAGGCGTCGGCGAAGGTGATGGTATGGGGCGTGGTGCCGGTGTTGGTCCAGCGCACGGCGTCGCCCACCTGGATAGTTACATCCTGGGGGACAAACCGTAAGGCATCGTTGGCGGCAACATCGACTACCTTGCCAGTAGGCGGGGCAGTACCGTCGTCCACCTGGACCCACAGTTTGGCCTGGTAATCCTGGACCGGGGCGCTGTCGCTGAACCGCAGGCGCATCTCGGCGGATTTGGCGTAGCCGTTGCTCACGGCCCAGTTTTGAGCCAGGTCGGCCACCAGCAGCCCGCCGCTAGCGGTGAAGGTTACCTGGGTCTGATTGCCCGTATCCGGATGCCGGAAAGTGGCCGCCAGGATGGAGGTGTCGTTTAAGGGGCTGGTGGATTCCACGCTGAATTTCAGGGTGGTCGCCGGGTAGTCGGCGATGCTCCGGATATCCCAGCGAATTCGCTCCTCCTTGCCCCGTTCCATCTGGGCGGGCAGGGTATCAGTGAGGGTCAGGGTGATGCCCACCACCGGTTTAGAGAGAATTAGCTGGGTGCCCACGGTGACGATGTTGGAAACGATGTACACGGCGGCGGCCACTACCACCACGCTGAGGGCGGCCACCAGAGCTAGTAGCACCCAAGAGAACTTAATCATGGCCCCGCTCCGGGCGAGGGGGGAGGGAACCTACCAGCAGGACGACTAGCAGAAACTCCAGGACGGTGGAGGTGAGGTCCAGGAAGCCCACCGGCTCCACCTCCCCGGCCGCTGGTCCGAAGAGAGGGATGCCCGAGGTGCGGGTGATGATGTAAAGAGCGATAGCCAGGAGGTTAACGACCATGCCGGAAAAGGCGTATCCAAAGTAGCCCCGGGGCTTCAGGGCCGTCAGGCCAACGGCATACAACCCCTGGTATGCCCCCAGGCCCAGGAAGAACCACCCGTAGCCCCACCATTCCTCTAGGTGCTCCTGGACGACGATGAAATGGATGGCGGCGGCGGCTAGGGAGCAGAGGGCGATGGTGAGGCGCATGAGGTTATCCCTTCAGCACCTGATCTATGGTGCGCCACAGCCGTTTCCGGCCTCCCTCCTCCAGCAGTCTCTGGTACCAAGATTTCCCCGGTGTTGGGTTGGGCCGCTCCCACATCTCTAGGCGCCTCTCCAGGGGTACGCAGGGGTCGCAGCCCGGGCGCCCACAGGTAGGCCCGTAGCACATAAGGCAGACCCCTCGGGTCCGTCCACTGCCGGGCCTGACCTCATAGTGCATGCCGCAGTGGACGCACTGGAGGTACCTTTTCTCGCTCACCCCCAGTTCCGGGTCGTTGATAATGGCGTAGCTGCCCTCAGGCCTAATGGACGGCACCCAGCACCTCCGCCAAACTTCCTTTGGGTAGGTCCAGACCCCCATCCTCGGTCAGGTCTATCAGCTGCCGCCCATGCTGGGCCAGCAGCTGGGCGACTAGGGAGGAGCAGACATAAAATTGGTACTTGGAATAGGCATCCCGTTTCAAAGTGGGGTCCCAGACGTAGCCGTCGCTGACATCGCACCCCAGGAGGTAGATGGTCCGAAAGCCCATATAACAGGCCAGTTGGGCCACCAGCAGGGTAGCCGACCCGCCCCGGGCCGCCAGGTCTTCCAGTTCGCCGTCCAGCCCGGAGAAGTCCCCGTACTGGAGTTTGCCCTCGCCCACCTTGATGATGATCCACGGCTCTGGCAACTCCGGGACGAACCGGTCGGCGTGGAACCTGGGGCAGGTCCAGCCCAGCTCATTGAGCATTTGGTTGAAAGTGGCCCAGTACTGGATCTCCTGCCCGAAATAATAGGTCGGCTCAAAGGGTAGGCCGTCCCATTTGGAGGTGGAGCTGAGGACGAAGGTTTTCTCGTCGGCCAGCCTGGATAGCAGATCCCTGGGGATCCGAGCCAGGGAGGGGCCGCTGGCCAGAACGAAGCAGCGTTCCCCGGCGTGAAGGTCCTTAAACGGCAGGAGCCTCTCCGGAGTAGGCATCAATCCACCCCCCTCAGCACCAGGCCGGGGAACCGTTGGGCGTACCGCAGGGAGTAGCAGGCACCGCACAGGCTTTTCTCATATTGCCGGTGCTCCTGGGGGTTCTGGGGATTGACCTCAACGGTAGGGATGGGGTCGATGAACCGGTGGCCGGAGACCTTGTTGCAACTGTCACACCGTTGTTTTCGGGGGTCTTCCGGTGGCTCCGGTAACCGGACTTCCACTATGGGCGCCGGGACCGCTCTGGGCGTAGCCGGCGACGTGGGCTGCGGCTCCCCAGTAGGGTTCTCGGGACGGCGGGCGAAGGGGAATGGCATGCTCTCCTCCTTTGGGTTAAAAATATAAAAGCCCGGTCACTCCTCGAAATGAATAGTCGCTTCAAAGAGCTGGGTACCGGTGGCGAGCACAAAGCGCAGGCCGAGGCCGTTGGAGGCAGTGGCTGGTTGTTTGAGTTCACGCCCCGGGTTGGCGTACCACTGGTAGTTGGCCCGGGAGTTGAAACTGAACGACAGCAGCACCGCATTGGCGGTATAGGTGGGCTCACCGGTATGGTCCTCCAGAGCGTCGGCGATGGCGGACGGGTCGGCGTTGTCGATGGCCTGGGGGGTCACTGCGGTGCCAGTGCCATCGGCCGTTAGCCGGTTCACCTGCATGTTGCTGGCCTGGTCGGCTGGAGTGGCCGCGGCACCGATGGTCAGGTAAAACCAGGCAGGGCGGACGGTTACCACTCCGACCAGGGATGTGCTGAGGATGGTGGTGCTGGCGGCGGCGTTCTGGCTGCCGTCGACGGAATAGGCTCTACCCATGGCTAAATCTCCTTATTTCCAACTGGTTTAGGATCCCAGGGACCCAACGGTGCAATGGCCACCGTATGGCTCGCCCCCAGGAAGTCGCAATAGACCTCATACATCTCCTCTGGGCCAGTGGCATCCACCACCAGAGGGTCATGGCATACGGGACATGCAATGACCTTCAGGTCACGGTATTTGCAGTTCATCGATGGGTGGCAGTCGCACCGGTGACATGGCTGACCCGGGCTAGTCCGGATCTCAGGCCAAAGGATCCCAGTAGCCCCAAAAGGAGCCCGCCGATGACTAGGCCACCGGCGATGGTCAGGCTTTGCTTCCAATCAGGCATGGTGTCTATCTCCTGTCACGTAACGTATTCGGCTCCTAATCCGGCTGGCCGGGCTCCGAATGCCAAAGTTGCTGAGCAAGGTCAGTAGCACCGCGCCGAAGGCGGTGCCTAGGCCCACGCCGACCCCCAGGGTCAGCGCCTGCTTCCAGTCTAAATTCTCCATTCGACCCGGATTCCAGTCTGGAGATCCCGTAGTACCAGGTTATTCCCGTCCGCCAGAACGTCATCCAGTTGGAAGTTGTAGGTATCCTCCCCATCCACTACGGCGGAGATATTTATATTGCCCATCAGCACATCCCCTCCCTCGATGGTGGAAGCGGGCACCAAAAACAGGTCCTCGATGAGGTCGATGGCGTCGGTCCAGGGACCAGGGGTATCGTCCCTGACCTGGAGGGCTGGGGTTCCGCCTCCCAGAGTAAGGGCGTTCTGGACCCCGGAGGTGTCCTGAACCACCCGGAACTTGAAGATGGCCAGCGCCCGAGTGATGGTGATGCGGGTCGGCAGACCCGCCACCACCACATCCGGCAGGGAGAGGTCCTGGCTGGCGTTGGTGAGGGTGACCGCCGCCTGGAGGGCGGACCAGAAGTCCATCCAGTAACGGTGCTGTCCCTGGTCAACCGATGGGTGATACCTGGGCACATCAGAGCTCCACGATCATTTCGAAAAATGTGGCGTTGGTATCGGAGCCGAAATACAGGTTTTTCAGATTGCTCACGGTGGTCTCGATGGTATCCCCGTCCCCCATCTCCACCCGGGTCAGGGGGTTGCCCACGTCTCCGGAGCTGCCGCCCACGTAGCCCACCGGCGAACCGGCATGGTTACGCTGCCGGATGGTTACGGTCCAGCCCTCGGGGATGGGCAGATCCGGCCCCCGGTACACCTGGCCTGCGGTGACCACCTCAACCCCCCGCACCAGGAACTGCTGCACCGCCTCCGAATCGGAGCGGCGGGGTTTCTGGATCCCGATTGCCTTAATCTGGGCCAGCAACTCATTAGCCAGTTTCCACTGGGCCAGCAGGTCATCCAGGGACGCTCTCTGGGGGTAGGGCTGGGCGTATTGGACTAGAGGCTGCATACGATCTCCATCTGCGTCGCCGCGGTGTCCGCATCAAACCAGAGGTATTTCAGGTTGGTCACAAAAACGGTAATACTCTCCCCCTCCTGCAAATGAACCCGCGAGTAAGAATCCCGGACCGTCCCTTCGGACCCTGCCACATAACCGATGGGAGTGCCAGCCTGGGGGCGCATCCGTACCAGTACCGAGTATCCCGGCGGAATCGGCATATCGGGTCCCTGGATCGGGGTGCCTGGGTTGAACTGTTCAATCAACCACACCCTAACCTGATCCAGTGCGTACTTCTGGGAATGCCGTGGGGCCTGGATCGTTACTCGGATGAGCTCCTTAGTCAGGTCCCGGAGCTCCAGCAAAAGTTCGTTATCGGTGGGCATGGTTTAAACCAGCGAGTCTCCGATGGGCCAGCCGTTGACCCAGATTTCCACCATGGGCTGCTGCCCCGATGCCAATTTGGCCAGAGAGTATTTAATGCCGTAAAAATCCACATAGGCGTCGATTTGCTGGGTGGTTGGCGCGTAGGGATACAGGTCAAACCTCGGAGTCTCATCCTCCAAAACATAAAACTGGCTGAGCATCCACTGGGCGGTGGCCTGGTCGGGCTCGTTTCTGGGATCCATCTCCCCGATGCGGAAAGCGGAGGTGCGGGTGGCCCGATCGGAACCCGAGGTGCGGAACTGGTCTACACCAGCCGGATGCTGCAGGTGGACCTCAAAGGGCCCCCGCACCACGAATCTATACTGGGCCAACTCGCCGCGCTGCATGTCCAGGTGAGTATCGTCGGCATCGGTGTACACGGAGGACAGGCGGCCGAAGTTGTGGCGGTGGACCCCCAGGGTACCCACCGCCTTGACCCGGACATCAACAAACGAGCTGTGGGAACGCATGAGGCGGGCGGTTTGCCCCGCCAGGAGGATGGGCTTGAACACCGGGTCCAGGTGATAATGATCGGCCATTGGGAAACCTCCTGCTGTGCTGTGTTTTGGGAGGGGCAGGAACATCCGCGCAACGGCGACGACCAATGGTCCTGGTCCAGGGGTGTGTTTAGTTTAAATTAACCTTCAACCTCACCCCGTTCTATCATTTCCTCGATCTTGATGTTGAGTCGGCGGTTTAAAGCATCGACTACGCCAGGCTTTCCCAATTCTTTCTCAATTTCTCTTATAACCGCCGAATCGTCCATACCGGCAGCCCGGAGTGCATCCTGAGCTTGAAACAACTTGTCAAAACGATCCAGGAAATGTTTAGGCATAGTGGCTCCGACTGTTGACCGCTTTTATCAGCGCTTCGGCCTGGGCCACAATGGGCGGGGTATTCTGAAATTCCAGGACCGGGCTCTGGGACCCATTGCGGGCAGGAGGAGAGGATCCCCCCAGGTCCCAGAGCCGGTCGTTTTCGACCAGGCTGAGTTCGCCGTTGTCAGCCTGGCTAAGCTCGATGTTGGCCGCCCCCTGTCCCCCATTCCCCTTCAGGGCCAGGTTTAGCAGTTCCTGGGCCGCCTGTACTCGGCCATCGTATTCGTGCCACTGGGCCAACAGTTGATCCCGGGCCGAAAGCCAGGCACTTAGCCTCTGCTGGATGGTGGAGGTAGTAACATAGACGGTCTTGGCATAGAGCGGCCCTTTGAGTAGTGGGCAGCCCGGGGGCAGCCAAACCTGGATGCCCCTGGCCAGGGCCATGCCCAAGAGGAACTCAAAACACGGCCGCTGGTCCTGGTACTCGGTGGCGTTGGCCATGTCCACGCCGTACACGTTGATCCGCTGGAATCCCTCATGGATCGCCAGGGCCAGCATGTAGGCCGGTGCCGAGGTGAGGTAGGTCCCACCGATGGTCTGGCAGACCTCCTCGTAGGGGTAGCGCACCCCATTGGGACAACCCTCCGGGTTCAGCTCCTCCAGATAGACCGGCAGGTGGGTTGTCCGGAGAAACTCCAGGTGCTCCAACTCTGGGTTCTGGCAGACCACCATCTCCTCCCAGGGATGGACCTGGAACCAGCGCGTGAATTGGCCCATTACCTCAGGGGTGAAGAGGGCATGCCCCTGGTTCAACCCCCAAACCTCGATGCCGGGGGGCTCCTGAGCCACCAGGTGGCTGGTGGTGGGAGCTAGGCCAACGATGGCTACGGTTTTTAGCATTTTTAGTCAGTGTCCCCGTGGGGATGAATTCCACCTGCTACATGCTCGTCAAAGGCCCGAGTCGCCTGGGTCTGCTCGTCGATATTCCACTGGCGGTCAATGGCCAGGTCGCCATGCCGGACCGCCTGTTTCCCGACCATGTTGGCGGTCTCAACAGCGTTCTGGAGGGCCTGGTTGGCGATGTTCTGGCGGGTGTTGTCGTGCTGTTGGGCGTCGGTAAGGAGCTTGGTAAATAGGGTTTGCTGCTCGCTGACTACCCGGTCAAAGCTAGTCCGCTGGTGACGGAGGGTCTCCAGGGACTCATGCTGGTACTCGTCATAGGTTCGCTTGATGTTCGAAAACCAGGCCATGAAGGAGTTGTAGAGAGCGTTAAAACTGGCTTCGTCCTTGCCGGTTTCGAATTCACGTTCCCCGGCATTGGGATGGGTCACATCGGTGTGGTGCTGCCGGTAGTCCTCGGGTGGAGTCCCAAATTCACGGTCTGACACAGTCCCTCCGTAATAACAAAATTGTTGTCTGTGTTTCGCTTGGTCCGTTTGTGCCCGGTGCTGTACTGGCCCTTACCTGGATTCGGTTCCTTTGGGCCTCCCGAATAATTCCACTGGCGCCCACAGTTGAGGCAGTTGTCGTACTGGCCGCCTTCGTCGTCCTCCCGGTGCAACGTGCCCTGACACTTAGGGCAGCTATTAAACCAAAACGGCATCTCTAACCTTGCCGTTTAGGCTCATGGCCCCTGGACCAGGTAATAGCAGTTGCCCCTTGGGATTCCGGAGTTTCATATCCCGTTCGTTCTCTGGGCGGATCGCCTCCAGGTACAGTTCCCAGACCCCCTGGGCCGCACCCGCGTAGGCGTTAAACTCGGACATCATCATCCATTTCTGCCGGGTTTCGGCCTCCAGCCGCTCCCCTAATCGCTTGTCCCGGGGGCGCTCGGCTACCAGTTCCCGGAGCATCGCCTCCCGTCCGATAGACTCGTTGTATTTTGAGCGGCGATCCTCCCTGAGGTCGCAGTAAGTGTTATAGGCGGCCTTAACCCGGCCAGTGCTGATATTGACCTCCAGGGCGTAGGCCTGTCCCCGTAACAGGGCACAGTCCTCGGGCAGCACCACCTCCACCCCCCGGGCGTGGGCTATCCCCAGGATGAACTCCACGCAAGGGCGCTCGTGGATGTACTCCCCACCCGCCTCCATGGAGACCCCGTAGAGTTTGACGCACTCAAATTGCTCGTACAGGGCCAGGGCCAGCATATAGGCGATGGAGGAGGTGAAGTAGTCAAACCCCAGGTCGTCAATCACCTCCTGGCGGGGATAGGCGACGCTCCTGGGGATATCCTCATGCCGCTCCTGCATGTAGACCGGGATGGTCATTTGCCGTAACCGGTCCAGGTGCCGCTCCCGGTCCTCCAGACGGTCCTCCATGATTTCGGCGAAGGGATGCACCTGAAACCAGCGGGTGAAGTAGGCCATCTCCTCGGGTCTGAAACAGGAATGGCCATTGTTCAGGCACCAGAACTCGGTACCCTCCGGCTGGTCAAAAAAGGCCCGGTGCCTAGACGATGGGGCCAGACCCACGATACAGACGGTTTTCACGATCCTCTCCAAGTCCAAATGCCTACGCAAAGGACATCGAGGCCGACACCGACAGCCGGCCATCGGGCAGGATAACAGCGATGAACCGGGATGGGGTGGCGGTGGCCCGCACCCTAACCGACAGCCGGCCCAGCGTGTCGGCTGACCCCCAGTAGGTCCGGTGGGCCGAAAGCTGGGACAGGGCACCGTAGGTACCGCCGTTGTCTACTGCCGCGCTGGCACCGGCGATGGTGGCGGTAGTCATGAACCCATCGCTGCGGGTCGAGAGTTGCACCATCACGCTGGCCCGGGTAGTCAGGTTATTGCCGTAGTAATCGCTGAGTTGAATCACATCGATCCGGCGCTGGGCCGCCGTCTCGGTGGTCAGGGTATGGGTGGCCCGGAAGGGCCGGTTGGACCGCTCGGCAGGAGCCGGGTTAGTGTGTCGCAGTATGGGCATATACCCGTCCTCCTACAGCAGGACCCCATCGGTTCGGACGCCCTTAACCGGTACGTTACCGCCCGAGGAGACCAGGTCGGCCGTGATGTTGGTGCGGAATCTGGGGCCCGAACCCCGGGCGAACTCCAGGGTAACCGAGTCGTTGGGCGGGATGATGATCTGGAAACCCACCCGCCGATTGCTGGTTACGGTGGTGGCCTCGTCGGCGTCATACAGCCGGACCCGGGCCCGGGTGCTGGCGTCGATGTTGGGGATAAACAGGCCCAACAGCTCGAATACCCGGCCGTCGCCATCAAAGTCGGGGCTGCCCTCGGTATTGGTCTCAGCGATTTGCCGCACGTCGGCGGTGGTCAGAGGCTCGCCGTTGGTGCCGCCGTATCTGATACCTGCCATCTGTAATGCTCCTTAGTTGGTCGCATCATGTTAGGTGCGGCCGCTATCTGACGCTAATTGTTTGGCTGGAGTTCCGCGCCACCGCCGCCAAAGGGCTCGATGACGATGCCCAGGAGGACCAACTCGGCTGCCTGGATCCCCACTCCCGTGCCCCCCCGGACGTAATGGCGCACCAGGATGGTGGTATTGGGGGGAATGAGCACCGGGTCGATTTCGCCGCTCTGTGCGGCGTAGGCGTAGAGGGTGCGCTGCTCCCGAGTCTGGGTCCAGGGCTCCTCGTGGATGACGGCCTGGAGATCCCACTGGTGGGTGCGGCGTCCCCCGACCACGAAGCGCAGGGACGACACGCTATCCACTGACGAGGCCACGTAGACCCCATAGATGCCGATGTACCGATCCCGAGCGGTGGTCCCGTTGATCGCCGAATCCTCATAGGTGTTGGCGGTGCCCGCCGTGCGGGAGACCGTCTCGTTCCAGACCTGGGTAGTCAACCCCAGGTCGTTGCCGGCCAGCTGCCGGACGATGAGAGTGGTCCCTTTGAAGGCAGGGATGGCCAAGGCCTTCCCTTCGACCTTCAGGATGGTCTGGCGGACCACGTTCTGGCGGGCCTCCGGCGTCAGATCGGCCACCGGGGTAACCAGGCTGAGTAGCTCAATGGCCATAGTTACAATCCTTTACGGGTTCAGACCGTCGCCGGCACCGCGTTTTTCCACGACGAAACCGTGGAACATGAGACCGAAGCTGGTAGCGGTGGTGGGGACTTGCTCGTAATACGACACAAGCAAGCTCTTATTTTGCGAAATGATGATGGGAGACTCGGCCACTCCCAAGGGGAAATCGATCATGCCGCCTAGTTTCTCCGTGGCGGTGGAGCTAGGTCCCTGGTGGCCCATGGTGCGCCAGATGGGCAGCAGGTCCCA
>Ga0137829_11921314_pt1 | contig 11147 bp, 13 predicted proteins | sample OV2TP2_FD_97737 | JGI IMG/M metagenome (GOLD analysis project Ga0137829, IMG submission 97737) | reverse complement strand
TTTTCCATACCCGCCGCAGCACCTAATGGACGAGTTTACGTAGCCTTCGAGAACTTCAACACACCGGCAGAGAACCAGTACATGGTGGTTCGCTCCGATGACGGCGGCAAAACGTGGAGCGCACCACTGCGGGTGGACACCATTTTCGACTTCAATAATTATCCACGGAGCGAGTTCAATGGGCGGAGAATATTGTCGGGATGCGAGTTTCGGGTCAATGCCGCTGGCAACATTGCGACAGACCCCAGCGATCCTACTGGTAACACCGTTTACCTCGCCTGGGCCGATAACCGCAACGGCTCCAGGACTGCTACCAACACCGACATACTGCTTGCGAGGTCTACCGACGGAGGCCGTACATGGACTGTCAGAGTGGTGGATAGTTCACTTAACGACCAGTTCTATCCCTGGGTAGCGGTATCGGCCGATGGCCGCGTTGACATCGGGTATATGGACCGCTCCTACTCGGCAGGTCAGAGTGTATGTCAGTACGGTTTCACGGTCACACGTTTGAGTTTCGGTAAGAATGACAAAGTGAAGTCCCAGACTCGCATCCGAGTGGACACCGGATTATCGGACCCGGGTCTTTCGCGCTGGTTCTCGGGTCTCACTGGTGGAAGTAGCCTATTTATCGGTGACTATAACGGTATCGCCATCGGCGCCGACGGAGCAACCTGGAGCCTCTGGACAGACCAGCGCAATGTCGTTCCTAACCCGCCGTCACCAACCCGCAATCATGGACAACACGCCGTTGGTGCCGTGCGCTAACGTCCAAGATGTAGAAGTCTGTTAAGGGAGAGACAAATTGGCCGAGGAAATTACCGTGAGTTCCAAGCGGCTTCAGGCCGAGGACACACCGGAGGCAGTATACGAGCTTATGCTGAGGGAAGGCTGGTCTGATGGGCTTCCCATCATACCGCCCACACCTGACAGAGTCCAGCACATGGTGGAGTACATCCGCCGTGACCCTCTTGAGGTGATTGCCTACCTGAATCCCGAAGGCGGGGCCGCCACAGTGGAGAAGATCGCCGTGAATGCGGTCATGGCGGGGTGCCTCCCCGAATATATGCCAGTCCTCATAGCTGCTGTAGAGGCGCTGGCCGAGCCCGATTTCAACCTTCACGGCATTCAGACAACCACCAACCCGGTAGCGCCGCTACTCATCATCAATGGCCCCATCCGCAACCAGACCGGCATCAACAGTGGTAGAGGATGCCTGGGCCCTGGCTGGAGAGCCAATGCTACCATCGGGCGAGCGGTGCGGCTCATCCTTATGAACGTAGGCGGCGCGACGCCCTGGACTTCCGACATGGCGGTGCACGGTATGCCGGGCAAGTATATCTTCTGTATGGGAGAGAACGAGGAGGAGAGCATCTGGGAGCCTCTGCACGTAGAGCGAGGGCTGAGGCCGGACCAGAGCGCTGTCACAGTGGTAGGCGCTCAGGGCACCAACAACACCCTGACCTTCTACAAGAAGCCTGAGAGCATCCTGCTGATGGTAGCTGGCGCTATGGCTAACCCTGGCAACAACAACTTCCTCCTGGGCGGCGGAAACCCCCTGGTAATCTTTACGCCGGGCCATCTGCCTCTGTTGGTGGAGCAGGGGTTCACCACAAAGCAGCAGGTCAAGGAGTGGCTCTTCGAGCACTCCAAGATACCCAAGGAACGGTTCCCTCAGGAGACCTCTATGATCCGCTACGAAGAGTCCTCCATGCTGTGGCAAGGGGACAAGGCGTTAGTCTGCCGACGGCCTGAAGATATACTTATCGCAGTGGCCGGAGGACCGGAGCCTTACCACATCACCTACTGCCCTTCCTTCGGCGATACCTGGGCGGTGACCAGACCCATCGTTACAACCTGAAGCTACCACCAGGGAGGGCCAGATATGAGATGTTCTACCTGCGGAAGGGAGAAACCGTCTGAGGCCCAGATTTGCGCTAACTGTTACACTCCTCTTGAGGCCAGGGCAGGGGAGACGAGGTCGGTAATATACTGCAGCCATTAAGGAAGGTCAAAGTGCCTGCTCTCTTAGCGCTACTGGGTATCATCATTGATTTGATTTCAGTTCTGGCCTGGTGGACTATCTTCAGGAGAACTGGATGGTCGCCCTGGCTCTCTCTATTGATGTGGGTACCTATCGTAAATCTCGTGATCCTGGTGGCTTTTGCTATGGGACCTTGGCCGGGAGAGAGAGGTCGTCCTCAAGGTAGTGCTGGTAGCCAGGGAAGGGGACCATCGGGCCGTTACTGTCTCAAATGCGAGAGGGAAAACCCTCCTGGAGCCCGATTCTGCACGAACTGTGGCGCTGCCCTCTAGGCTAGAAACGGTGGGGTACTTCTCAGATACTATCTGAGAGATAGCACAGATGTGAACTCTACTGGTCCATCTAACCACTCCCGTGGGTGCGGCGGTACGAGTCCAGGGCGCTCTGGAACCTGCCCTGAAACTGCTCAATATCCCTGGGCTGGAGAAGTAACCGGCGGCCACTCTTCAGGCGCACCAACAACCTGTTGCCGATGACAAGAGTCAAGATTTGCACCTCGTCAATTTGCTGGAAGAGTACGTTGCGTACCCGCGGCTTGCCATAGGCTATCACCAGGCGGTCGTTGAAGACCATATATTGGGCCGGAGTAGTAAACCAGCTCCATGCGGCGAAGGCCAGCCCTAAGATTAATAGAAAAGGGTCTCTAAGCAAGCCTACCACCGCCACTCCCAGCCCGAGGATGAGGGTTAAATTAAAGGAGGACCTGTGTCTGTCGGCGTGCAAAGGCTCAGTTTGCTGCATGGAGATATTTTAGCACACATCGCCCCACTTTTTTACAACTATTAGGCACGAAATTAAGCCCCGCCGTGACATCGTACCCCCACCAGAACGTTTTTCATCTGTTATAATGTACCCCATGACAGAGCCAGAGGAAGTAGTGGCGCATGACCCTGCGCCCGTACAGTTCAAGGAGCAGGCGTACGAGGTAGAGACCCAGACCCCTACTCTCGACGATGACAGCCTGGCGGAGGCCCGCAGGTTGGTGGGAGTGGACTACCGGGGTGCCAGGGCTACTATCGAGATAACCAGGGACAACATCAAAGACTTCTGTAACTACATAGGCAGCCATAACCCCCTCTTCCTTGACGAGTCCTACGCCCACCGCACCCGCTGGGGTGGCATCATCGCTCCACCATTCATGGTAGGCATGGCCATCATCGCCCCGGGACTCCGAGGTATCCAGTGGATACACGCCGGCATAGACTACGAGTTTTATCAGGTGATGCGCCCGGGTGACATCATAACCCAGAGGGGTAAGCTGATAGACGCCCAGGAGAAGCGTGGTAAAACCGTACCCCGCATGATCCTCCAGATAGGCGAGGTCACCTGCACCAATCAACGGAGCGAGCTTGTGTCCAGGTCCAGGGTATACTGTATGCGCACTCCCCGACGCCAGGCCCAGGGAGGTATGGGCTACCAGCCCAGGCTCCACAGGTGGAGCCCTGAGGAACTGGAGGCTCTGGAGGCGGAGATGAATGCCGAGGGGATACGGGGCAGCCAACCTCGCTACTGGGAAGACGTGCGGGAGGGAGAGGATATGCCATCGGTATTGTATGGCCCCCTGAGGGTTGTGGACATAGCCTTTACTGGCAGTTTTACCGATGCCGGAGCTGTCGCCGCTCAGGGAGTGGCCCATACTGGAGGCCACTTCTATCAGCTCCTCAACCGACGCCGCCACCCTGCCGATACGTATATAGACCCCAACACTGGCCTCCAGGACCATCCCCATCGCGGCCACTGGGAGAGCTTTATGGCCCGTGAGGTTGGCATGCCGGGGGTATACGACATGGGGCCCCACCGCCTCGCCTGGCTCTGCCGCTACATCACCGACTGGATGGGAGACGACGCCTTTTTGAAGAAGATCGGGGGCACTCTCCGGCGGCCCAACTTAGTAGGCGACGTCACCCGTATCAAGGGCAGGGTAAAGAGGAAGTGGGTGGAAAGTGTGCGAGGGAAGCCAGGTAGGGAAGGGGTGGAGCGACACGTGGAGTGCGAGCTATGGGGTGTGAACCAGCACAACGAAATTACCATGCCCGGCCACGCGGTTGTGAGCCTGCCCATCAGATAGATAATGCCAGAAAAAAGCAACGGGCCGAGTCTTAAATATGCGGGTCTACAGGAGGCCAGGAGTCTCGTGGGGGTCTGGCTGCGTCGAGAGCCCCACAACACCCAGGCCACGCGGCCGGCTATGGCCCGCTGGGCCAAGTCCATTGGAGACCGTAACCCTCTCTGGTTGGATGATGAGTACGCAAGCACGGCCTCTCACGGCTCCATCCCTTCGACTGCGCTCAGGGCAGGCGTGGCCCCGCCCTGCTGGCTCTACAGTGTGGATGACACCCTGGTGGCCCCCAAATTGCCGGGTCTACATGCCATTTACGTGGGCACCCATTGGCAGTTTCAGCGGTGGGTGCGCCTGGGCGAGCAAATAGAGGCCAGGGCCCGCCTCCTGCAAGTGCAGGAAAAGGAGGGCCGTTTCTGTGGCCACATGGTCCTTCAGGTCGGGGAGGTACTCTACACCGACCCCCAGGGCCAGCCGATCGCCAGGGCAGTGAGCAAGGTCCTTCGCACTTCCAGACAGGGAGCAATCGAGCGCGGCAAATACGCGCACTGGGCCAAGTACCAGTACAGCCAGGAAGAGCTTTCTGCTATAGAGGATACCTACGATGCCGAGGAGATACAGGGCGCAACCCCCCGCTACTGGGAGGCCGTGGAGGTCGGAGAAAAGCTACCTTCCATCGTGAGAGGCCCCCTCACATCCGAGGACGTATCACAGTTCATCTGCGCCACACGCCCGGCCAGAGGCTTCAAGGATTTCATGAGATACCGGCATCGCCATCCGGAGGCCGCTTTCAGAGACCCAGAGACGGGAATGTGGGAAAGCTGGGAGGCGTCTATGCTCCGCGATGACGTGGCGCAGATGTTCGGCCTTCCCTTCGCCCATGACTCAGGTATAGACCGGGTCTCCTGGGTGAGTAACCTGATCACAAACTGGATGGGAGACGACGGTTTCTTGAAGGAGCTAAGCGTTGACCTGTTGCTGCCCAACGTCTATGGCGATGCCACCTGGTGTAGGGGACAGATAAAAGGGAAAAACCGCCATGATCGGGATGCTCTGATAGAACTGGATGTGTGGTGCGATAACCAGCGAGGCCAGAGGACAGCCACCGGATGGGCTATCGTGGCCTTGCCATCGCAGAACAAACCCTCTCCTGCTCTCTGATCAGGGTACTATCCGCTCTATGGTCAACTCCAGGATGCCGAATAAGAGGGCCGCCGCCACGATTATAAGCATGACTATGATAACAACAGGAGGGCGGTGCGCGGGCTGTGCCGCCCACGTCCTTTCCCTCTCGGCGATCTCAGCAGGAGCCAGGTCCAGCACCTGGCGGGCCCGCATCTCGTCGGCAGCTTTCACGTAAATAGCATAGGGTAGGTTGCTGGCAACTCCCCATGCGCCGGGCCCGGCCCCCAGAGAGCGGACTACACACGGTATATTCGCCTGCCGAAGGCGTTGCTCTGCCAGGCGGGCCAAAGGCTCATTCTCAAAGACGGTAAGCCTCATCTGTGGTCTGCTACGAGGGCGGTTCATGGACTACATCGCTCCTGGTACTATGACGGCAGATTTAGCGGTCCAGGACTAGCTCGTTTCGTGCTTCTATAGAGGTGGGATGCACCAGGCTTCCTTGCTGGAGCAAGGAGATAAGCTCCCGGTTCAGGAAATCGAAGATGGCCCTGTCAAGGCTCTTCATAGCCAGCTCTCTAAGCCGCGCCAGGAAGGGATACCGGTTCGCCTTCTGTGGGTCCAGCTTGTCAGCCAGGAAGACCACCCTGGCAATGGGCCCAAACCCTTTATGAGCTATGCTGTGCCAATACACCGCCTCATATATCTCCTGGTCCTCAAGCCCGTCCACCCGCCTGAGCAGCTCAGCGGCTACGGGCCCGTGGAGAAGTATAGGCACCTTTGCTTCTACAGGATGGACCTCTATCCCCAGCTCATAAGCTTTGTGAAGTAGCTCCTCACCTTTCATGGCCCTGGCGATGTCGTGAGCGAGGGCTCCTAGCCTCGCCTTTTCCTCATCTACCTGGTGTTGATGCGCCAGCTCCAGGGCTATCTGCTGGACTCGATATATGTGTTCTCTCAGACCTTTGGGGAGGGCGTCTACCCTGCTGCCAATTAGCTTCTCAACTCTTGAAACCATACTCTACCCCAGAGCAGGCAACCGCTTGCCTCCCAAAAGATGCACGTGGGTATGCTCTATGTGCTGGTCTGCGTCAGAACCTTGGTTCAGGACCAGGCGGTAGCCACTCAGGGTTACACCTTCCCTGCGGGCCATCTCTTCAGCCACCACGAAAATGTGGCCCATTACTGGCACCTGGCCAGGGCCAACGTATGCCAGGGACGCCAGGTGCTGGATGGGTATGATGAGCAGGTGAACAGGGGCTTGCGGCCTTATATCTCTTATCACGTAGACCCGCTCGTCCCTGTAGACCACCTGGCTCTCCATCTCTCCCCTGGGTATCTTGCAGAAGATGCAGTCGCGAGTGGTCATGGGTTGCCTCCATCCCTTGGGATAATTGTTCGCTGTAGCTGAACCATCAACAGCCCAGGCACTGGCATCAGCCGCCGGCCTACCGGGTCAACGGCTAGATGTAACCCTTCCAGGGCGTGCGCCCCGAAGAGGGAAATAGCTCCAGGCTCACCAAAGACCACGACAGTGAAGCAATAACGGGCTTGAAAGCGAACACGTGCCCAGGCAATATCACGTTCAATTATGCGGTCATCAGCCAAAGTAAAAGGCCACCGCTCTTCGGGCTCGATCCCCAGTTGCTCCAGGACAGGGCGCGGCACGAGAGTATAGCTGGCTCCAGTATCAACCAGGGCTTCCAGGGGCACATACTGGCTGCCAGCCAGGTCACTCACTTCAATGGTGATACGGAATGTACCCATCTTTGCACTATATCCCCAAGGCCTGGGCCACCAGCTCTCGATGGAAGCTGGCGCCACCGAAAGCCACCTCCTGGGCCCTGGCGCGGCGGGTATAGAGCTGGAGGTTGTGCTCTCTGGTGAAACCTATGGCCCCGTGGCTCTGGTGGGCCAGGGCGCAGACCCTCCTGTAAGACCCACTGGCCCAGGCCTTAGCCATAGATACTTCCGTAGCCGCCGGTAGCCCCTCAGCCAGCCGCCACGCTGCCTGGTAAACAATATAGCGGCAACATTCTACCTCGGTAGCCATGTTGGCACAGTGGTGCTGGACGGCCTGGAAGGTCCCGATGGGGCGGCCAAACTGCACCCTCTGCTTGGAGTACTCTACGGTCATATCCAGCACAGCCTGGGCGCCGCCCAGCATCTCCGCACATCTAGCAGCGGTTGCCCTCTGAAGGGCCTTCTCTATAATGGGCCATCCCCTATCCACCTCACCCAGCACACCACTGGCGGGAACCCTCACATTGTTAAAGACCACCTCACACTGTTTATCAGAACCGAGGGTACGGAGCGGAGTAGCCCTTACACCCTGGCTGTCAGTAGGCACTAGGAAGGTGGTCACGCCATCTGTGGAGTCCTCACTTTGGGAAGTGCGGGCTGCCACTACCATGACGTTAGATACATGGGCATCGGACACAAAGAGCTTGGTGCCGTTAATGATGTAATGTCCCCTATCACGCCGGGCCTGCGTCTGGATGCCCCAGGGCTGGAAGGTGGCGCTGGGCTCAGTCAGGGCTAGGGTCATGAACACTTGGCCCTGACATATCCTGGTGAGGAGGTCCCGCTTCTGAGCGTCGTTGCCTGCGTCCAGGACAGTCAATCCTCCCAGAGCAACAGTGGAGAAGAAGGGGCCAGGCACGAGGGCTCTGCCCATCTCCTCAAGCAGTACCGCCAGGTCCAGGAAGCTTCCTCCTGTGCCACCGTACTCCTCGGGGAATGCCAGGCCGGTCCATCCCAGGTCTACTATCTGTTGCCATAGCTGTGGCAAATAGCCCCTCTCGTCCTCCTCCATGGCGCGTACCAGGGTATGGGGACACTCCCGCGCCAGGAACTCTCTGGCGCTGTTCTTCAACATCTGCTGGGTCTCGCTGAATCCCAGGTCCATGGGGTCTTCCTCCTGCTAAGGCTCTAATATCTGGTCAAGTTGACGTATAAGTTCCCTGACATCGATAGCCAGGTCTGTTACCTGTTCTGGGGTCAGCCAATCCTCATGAAAGTTGGTGTGGAAGCAGCCTGCTAAACTGAATAGACGAATCAACTCTCGTCGCCCGGTTTCCTGAACCAGCTTGCTTATAGTCCTGTTCAGTTCTCGACGACTCTCATGGGGCCATTCCTTATTCTCAGCAACGGCCTTCACCATAACAGCAGCCGCTTCCCAGAATTTCCCAGATGCCTGATGGTAGTCACCCCGAGTTAGAAACGCCTCGGCTTCCTGCAATTCCTTCCGGCTCAACTGCACATATTCTGGCGCTTTCATTCATTAAGCCTCCAATACCAGGACAAGTTCATCCAAGAGTTCCCTTACTTGAGTGGCTAGTTCTACGACTTGATCTGGTGGTAGCCAGTCTTCGTAAAAGTTGACATGAAGCTGGCCTGCTGAACCAAATGAACGATTCAATTCTTGCTGTCCAGTTTCTTGGGCCAGTCGGCTTACAGTCCGATAGAGTTCCCGGTGTCCATCGTGGGGCCACCCACGCTTCTCAGCGATGGCCTTCACCATAATGGCCGCCGCTCCCCAGAACTTTTCCGAAGCCTGATGATAGTCGCCCTGGGCGAGGAGCGCCCCGGCCTCTTGCAGGAGCTTACGGCTTAGCTGGGCGTATTCAGACGTGCGCATCATGGGGCTATCGGGCGTTGCGGTTGTTCTCCCAGAGGCCGAAGGTGTTCCCCTCGGTGTCAGCGCACTGGGCATTGTAACCCGCTCGGGGGATTGCGGCCTTGGGCTTTACTACCTTCCCTCCAAGCTCCTGCACCTTCCGCAGGGCCTCGTCTATAGACGGGACCGTGTAATAGTTGATGGTAGCCTGACCGCGAGCCGTCCGCTTGATCAGGCCGCCCAGAGCGTCGCCCTCAGCAGCCCGGAGGACCCAATAGTCCATATTGGGCACCTTCTGCGTCGTCCAGCCGAAAAGCTGGCTGTAGAACCGCTCGGCCCGCTCTGGCTGGTCAATGGGAATATCGTAGTGTACTTCCTGGGGCATATGTATCCTCCCATCTATACCAAGATCAATTTATCGTCACGCCTGACCGTCTTTTCTAGTCTAATGGTCACATCCCCTGCACCAATCACTATCATAGGGCAGTCCCCTGAAGCTGTGCAACTTCTCCTTTAGCCCCTGGGCAGTCCAAGCCCTCTGGAGGCTATGATGTTGCGTTGCACCTCCGATGTACCGGCGGCGATGGTGTGGGAGAAGGCGTACATCCAGTTTTCCGGCACCCGGCCTTTGAGAGGCGCCCACTTATCCCCAGGTCGCAACTGCCCGTAGAGGCCCAGGACTTCCATGGCTGTGGAGGTCACCCGCTGAAGGGTCTCTGACCCAAACACTTTGCTCATGGAAGCCTCTTTGTTGGGGACAATCCCCTGGCCTTGCATCCAGGCCACGCTGTAAGCCAGGAGGCGCGCGGTCTCAGCCTCAATGTAGCGTTCGGTCAGCATGTTCCTCACCTGCGGGTCACTGGCGATGGGCTCCTCGTTGCTACGGGTGCTTCGGACGTACTCTGCTAGCTCGCTGAGGAGTCTTCTCGAAGTGGCCGAGTAGTCTATGCCGGAGCGCTCGAAGTCTAGGAGTGTTACCCCTACGTACCAGCCCCTGTTCTCCTCACCTACCAAGTTCTTCTTGGGAACCCTGACGTTATCGAAGAACACCTGGTTGAAATCGTGGCCCCCTGTCATGTTGTAAACGGGTTGTACCGTGATGCCCGGTGATTTCATATCAACCAGTATGAAGCTTATGCCCCGATGTTTGGGGGCGTCGGGGTCCGTGCGGGCCAGCAGCATAATCCAGTCGGCCCTGTGGGCCATGGTGGTCCATATCTTGCTGCCGTTGATCACGTAGTCGTCGCCATCAGACGCGGCGCGGGTCTGGAGGGAGGCCAGGTCCGAGCCCGACCCAGGTTCGCTGTAGCCCTGACACCACTGCACCTCTCCTCTGGATACGGGCAGGAGAAAAGTCCTCTTTTGCTCCTCCGTGCCATAGATCATCAGAGTGGGGGCCAGCATCCGTACACCGAATATATCCCGCCCAGGGGCCCTGGTGTAGGACATCTCCTCGTTGAAGACAGTGGACCGGATGGGTGAGGCACCCTGCCCACCGTACTCTACAGGCCAGTGCATGGTAAGCCAGCCTCGCTGGGCCAGCTTCCTACGCATCTGCCGAGTGACTTCCCAGTCGGCCTCCTCGGGCCATCTGCCTCCTCCCTCCCAATCCGGGGGTAGCTCCTGTCGCAAAAACCCCTGGAATTCCTGGCGAAACGCCTCATCTTCAGGGGAGAGTCTGAAATCCATAGTAAGTCGCCTCCTTAACTTGAGATTGAGAAGGAGTTTACACCCTGCAGCCCCGCTGCTGAGGCCCAACGGAGTGGTGGACCAGGCCATGCTTCAGGCTAAATACCTACCGCCACGCAAGTGACCGTCCTCACCACCCCCCCAATGGTATGTATCCTCTCCGTCACCAGGGAGCCCATAGTGTTTATATCTGGAGCGTCTATCACAGCGATGACGTCGTAGGGCCCTGTCACCACATCCACCGATTGCATTCCCCCAACACCCCTCAGGTTGCTGGCTACCTCCCGTGTCTTTCCCACGGCAGTTTCTATTAAGATATACGCTTTGGTCGCCATGGCCCACCCCCCTGGGCTGAAGTTCCCTTTCAGATTAGGACACCCTTCCGAAAGGTACCAAGCTATAGCTGGATTCGAGCTAATTCTACGGCCGGGGCTGAGGTGTGTCAATTGTTTTCAATAAATAAGCTGGCTCCAATGCTATAATACTCTAAAGGCTGAAGCTCGAAGAGCTTCAGTACAATGAGAGTCTTTTCGCTAGAGGGTGCTAGAGGGCCAAGGGTATGGAGCTGCTTATAAAGGGCGCCGCAGAGCTTAATCTGTGTCTCACTCACGGGC
>Ga0137829_12719427_pt1 | contig 11173 bp, 8 predicted proteins | sample OV2TP2_FD_97737 | JGI IMG/M metagenome (GOLD analysis project Ga0137829, IMG submission 97737) | reverse complement strand
GTATCTACAGATGGCAAGACCATAACCCAGGCAGTGAACTTAAGAAGAGGCCCCAGGGGTACCAAGGTTACCATCACCGTAATCCACCCCAATGAACGGGATCCGGTGGAAATCACAATAACGAGAGGAAGGATAAACCTCGACAGCGTATCCTCCAAGATGCTGGAGGGCAACATTAGCCATATCCGTTTGAACCAGTTTACCCAGAGGACGCCCTCGGAATTGAGGGATGCACTCCAAAAGGCCAAGGAGCAAGGAGTCAAAGGGATAGTCCTGGACCTGAGAGGCAATCCAGGGGGCCTTCTGGACGCCACTGTTCAGGTGGCTAGCGAGTTCATAGAGGATGGAGTGGTGCTCTACGAAGTGGACGGGAGGGGCAACCGCCAGGAGTGGAGAGCCCGAAAAGGCGGCGCGGCAACCAAGGTGCCTTTGGCTGTGCTGATTAACAGTGGAAGCGCCAGCGGCAGCGAGGTCCTGGCCGGTGCGCTTCAGGATTATGGGCGAGCGCCGCTTATAGGCATGAAGACCTTCGGAAAGGGCAGCGTTAATATTATGCGACGCCTCAGCGATGGCTCGGGCCTCTATATCACCATCGCCCGCTGGCACACGCCCAAGGGCAACGTAATTGAGGGGAAGGGCCTTACGCCCGACTTTGAGGTCATCCTCACTCCGGAGGACAGGCGAACAGGCACGGATACTCAGTTGGCGCGAGCGTTGAAGTACATTCAGGAACATCTAGCAGCCCTCTCCCCATGAGGGGAACCGGCGTGGCCATAAAAGTCATCGCCAACAATCGGAAGGCTTACCACGACTACACTATCCTGAAGAGCGTAGAGGCTGGCCTGGTTTTAACCGGCACCGAAATCAAATCTATACGCGATGGGAAGGTAAATCTCAGGGAAGCCTTTGCCAGAGATGATAAGGGGGAAATCTGGCTCCTCAACGCTCATATTGCCCCCTTCTCCGGGGGCAACCGCTGGAACCACGACCCTCTGCGGCCACGCAAGCTGCTACTGCACAAGGACCAAATTAGAGACCTTGCCAGCAACGTCGCCCAAAAGGGGCTGACCCTGGTCCCGCTGAAGCTTTACCTGAAAGATGGCCGCGCGAAGGTGGAACTGGCCCTGGCCAGAGGCAAGAGGCTCTACGACAAACGAGATGTCATCGCCAAAGAGGATGCAGAACGGGAGATGCGCAGGGCTATGAAGGAGCGCCAGAGATAATTCAGACAGGGTTGTCAGGCTTCCAAGGGCTGGTGTATACTGACGCCCATTCTACTTGGGCTCCATTCGAGGCCTAAGGCCAGTCCAAATGGGAGGTTCCGGTTAACACGATGAGAAAGACAACGCGCGAAGACACCAGTATAGGAAGAGTGGACCACCGCTCCCAGGAGGCAGTGCTCCAGGCGCCGACGGAGTGGGAGGAGCCACCCCGCTGGCTTCCTGTCACCTTCCACTCGCTAGCCTACAGGAACTATCTCCTTCTGTTCATCGGCCAGGTGAGCAACTCCCTGGCCCTGTGGATGGACCTGGTGGCCCGTCCAGTGCTTGTGGTGGCCATGACAGGCTCGGCAGTGCAGCTAGGCCTGGTCACCCTGGTACGTGGGCTCCCGACCTTGTTCTTGGGCCCCGTGGCCGGCATTCTGGCCGACCGCTTTGACCGTCGTAACTTGATGCTCATCTCCAAGGGGCTAAGCATGGCGGTCAATGTGATATTCGCTGCCATCATCCTTAGCGGGAACCTGGTCCTGTGGCATATCTACGTCACTGCCATTGTCAAGTCCTTTGTTCAGGTGTTCGACCAGCCTGCGCGCATGGCGCTCCTCCCTGCCACAGTGCCTCCAAAGCTGATGGCAAATGCCGTGGCCATTAATACGGGAAGTATGCAGATCACCCGGATTATCAGCGCCTCCGTAGCCGGGATTTTCATCGCCGCCTGGGCGCTGGCCTTTGACTTCGAAGAGCATGACACTCGGGCCTTCGGTGGAGTCTACCTGGCCATCGCCATCTCTTATGTTGCGGCCGTGGTGGCCACCTACCTCCTACGTGTCCCTCCAGGTGGGCAGGTTGGACACACGGAGGACTCGTATGTCACCAGCCTAATAGAGGCTCTCCGTTTCGTCTGGCGCAACCCCGTCGTTCTGGGGATCATCATCCTCTTTGCGGTCCAAAGCTCCTTCGCCCTGCCGTACACGCAGGTGTTCGTGCCATGGATAGCCATTCAGGATATGAACATTGGTGCAAAGGGTGTGGGGCTCCTCCTGGCCGTATCCGGCGTGGGCTCCCTCATCGGAGCGATAGTGGTTGCCACCGTGGGGCACAAGCTGCGCCACCGTGGGCGCCTGGTAATTGGAGGCCTTTTCCTTTACGGGGTGGTCCTGGCGATGCTAGGGCTGACCTCCACGCTCCCGCTGGTGGTAGTCCTCGGCCTGACCTTGCCGTTGCTGCCCATCCTCTTCGTCGTCACGGCTGGAATAGGGCAGTCAGGCATTGCAGCGTTGAAGACCGTCCTGTTGCTGGAGAAGGCACCCAACGAAATGCGGGGCCGGGTAATGGGACTCCAGCATCTGGACCGAGGGTTTAGCACCGCCGGGGCCGGAGCGGGCGGCTTTGCCATTGCCCTGATGGGAGGGCCATACGCTCTCGCCCTCTTCGGGGGCCTCTGTGTCCTAGGCGCTCTGCTGGTGGGACTTTTGTTGCCTAGCCTCCGCAGGGCAGACTGAAGCCACCGGGCCTCTCGGCACCCTGGGCTTCGAAGATAGCGCCGCATTGGCCGCTACCTTGTTCGCGGCGACACAAACAACACAACTTCCTTCACTATAGCTTGCGGGTGCCACGTCCACCCCTTTCAAAGGCAGGCACCAGCAGAATGGGCGCAAGGAGCGTCGTTATCGCCGTCATCATGATGGCTACGCCAAAGATATCGCTAGTTATCACCCCCCGACTTAGCCCAACCCCAGCCACAATCAGAGCCACCTCCCCTCTAGGTAGCATCCCCAGGCCGATGCGCCACGCCCCGCGCATGTTAAAGCCCACCCCCAATGCCGGGACACCAGACCCCACTACCTTTCCTACAATAGCCAGGATGCTGATAACCAGGCCGAATATCAGCGCTGACCTCATGGCTGGCACGTTTACCAGCATCCCCATTACCACAAAGAAAACTGGCACCAGCGCATGGCTCACCGCTTCCAGAGGTTCTCGGACCCTCTTGGCGACCTCGGTTGGAGACAACGCCAGCCCAATGGAATAGGCTCCGATGATCATGGCCAACCCAAAGGCCTCTGCTAAGCCAGAGGCGGCTAAGGCTAAGGCCAGAGCCAGGGCGACGCCTCCCCCTTCTACCCTAAAGGAAAGAAGTATCCTTGATATGTACCCAGAGAGCAGGACACCAACCCCAGTTAGAGCTATCCAAAACCCCAGAGCCTTGATGCCTATCCAGGTTACCTGACCCGGTGATACTATACCTGTAGCAGCAATGGCTACAACTATAGTAAGCACAAGGATTCCCAGGACGTCATCCACTACAGCCGCACCCAGGATGGTAACACCCTCGGGTGTATCCAGCTTCTTCGTGTCTCTGAGGATCCGTGCGGTAATCCCCACCGAGGTAGCTGTCATCACCGCTCCCATGAATAGCGCGTGGGGATCCATGAGACTTCCAGCGAATCCAAAATAGACAGTTGCGTAGGCTCCAAAAAGAAAGGGCAGCACAAGCCCTCCTGTTGCTACTAAAAAGGCTGGCCCTACATATTTCAAGAACAGGCGAAGGTTGGTTTCAAGCCCCGCCACGAAAAGCAGGACAATCGCCGCGATCTGAGATATTGAATAGAGCTCCACCGAGACAGGGACCGCTGGCTGTCCATTACCGCTGCCGTGTGGCAGGGGAAAGAGGGGACCGAAGTTGCCTATGGGGATGCCTCCCAAGGCAAAAGGGCCAATGATTATTCCGGCTGCCAGCTCGCCCAGCACAGGCGGAACCCTCAAGACCCGCTCTGCAATCTCTCCCCCTATCTTCGCAGCCAGAAAGATCAAGGCGAGCTGGAACACCAGGTGCGTAATGAGCTCTGTCAGCTCCATTCAAGCTTCGCAAAAAAGACGGGCCACCAGGCCCGTTACATATTGCGGAGATTATATCACGCCGAGAAGGCGGAGCTTGACGGGAGCGAGAGTTAATTCTCCCACAAGCGTTCTAGAAGTAGGAAGAGGGCGAGGTCATCGGGATAGACTCCAGTCTTGATCTTGAGGTCGGTCTCCAGGAGCTTCTCGTACGCCTTCACCAGATCAAGCCCCCTTAGGTCAGAAATCTGCTCTCGCGCCCTCTTCAATCTAAACTCGTTAACGCCCAAGACCGAGGGCATCTCCTCCTCTGGTATTGCGTTATCTTGAAGCCCCCTTACTTGAAGCAGCAGGCGAAGCTGTTGGGCAAGGACGGTAAGGATACGACCCGGATGCTCCCCCTGGGTCAAAAGCAGTTGGAGCTGCGAGAGCGCCAACGCCCTTTGGCCGGCCAGCAGGCTATCCAGCATATTGAACACATTGACCTCTCGCGCTTGAGCCACAAGCTGCCTGACCTCCTCTTCGCCGATAGGGCCGTCCTTCCCATAAGTAGAGAGCTTCTCCAGCTCGGCGCTCATAGCCCACAGGTTGCCGCCCACAAGGTCTATCAGCAAACTCATAGCCGGAGGCGATAAGGGTAGGCCAAGGGAGTTGGCCCTTTGACGCACCCATCGTGCCAAGTTTCCGCCGCGAAGCGTAGGAAACTCTCGGACTGAAGCCGCCGGCCTTAGCAATTGGAGAAGTCGGTTTTCGCGGGAAACCCTTCCATCTAAGAAAACTGCCATAGTAGTTGAGGGAAGCCCCAACAGAAGCTCTGGCAGATTGGACCACTGTTTGAGCGTAGGCGAGGCTCCCACATTAGAGGGTCCTCTTCGCCGTCGGCCGAAAGCATCCTCAAATCGAGAAAGCAACCCTTCAACCACTACCATCCGCTTGGGGGCAAGGAAAGGATATGTGGCACCATACGTCTGGAGCTCTTGAGGCGCAAGCTTCTGCCCGTCCAGGAGGACCCCATTGCTCTCCCACAGCTCTCCAGGCACAGCCGAATCCCGGAGAGCACGAAAAGCCTCCTTCAGGCTGTAGTCGTCTTCGCCAATGAGGACGTGGACCTCAGCAGGCAAGGATCACCTTAAGGCATAAGATCATGTGGGCTGATTTGCTCCATAAGCCAAAAAGGTCTGGTTAGAGTATAATGTATCACACAAAGGAGGTTGAGGGGGCGCTATGCTTTCGGGGCCAAAACGGATCATCCGGGGGATAAGGCTAATATGGCGCCTTATGCGAGACCCCAGGATTCCCGGGCGTCTCAAGCTCCTTCCCTTCTTCGCCATGGCCTACCTGGCTTTTCCTCTGGACTTACTGTTCGACCGGATCCCCTTCATCGGGTGGATAGACGACCTGTTGGCTCTCGGTGTAGGCTTTTGGGCATTTGTGAAGCTGTCCCCCGCGGCAATTGTCCAAGAGCACTTGAGCGATATGGACTCAATCAGCGTCCAGTACAAAATAGATGGGGAAACACGAAAAGGCGACAAGGGTAGCTGGAAGTAAACACGAGATAAAAGGAACTCATTTCAAAACTTAGGATGATACAAGCCATGATGAACCCCGCTCATGGTTCGACAGGCTCACCACGAGCGGAGGAGGAATGTCCGTTCGTCCTGAGCCTGTCGAAGGACAAAGTAGCTGACTTTTGAAATGAGTTGAACGAAAACCGTTTGGTAATTTCGATTAGTGCAGACAAAAAGCAATACGTTGAATCCGCAAAGAAAGTAGGAAGTCAGTAAGAATGGGTCAGGCTATTAGGTCAAATATAGGTCGTTTCAGGGTTGAATCTTTGTTGGCTGGTGGGCCTCTTGCCTCTGTCTATCTGGCATATGACCCTCAGTTGGACCGAAGGGTAGCCCTAAAGGTCATCAGCTCTTATTTTGCCAACGAGCCGGAGCTTCTGGCTCAGTTCTTGCGAGAAGTGGAAGCGGTTCGACAGCTACGCCACCCCAGCATCGTTCCTGTTCATGAACTGGGGGTGGATGGAGAACATCGCTGGCTCGCCATGGAATACATGACAGGAGGCAGCCTCAAGGAGAGGCTCACCGCGCCTTTGCCGCTGAAAGAGGCCATTAGGATCATAGAGGTCCTGGCCGATGCCCTGGATGAGGCCCATGCCAGAGGCATTCTCCACAAAGACATAAAGCCCTCCAACGTTCTCTTCTCTTCGACAGGCAGGCCCTTCATCAGCGACTTTGGGATGGCCATTTTGGGAGATGGCGTTCATCCCTTAATGAAGACCTCCCTTAGCACCCCTCTGCCTACCTACACCTCCTATGAGCAAGCCATGGGCTTACCCCTGAATCGTCCCACGGATGTTTATTCTCTAGCCGTCCTGGCCTATGAGATGCTCACCACCCAGGTTCCCTTTTACGCCATTGAGCCTGTTGCATTATCCCTTAAACAATCATCGGAGAAGCCCATTTCGCCCAGCCAGCACAACTATCAAGTGCCAACCGAAGTCGATCAGGTCATTCTCACAGGGCTGAGACCCTTCGTCGACGGCAGATATCCCACAGCAGGCGAGTTCGCTCGCCAGCTTAGAGCGGCAGCCGAAAAGGCCGTAGCTCCCGCCGTCAGGCCCGAGGTTTCAAGACCAGTAACCGAGGGCCAAAGAAAACGCCCACTAGGCGGCCGCCTCATGTGCCAAAACTGCGGGCAGCCCAACAGCCCCGAGAACGTGTACTGCTCCCAATGCTGGTCCCGTTTGGACATGGCTCCGCAGGTTAAGGAGGAGGAGGCTACCGCCCTTGTGGAGCAACGTCGCCTCAGGGTGCGAAGGAGAAAGATCGCTACCTTGGCCGTAGGGTCATCCCTCCTGGCTCTCTCCATAGGCGTCGCGACTTTCCTGACCATCAACGAGAACAAGCCTCTGCCGCCAGCCTCCTCAGCCATCAGCTCCATTTCCCAAGAAGGCGAATGGGCTATGTATCAGAGGAACCCCGACCACATCTCATACGTCACGACGGATGTAAAGGGATTCGCTGGCAAGGTGAAGTGGAGCTTTAAGACTCAAGAGCCGATATTCGCTTCGCCCGCCTATGTTAACGGCGTGGTATTCTTCGCCTCTGGCGACAGAAGAATAGTCGCCCTCGACGGCACGACGGGCCGCGTTATCTGGGAGACAAAGACCACAGGGCCTATCGATTCCTCCCCCGCGGTAGCAGGGGGAATCGTCTACGTGGGGCTTCGAGATGGAAGGGTCCTTGCCCTGGAAGCCGCCACCGGAAATCTTGCATGGCAGTACGAGACCCGTAATCCCGTCTATGCCTCCCCCCTTATTAAGGATGGCGTCGCTTATGTGGCCTCGGGCGACGGCAATCTCTACGGCCTGGATGCCGCAAAGGGCACTTTAAGGTTTGCATACCCCACAGGAGGCTGGATCCTCTCCTCGCCCGCCATCAGCCAGGGAATCCTGGCCACCGGTTCATCAGGCGGAAGCATGACCTTCATAGATATAGCCAAAGGCAAAAAGCGCCTTGAGTATCGCGTTGGATACTCTATCTCTGGAACGCCTCTCATAGTGGGCGACATCGTCTACTTCGGCAGCGAGGACGGCACCATCCGGGCACTGGACCTTAAGGAGACAACGCCCTTCTGGGAACAGGCCTACCTTAGATTGAAACTTCAGCTCTACATCTGGGGGCTGACGGACCCGCCGCGCCCACAGACCGGATTTCTATGGGCAAGCAAAATCAAGGGTGCCATCTATACGGGCCTGGGCTATGGCGACGGCAAGCTTTTCGCAGGGACCGATAGGAGCGTTCTATATGCGGTGGATGCCACAACGGGCAAGGAGCTGTGGAACTTTAAGGGTGGCCGCTCCTTCTATGCTGCACCCGTTGTAGCCGGAGACACGGTCCTGGCCGCCTCTTTGGACAACAAGCTCTACGCCGTGGATACCAAGAACGGCCAGCTGCGGTGGACTTTTACCGCAGCCGATAGGATCACGGCCTCGCCGATAGTGGCGGGCAAGACTATCTTCCTGACCTCTCACGATGGGACACTCTACGCCCTAGAGTAATCCTCTCATGGAGTTAGGGGTAGTAGGTCTCCCCAAGAGCGGCAAAACCACTGCCTTCAACGCATTGACAGGGGGCAAGGCCGAGACTTCGGCCTTTGCGGGGACACAAGCCAAGGCCAACCTGGCAGTGGTTAAGGTCCCTGACGAGCGCCTGGCAACGTTGGACCGCCTCTTTAAGCCCCGGCGTGTGGTGCCCGCCGAAATCAGGTACGTGGACTTCCCTACAAGCCCCAAGGGGCTGGGAAGGACCGAAGGCATCGCCGGCAGCTTCCTGCTGGAGCTCAGCCAGGTGGACGCCCTCCTCCATGTCGTGAGGGCCTTCGAAGACCCCTCCCTGCCGCACGCCGAGGGTAGCGTCGATCCCTTCAGGGATATCGCCACCATGGACCTGGAGCTGATTATGAGCGACCTATCGGTAATAGACCGTCGCCTTCAAAAGCTCCAGTCCTCTCTTAAAGTCGCTCGCACACAGGAACGGGAGGCCATCAACAAAGAGGCAGAGTCCCTGTCTAGGATAAAATCGCAACTGGAAAAAGAGGTCCCCTTGAGGGACCAGGAGCTATCGCAAGACGATTCTAGGCTCCTATCAGGCTTTCAGCTTCTCACCGCAAAGCCCATGCTGGTCCTTCTGAATATTGACGAGGCGAGCCTGGAGCGGCGGGAAAGCCTGGAAACGGAGCTTCAAAAGAGATACAGAAGCGCCCGCAGAAATGGCACAGTTGTCTGCGGGAAGCTTGAAGCAGAGTTGGCCCAGCTCTCATTAGAAGAGGGGCGAGAGTTCGGGCAGGCCATGGGCATCCACGAATCGGGCATGGCGAAAATGATCCGCCTCAGCTACCAGCTCCTGGGCCTCATCTCCTTCTTTACAGTCGGCTCGGACGAAGTAAGGGCCTGGACCATCGCCCAGGGAACAGCTGCTCCTCATGCGGCAGGAAAGGTGCACAGCGACATGGAGAAGGGATTCATCCGTGCCGAGGTGGTGGCCTACAAGGATATGGCCCGCTGTGGCTCCATAGCAGCGGCCAGGCAACAGGGCGTCCTTCGCACCGAAGGCAAAACCTACACCGTTCAGGACGGGGATGTGATTACGTTTCTGTTTAATTCGTAGGGACTCAGTCTTCGCGGAATTGACCCAGATCCTGTTTCTTATCCCGCTAGTTCTCTTATTAGCCTTTCTTTACTCCTCCGTGGGGCATGGCGGGGCTTCTGGGTATCTGGCCGCCATGTCATTGTTCGCGCTAGCTCCCAGGGAGATGTCCACTACCGCACTGGTCCTGAACTTGGCGGTGGCAGGTACCGCAACCGTGGCGTACTGGCGGGCAGGACATCTATCGCTGATGCTTCCGCTACAATTCCTTCTCACCTCTGTCCCGGCCGCCTTCCTGGGCGGGATGATACATATACCCGCCATTATCTATGGACTTTTGCTGGCCGCCACCTTGACTTTTGCGGCCGTGCGTCTCTTTCTCACAGGTCTTGATTCATCCCCGCAAGAGACGCGGCCCGTTCGGACTGGCGTAGCGTTGTTTGCAGGGGGAGGCATTGGACTGCTATCAGGCATGGTGGGAGTTGGGGGTGGAATCTTCCTCAGCCCCCTAATGCTGCTTATGCGGTGGGCGGATGTCAAACAGACAGCGGCGGCCTCTGCCGTCTTCATCGTAGCCAACTCCCTGAGCGGGCTAATGGGACGTACCCTGGCTGGCAATATGGCCGTGGGACAGTTGGGCTTCCTGGTAGCGCCCGCTTTCGTGGGTGGCCTGCTAGGCTCGCAGTTGGGAGCCTGGAAGCTCTCCGGTATAGCGCTCCGACGATTGCTGGGTGTCGTGCTATTGATAGCGGCCGCAAAGCTGATTCTGGCTGTTCGCTAAAGTATGTCTCATGTAATAGGGGACTTTCAACAACGCTCCGAACCATCCCCCTGGCCCCCTTCCTTCCAGGAAGGGGGAATTTTAGATATGGGGGGCACCCCCATGCCCCCGTCAAGGGGACTCAGTCCCCTTGTAACCCCTGAAAGTAAACGGCGTTATGTATAGCCGGCTTTCTGCTATTCTATTACCATGCTGAGCCTCTACATCCATATCCCCTTCTGTGCCACCAAGTGCAACTATTGCAACTTCAATACCTACGCCCATCTTGAAGCTCTCATACCGAACTTCTTGGCCGCCCTGGAGGCGGAGCTGGGTCTATGGGGCGCTGTTTTGGGCAAGCCCCCAGTAAAGACCATCTTCTTCGGCGGCGGCACACCGAGCCTCCTGGAGCCTTATCAGGCAGATAGCATCCTGAAAGTTTGCCATGCCTCCTTTCAGGTCCAGCCCGATGCCGAAATAACTGCTGAGGCCAATCCCGACGACCTGCAGAGTGACAAGGCCAGGGATCTAAGGGGACTGGGTGTCAACCGGCTGAGCATGGGGGTGCAGAGCTTTCACAATGCTCAGCTCCTCGCCCTCACCCGGCGCCACAACGCAGCACAGGCCAAAAGGGCATATGAAAGGGCTAGGGCAGCGGGGTTCGACAATATAAACATGGACTTCATGTACGGCCTGCCAAGGCAGACCCTTAAGGAGTGGGAGGAGACTCTACAAGAGGCCCTATCGCTAGCACCAGAACATCTGTCGCTCTACGCCCTGACGCTGGAGGAGGGCACGCCTTTGTATAAAGACGTACACACGACTCGGGTGGTGCCAGAGCCGGACTCGGACCTGGCAGCGGACATGTACGAAATGGCGGAGGACATGCTGGATGCCGCCGGCTACAACCATTACGAGATCTCCAACTGGGCTGGGCCAGGATATGAGTCCCAGCACAACCTAACATACTGGCTGAACCAGCCCTACCTGGGGGTAGGCCCCGGCGCTCACTCCTACCTGGGCGGCTACCGCTTCTATGACACCCTCTCCCCCGCTCGATACATTGCAGAGGTCTCCAAGAGAGCACAAGTTCCCCCTATGGGGCATACCGCTCACATCCCAAACTCGATTCAGGGAGAGTCCAGGGAGGGCTCCGTCCTCCCTGGCGGGGGAGTTGGGGGTGTCCCCCAAGTACATCT
>Ga0137829_10500195_pt1 | contig 11173 bp, 5 predicted proteins | sample OV2TP2_FD_97737 | JGI IMG/M metagenome (GOLD analysis project Ga0137829, IMG submission 97737) | reverse complement strand
GCGCCGTTTCAGCAACCTTATCTTTGCCAGCCTTGGTTAAATTATACGGAGCCTTCAAGTCGGAAGTGACAATGCGGCCGGTATTAGCATTAGTTTCACCGTGACGCATAATAAAATATTGATTTTTTGATTTAGGGAAATCGTGCAATGCGCCGACTGCTGTCAGATTTTTGCATTTGGCGCATTTCCAAATTGGCAAAGGCGTGCCCCAATATCGTTCACGTGAAAAAGCCCAATCTTTTATGTTGCGAAGCCATTCGCCAAAACGTCCCTCACGCAAGTGTTTAGGAACCCAGTTTATTTTACGGTTGTTTTTGATAAGCTCACTGCCTAGCTTACTCATCTCAATCCACCATGAAATTTTTGCGTAATAAAGAAGCGGCGTATCACAGCGCCAGCAAAAAGGATAAGTGTGTTTAACGATTTCAGATTTATAAACAAGTCCGCGCTCGCGTAAATTTTCAATAATATCTTTATCCGCCTCTTTTACAAATTTTCCCTTGCCCGGAACGTCAGCAGAAATCTTGCCATCTAAGTCAACAGTTAAGAGCGTTCGGAGTTTTTTTTCTTTGCCAAGATTGTAGTCATCTTCACCGAAAGCCGGCGCGATATGGACGATACCAGTGCCATCTTCAACAGAAACAAAAGGGGCAGTATAAATTTTATAGTCATTCGGGCTCAAAAAGGTGAAGCTTTGTGTTGCGCCGGCGGCAGAAGCTTCACTCCGGCTTACTATTAAGTATAGTGGCTCATATTCCAGCCCCACCAAATCCTTGCCATCCATCTCTTCTAGGATTTCATAGCCCTCTGTAATAACGGAAAGACGATCTTTAGCCAGTATCCAATCTTCCTGTGAGTGGGGTTCGGGCCCACTCAAACGGATTTTTATATATTTTATATCCTTTCCAACCGCTAACGCCACATTCCCCGGCAACGTCCATGGTGTGGTGGTCCAAACCAAAAAATAAACTTTTTGGTTTGTCCCGATGGTTTTGAGGACTTTGCCCGAAAGAGCCGAGGGACTGATTTTAAATTTTACAAAAATAGAAGGATCCGGCGTGTCGTCTTTGTATCCTAAAGCCACTTCATGCGATGAAAGCGTGGTGCCGCAGCGCGGACAATAAGGAACAATCTTGTAATCTTCATATAAAAGCCCGCGATCGTAAACCTTTTTAATAATCCACCAAAGAGTTTCAATATATGAATTTTGATAAGTGATATACGGATTTTCTAAATCCAGCCAAAAAGCCACTCGCTCGGTTATGGCTTCCCAGTCATGCAAATATGTCCAAACACTTTCTTTGCAAAGTTTATTGAATTTGATGATGGAAGCGCGAGCATCGCCGGGCACGATGTTTTCAATTTGTTTTTTTCCAGAGATGCCTAATTTTTTTTCAACCTCTAGTTCAACTGGCAGACCATGAGTATCCCAGCCAGCCTTACGCGGCACTCGATATCCTTGCATGGTTTTATAGCGCAAGACAATGTCTTTAAAAGCGCGGGTTAGCACATGATGAATCCCCGGGCGGCCATTAGCTGTTGGCGGGCCTTCAACAAATACAAAAGTTCCCTTGGGCGATTTTTTGTCCAAAGTTTTTTGAAAGATTTTTTCACGTTTCCAAAACTCTAAAATATTTTTTTCAAGTTCTGAAAAATTGATGGTCATAATATAATTTATTAATCAATACAAGTCCACAAATATGCAAATAGTGCTGATGTATTTAATTTAGCGAAAGTTAGGGGCTTTGACAAGCCCTTAGATAGATACAAATTTATTTAAAAACCGATAACTATGTTATCGGTTTAGAATTTTCGGTAGATCAGCTACCGAAGCAATAATTTTACTGGATGCTAGTCCGGCTTGGATAAATTCTTCACGAGTTTTGCCGCCGGTCAATACTCCGACAAAGTCGATTCCCACAGCTTGGGCAAGAGCTAAATCGAACTCAATAGTATCGCCGACATAAAGCGTTTGTGACGGTCTTATACCGCAACTATCTAGTTTTTCAAAACAAGGTTTGATACTTCGAGGATCCGGTTTGGCGTGTCCTGATTCGTCTGTAGTTTGCACAAAGGCAAAAAGATTTTCAATTTTGTTCAATTTGAGTTGAGCCCGGACAGTAGGAGCGCGACGTTGGCTTAAGATTCCTAGGACAATTTTTTTACGCCGTAATCTTTGAAGCATTGTTCGACTGCCTGGAAAGAGTGGATAAGGTCTTACACAATCTAGATTTTTCCAAGCTCCTATAACAGCCTCTGGATCAGTCCCCGGCCAACAAATTTTAACTATTTCTATTGCTGGTCTGCCCCACGAACTTCTAAGTTTTTCTAGCGTTGTTCGATTCAAACTAAATCTGAGCATGAGGGCAATATCTTCCACTCGTTTTAGGGCTTCTGGGTAAGAATTCAAGAGTGTTCCATCAAGATCAAAAATCACCGCTCGCTTTTGCATCGTCCCTCTGGCTAGTCAATGAACTGTCTCTATTTTAACACCTGCCTCAATTTATTGACAACTTCTTTTTCCGCCTCCACCAGATTTAAATTAGTTAAACAAAATTTTACAAGCTGACGAGAGCCATCAGCGTTAAAGATCTTTCCGATTTCCCGCGCGTCGCGACCATGGGTGGTGGCGAGAAGAACACAATTTTTTAATGGTTCTTGCTCATAAATTAAGGCAATGGTTTCTGCTTGCGGAGAGTAAACAATTAATTCGTGGATTACATCAGCTAACTCGGCGTCAGATGCAGCGCCAGCATGCAAAAAATCTTCGCGGCTAAGTACGCTCCAGACAAATTTATGCTCGGAAGATGATTTTAGTTTAGCTAGCGTTCGTCCCCAAAGGTGTAACGTTTCAATTGAACGAGTACGATAAAAGTTGGCAATTATTTCATCACGCCGCGCCCCGAGCTCAATCAAACGCGAGGCGAGCTGGAGCGTTTTTGGCGATAAATTAGGATTTTTAAAACTTTTCGTTTTGGCAATAATTCCGGCTAAAATTTTTGTAGCCAGATCAGGGGTTGGCTGAATGGCGCGAGCCTTGACAATTTGGGCAATTACTTCAGCCGTTGAGCTGGAAGCAATATCAACAAGATTGACTTGGCCAAAAAATTCATTGGCTGGATCATGGTCTATATTAATAATAGGTAGGTGTGAAAATAAATCCGCGTGATTGGTATAGAGTTTGCCCAAGAGCCCAAGGGATGGCGTGTCCAAAATAATTACCAGATCATATTTGAAATTTTCATGTCGGCTTGTGAGCCCGTGCTCGTCAAATAATCCTTCTTTGGGAGATAAGTAAATATCAAGTTTCCCGTCTTTGATATCATAGGAAAAATCATTAAGCTTATTTTTGGAAATATCAAGACTGATGACGAATTTTCGCAAAGCCTCTATAGAGGTTTTAATAGATCCGTTGACGCCAAGGAAATCAAATTGAGGCGCGAGCGCGTAACCAGTTGAAACAATTTCAGGATTCTTTCCAGTAAGCGTTAGTAAATCTCGCAAACAGAGAGCGCTTGAAATAGCATCACCGCCAGTTGGTGAACCAGAGTTTTCTAGATCTTCGCGAAAACAGATTAACGGCGCTTGTGATCGTTCTACCAATTTCCAAAAGTTGTTTAGATCGGTTTGCATATTAATATGGAGTATGAAAACATGAAAGTATGAGAAACCATTCTTGTGTTCTAGTACCCTTGTGTTCCTCTGTTCCACTACCACATGCTATGTGGTTTTTGATGAATATGTTACCTTAATATAAGTGTTAAAGTTAGTCAAGTATGTTATAATGTGATATAACTATCCACAGGAGAGATCTTTAAGCACTCCGTGGGGTAGATAACTCATGTCCGTTAGAAAGAAAATAAAAAAACCACGAAAAAGATTAATTCGTAAAACAATGTTTGAGGAAGTTTCCACTTCATTACCACCATCTGGTAGCGAAAGCGACCAAGCGGTGCAGGAGACAGTGGTCGCTCAAGCTCCAGCCAAGTTTTCTGAACACAAGAAAATGATTTTTGCTGTTGCTCTATTGTTTTTAACATTGATTTTGGGCCGTACCGATTTTGTCGGAGCTCGCCACGAAGCTACAGATGTTTATAGAAAAACACGCTGGTCTGTAATCGCCGCCCCAGAACACGCGCCTGAAGCCGGAAAGCCATCGCCAACCAAAACCACCATCTATTGGGTTTTTAAAGATGTTAATTCTGATGAAAGCGGATTTACTATTCATGACAAAGATCATAAGGTTCTTGTAACCACAGAACCAGTTGCTAAAACCAATCTTACTAATCTTGAAGAAAAAGGTTTAATTGAAGGCGCTGAATATTGCGGCCGACATGCTCACGCGTTTAATTCTGGAGGCGAATCGCCAGCGTCAGCAGATTTTCCGTGCACCAAAACTTTAGATAGTTTACCGCCAGTGATAAGCGAAGCAAAGGCCGATTCAATTACTGAAACACAAGCGGTAATAACTTGGAAAACCGATGAAGACGCGAGTCATTTAGTTTATTATTGGAAAGAGAATGAGGGTAATAAATTTTTAATCGCCTCAAGCACGGTTGACAAAGCCAAAGACCATAGCGTGACTATTGAGGGATTAACCAAGGCTACTAGATACTCTTTTCTAATTTCAAGCAGTGATGCTGGGGGAAATGAAGGCCGCGGTACCAGCGCATCTTTTGCCACCGTAGGACTTGAGGATAAAACTGCGCCAAGCCTGACTGATTTGCAAGTTAAAGATGTTAAAGCTAAGAGCGCGATAATTGTTTGGAATGCTAACGAGGTTACTGATGGCACTGTGGAATATGGCCAAGTTAAAGATACGCTAACTGATAAAGCCTATACTTCAGCCGTGGGAATATCGCACAAAGTAAAACTTGCTAATCTTAAGCCAGGAACTACATATTATTATATGGTTAAAGCTAAAGACGCTGTTGCTAATGAAACCAAGACCGATATTGGCACTTTTGTTACAGCCCAAGCCGCGCCGCCAAAGATTTCAGATTTGAAAGTTGGCAGTATCAAAGCTAGTGAAGCCACGCTTTCATGGAAAACTGATACAGAAACGCAAGGATCAATTTTATTGCTTAAAGCGGGCGAATCAAAAGCAGCTCAAATTGATTACAATAAAGTTGCCAAGGCGCACACTGTAAAGTTATCAAATTTAACCTCCGGCACAGATTATCAGGTTGCTGTTTACGCGCTTGATTTATCTAATGATGAAACTGTGCGTGAGGTAACTACATTCAAAACAATTGGCAAAGCAAAAACCGTCACAAAAAAGGCCGTGCCGAAAAAAGCTGTAAAAAAGGTCGTGCCTACGAAAGCTAAGAAATAATGCGCGAATATACATAGCTTGCTTATATACACGAATTTTGAGCACAAATTTCACATCGCCAACAAAGGTTAATCACATTTTGTAAATATAAAGGCCGCGCAACTAGCGCGGCTTTTTGATTGAAGCGAAACATCTAATATTAACAGTCATTGCGAGGAGGCCTGATGTTCATCAGACCGACGAAGTAGTCCTTATAAAAGATTGCCGCGCTTTGCTTATAATGATTGCGTGATAATGACCCCTTGCTAACTTATCTGTATCTATATTAAGATTGATCAAGCACGTTGAAATAGTTGATTATTTGAAGTAAAGGAAAGTCGCAGTGCTTTATTCGTAAGAGACGGACAAAGTGCTGGGCAAGGAGGGCAAATTATGAGAACAATTGTTTGCGGTAGATGGAATCGGCATTCAGGAGCGCGCGATGAAGCGCGTGGGCTTTGGGGCGCCAGGAATAAATATGACGCCGGCCAAATTGGTTATCCAGAACTGCGCCGGGCGCAAGACGTCTTGACTGTTAGATTTTTACACGAACTCGAAGGTGCTGGAGCTGACTTTGTCGGTGATGGTTCATTCAGGTGGGATTCGGTTTTTGACATTGCCCGCATTCTTCCCGGTTGCAGCGGATTTAGCCGACTGACTCGTATCCCAGCAACAAATCATTTCCATCGTCAACCTATCTTTGACGGAGCTTGTGAGCCGGATTTAGTAAAATCTTGGCAGTCAACTTTTGCCGTTTTGCAGGGCGATCTTGAATTTGTAACTCGGCGAGCGACAAAACCCATTATTTTTTGTCTGCCTGGTCCGTATACCCTAGCTCGTCAGACAGCCAATTTTTGTGAAGTCAGCAGAACTAAATTTGTAAATTTTTATGCTAAAACCTTGCGCGAGGTTGCTAGTTTTATCTTGGGCGCTACACGCGGATCTAATTCCATGGTGCGTTTTGAAGAGCCAGCGATTCTAGACCATCCAGATGATTGGGCTCTTTTCTGTGAGGCAGCAGGAGAATTAACGCGCGATTTGGGGACTGATCGGGTACGTCTCATTTTGGCTGCTTGGTATTACGATATTAGCGCATTCCCCGAATGGTTTTATCTGCCCTTTGGAGTTTTCTGGTTAGATTTTGTCGATGGTAAAAGGAATCTTGAAGTTTTGAAAGAATTTCCGGTTGACAAGAAATTAGTCGCTGGGCTTTTTGACGCGCGACAAACTCATGAAGAAAATCTAGATGATCTAGCCGGATCTCTTACCAAGATTTTAAAGTTTGTGCCTGCCGAGCAAGTTATGCTTAGCACCAACACTGATTTAGACTTTTTGCCGTATGATGAAGCGATTGCCAAAGTTAAGCGTCTTGTAGGGTTTGCCAAAGGGTTTAGTCCGCGAGCTAGCGCTGACAAATTGGATCATCAAGGCGCCGTCCAAGCAACTGGTCTTTTGGCCGATTCAGAATTTTCTTTACATCGTCAAAACAATAGTTTAGGGCTTCCTGATCTTGATTTAAGCCAGGCATTATTCAGCGGCCAAGTTTATCCAACCTCAACTGTTGGCAGTTTTCCCCAGCCGGCTGAATTAAGAAAAGCGCGAGTGGCTTTGCGCCGCGGTGAATTAGATGAAGCAGATTATCGCGCTTTGGTCCAGAAACATACGCGCAATTGGCTGGATTTTCAAGAAGAACTTGATATCACCCTTCTGGTGGGCGGTGAATTTGCTCGTGAGGATATGGCTGCATTTTACGGAAATCATTTTGGCGGCAGGCTTTTAGATTTTGTGCCTTCGTATGAAAATCGACGTTATCGGCCAGTTGAATATTATGCTGATGTGCGTAGACAAGGTGATGCAACTTTAGGAGATTTCCGATTTTCGAGCTCGCTAACCGGGCGGCCGTTCAAAGAGACTATTACCGGACCAGCTACCTTAGCTGATTGGGCGTTGATTAGAAATTCACATTACTACTCTGACCGTCGTCAGTTTAGAATGGATTTAGCCAAAGCGCTTCGTGCAGAAATTGACGTACTGGTTGCTAATGGCATGAAAGTTTTACAGGTTGATGAGCCAGCGCTCACTACCAAGATGCATGCCTTTGATATGGATCTTGAGGCTATTTGGGAGACGATTCGCGGGCTTGAAAGCAAGATCTATTTAATTCTGCATATTTGTTATTCAGATATGAGAGCACTTGACCAAGCCTTCCCAGCCATGCTTGAATTACCTTTCCATCAAATTCACATGGAAATGGCTAATCGTGATTATTCACTTTTGCAATTGATTGAAAAGCATGAATTTGCCGGCAAAGATATTGGACTTGGGGTGACTGATGTACACACTGATCGAATTGAAACTGTGGACGAGATCGTCTCTGGTGTGGCGCGCGTGCGGTCGCATTTCCGACCAGACCAGATTTGGTTAACACCAGATTGTGGCTTGAAAGAGCGTAGTGATGAAGTTGCTCGCGCGAAATTGCGCGTGATGGCAGAGGCAGCCAGAGTTTGTAGAGAGACTTTGATCTAAATTATTGTCATTGCATCCCTCCTCTCGCGAGAGGGGGGACGCAAGAACTCCGCACTTGATGTTGAAGACGCGGTAATCCTTTCTCCTTGTCATTGCGAGGAGCCTTCAGGCGACGAAGTCGTGCCTATAGGCAGATCACCCGCAGGGTGACAATCTTTATAAGTAATAAAAATATCGTGAATTTTAAAACTCCGTAATTTTCTACGGAGTTTTTTATTTAAGAATATAAATCGTTTTAGTCACTACTACATTACCTATACATCCCCCAAATACAACACCCAAACAAAATTATTAAATAAAAATTATAAAAATTAGTACCCTCTAGAGATATGGCCGATCGGCCATATCTCTAGAGGGTCATTGTTCATAGTTTTCATCATTACTCCCACCAGTATTCTTTATCGTTCTTCTAATTCTTAACGTTTATGTTACTGAATAATAGTTTTATGATAGCAGCAACTTTACTGATCGGACATCGTATGTTGTAATAAAATGTATAAATTATGCACCCAAGAACAAGCGCAAAAACTAAAGAAATAACGAAAACTATTCTCGAGCTCATAGCAAGCGGCTTAATGACGTGGGCTGTTCTAGGCTCCCCGCGGAGTTTTGGTAGATACGGAAGGATACTTGGCGCAATGAATAACTTTGCTGGCTGGAGGATTCGAGAGACTATAAAAAGATTAAAAATGCAGGACATGATTCAATACGATGAGAAGGACAAGAAGGCGCCAATACGATTAACTACCAAAGGCATGATCAGGCTTGCTAAATATAGTTTTGGTTCTCTTTTTAAGAAACATAAAAAATGGGATTATTTTTGGCGCATGATAATTTTTGATATTCCGGAGATCCAAAAATATATCCGAAAGAGATTGCGTAAAGAATTAATTGATATAGGTTTTTACCCATTTCAGAAAAGTGTTTTAGTGTGTCCATTCGATTGTGAGGATATTATTAGGGATTTGTGTAAAATATATGGCGTATCAAAGTATGTACTATTTTGTATTACTCCATCACTTGGGACTAAAGAATCAGAAGTTAGAAGATTTTTTTTCGCGCGAGGCAGGCATCAATAAATTAGTTAGCGATATTAATTTTTTTAGCATTATCATTAATGGAAATGACCCCCTAAAAATACAGCCGATCGGCCATATTTTTAGAGGGTTATATTTCGAAGAGCGGTGTTATAAAATCTTTTTTCATCACCTCCTTGTCAAGGCATCCTAAAATGAGGTAAAAATATAGTACGATAATCGAGTTATTTTCCGCGTTAATCCGTGTAATTATTAGCGTCTTTCTGCTTCGATAGGTGATCGAAGCAGAAAGACGCTGATTGCGACGCAGATATACGCAGGAATCGCCAGATGCAGAAAGAGTTGCCAAAAGCTTACGAACCGCAAAAATATGAAGACGAAATTTATGCCAAGTGGGAATCTTCCGGCTTTTTTAGTCCAGATAATCTTCCTAAATTAGAAATTAGAAATTTGCCACTGCGAAGCGGGATCCCCTTCGCGGGAAAATTGAAAATTAAATTGAAAAAGCCCAAGGCCTTTTCAATCGTTATGCCCCCTCCTAACGCCAATGGCTCGCTCCATATTGGGCACGCGGTCTTTGTGACTTTGGAGGATATTATGATTCGCTATCACCGAATGAAAGGCGAATCGACTTTATGGCTGCCCGGAGCTGATCACGCTGGTTTTGAAACGCAGGTGGTCTACCAAAAAAAGTTGGAAAAAGAGGGCCGTAATTGGTTTCAAATTCCGCGCGCTGAACTCTATCAAGAAATTTGGGATTTTACGCAAGCCAATAAAAAAATAATGGAGCGGCAGCTTCGCAAGCTCGGCGCTTCGTGTGATTGGTCGCGCGCCAAATTTACGCTTGATCCAGAGGTCATCAAAATTGTTTATGCTACTTTCAAGCGAATGCACGATGATGGCTTAGTTTATCAGGATAATCGCATAGTCAATTGGTGTACTAAGCATCAGACCACCCTTTCTGATCTTGAAATTAAGCACGTCGAGCGCCAAGATCCGCTTTATTATATAAAATATGGTCCAGTAACTTTGGCTACCGTGCGTCTTGAAACTAAATTCGGTGATACTGCTCTAGCTGTTCATCCTCGAGATAAGCGATATAAACATCTTGTGGGCAAAGAGATAGAAATCAAGACCTTGCTTGGGCCGGCAATGATTAAAGTGATTGCCGACACGGCTGTGGATCTTAAGTTTGGCACAGGCGCGGTAAAGGTGACTCCTGCCCATGATCCTAATGACTTTGAAATTTGGAAGCGGCATCAAAATGAAATACCTGGTCCGCGCGCAGTAATTGATCAGTTCGGCCGCATGGAACTTTTAAGCCGTTGGCCAGAAAACCCGCAAGCCAAAAAGTATCACGGCCTCAAGATACTTGAAGCGCGTAAAGCAATGGAAGCTGACATGCAAGCTGAAGGATTAATAGAAAAAATTGATGAAACCTACAAACACAGCGTGGCTACTTGTTATAAGTGCGGGAGCATTGTTGAGCCGCGTATTTTGCCGCAGTGGTATATTCGTATGACGACTGTGCCGCATGCGGGAAATCCGAAATCCGAAACTCGAAATTCGAAATCATTACGGGATATGGCGATGGAGGCGGTAAAGAACGGTGAGGTGAAATTTGTAACTAAGCGATTTGAAAAAATTTTTATGCATTGGATGAAAAATTTGCGCGACTGGAACATTTCGCGACAAATTGTCTGGGGAATCAGGATGCCGGTGTGGTACTGCGCGTCACAAGATTACAAGAGCATAAGAACACAAGAACAACGGAACAGAGAAACAGAGAAACAGAATAATAAACGAATGGGGGAGCATGTCATAGTTTCTGTCGAGGGTGCGCCAAAAAGTTGTCCGGAATGTGGTAATACTAACTTGGAGCAAGAAAGTGATGTTTTTGACACTTGGTTTTCATCAGGACAGTGGCCATTCGCCGCGCTGCTCTCGCAGCGCGGCGAAAATTCAAAATCCGAAATCCTCCGCCAAAGGCGGAGCAGCCTCTGGCCGAGAAATCCGAAACTAAGGATTGATATTCCTGTAACCAAAGATTTTGAGGAGTTTTATTCGACAACCGTGATGGAAACCGGTTGGGATATTATATTCTTTTGGGTGGCGCGGATGGTGATGTTTGGAAAATATGTTACTGGCAAAGTGCCGTTTAAATATGTTTATTTGCACGGCCTTGTTCGTGACAAAGATCGGCAAAAAATGTCTAAATCGCGCTGTAATGTTATTGACCCCTTGGGAGTGATTGCCCTTTATGGCACAGACGAGCTAAGCTTGGCGCTCATTATTG
>Ga0137829_11086087_pt1 | contig 11179 bp, 10 predicted proteins | sample OV2TP2_FD_97737 | JGI IMG/M metagenome (GOLD analysis project Ga0137829, IMG submission 97737) | reverse complement strand
CCTACGAAAGCTGCAAAGAGCATGATAAGCGGGTGGATGCCCTGAGAAGGCTCCCGCCAGAACAGTTTACTGAAGCTAGTTGAGAACAGTAGCGGCAGGCAAACGTTGGTGGCTCTGAAAGCCGGCATGAAGAGCTTGGGGCGCTAGGCTATTAGCTATTGATCTTGACCCAGGAGTTGGAATACCCTCCTCACATAGACAGCAGACCACAAAGGAACAAAGTGTATAGTATGTCCTGGTCCCCGCACAACCCATTGACAGCCCGGAGGATAGAGGGGTAGAATCGAGGCGCCGCTAGCCGCAGCCCGGTTGTGGGCGTCCTCAGTTGATATGGCAATCACGGCTACTGCGTAAAGGAGATCAGAGATATGGTGAAGCGGAAGGGTTCTCGCGAAGGGGGCTTTACTCTGGTAGAGCTGCTGATAGTGATTGGAATCCTGGCTGTACTGGGGGCCGTTGCCGTAGCTGCTCTGACCGGTCTGATTGGGAGCGGAACCCCCGAAGCCAAGGCGAGCGAAAAAGCGGCCGTGCAAACAGCAATAGATGCCCACATGTCGGTAAACAACCTAACAACCATCACTGCGCGCACCATCGCTGCGGTCATAACGGCTGCGGATGGGGACGCTCCCTTCAAGACGTATATTCGATCCCTCCCTACCAAGTACACCTATACCTGGATCGCAAACGGGACGGTAACACAGCCGTAGTCGCCTGTTCGGCATAGACACGGGCCAGCGTAAGCGAGGTCTTGGCGGTTTCATGGTACCGAAAGAAGGGTGAAGGAAAGGAACAGATTTACAGTTATCTCGCAGGGAACTAAACGTGGAAGACGAGAGACAATCGCCGCTGGAGGTGGCATTGGCGGGAGAAGCCACGGGGCCAGAGAGCTTAGCCCTCCTGCATGAGTTACTATATGAACTTGGTGCTTTGCTGGATAGCAAGCAGGTTATCCGCGATTAAGTATGACACAGATCACCATGAGTACCAAAATCTGACCTGGAAATGGCAATGCCACAATTTGTCCCCTCCATGTGGGTGATACGGCAGGCTGGAATGGCAATGCGGTGGGAGCCGGCCAAGGAGGGCTACCATTAGCGTAGTAGAGATCCTCGGTCACATAACTCGTGCACTTCTAGGGTTCGTAGCTTTGCTGGCGCTGGTGGACTTCTTGCGCCACCGTGAGCGAACCCGTCTTGATGTTGCGCTCATGCTGGCCTCCCTGGGGGTTCCTGTTCTGATCCCGATTTTGCCTGCTGAAGTTGGCGAACTGCGCTGGATAAGGACTATTGGCGCAATGGTCGTGGTCGCCCAGCCCTACCTTTTGCTTCGTCTTGTAGAAGCACTTCGCCATGTACCCACGCCATATATATTAGTAGCCATCGCAGGCATGGGGGCATCGTGGGCACTCCTCATCTTCTATGGTCAACCTTTGCCCCTGACGGTGACCTTAATCATCGTAGGATATTTCTTCCTCGTCGAAGGTTATGCAGCCTACGTCCTATCCCATGGCATGATGACTACTAGTGGTCCCACGCGCTGGCGACTGGGCTTTGCCACCGCTGGCTCAGGATTCCTCGCCGCCTCCTTAGCTCTTGCAGGTGCAGCAACTATAGAAGCCACTGAGAGCGCCACGGCTATATTGAGAGCTCTCCTACTCGTTCTGGCCGCAACAACCTATTATCTGGCATTTGTACCCCCAGGATCGCTGAGGCGTGCCTGGCAGCTCCCAGAGATGCACCGCTATCTACGAACCATTGCGGGTGCATCGGCTACGGAGCGCTCTACTCTGGCGGGTCAAGAGTTGTGTGGGACTGCCACTCGTGAGGTGGCAGGGCTTGCCAGCGTGGTGACCCTCTGGGACGAGGGCAAGCGGCAACTTAAGGTGGAGGCATCAGATGTAGCTAGGCTGCGGTCCCTCTCCTTACCCATTGCTGAGGGAGTGATTGGCCAGGTATGGACAGACCAGCAGCCAGCCTCTGCCCGGGGGCCAGATGACATGGGGCCAGCCATGGCCCGCGTGGCTACGCAGCTTAGGGCAAAGGCGCTGTTGGCCATCCCCATTCGCAGCACAGAGCACGCCTGGGGCATATTAGTTGTGTTTCAACTACGGGGCTCCTTATTCCCTTCAGATGATCTCGGGTTGTTGGCGCTGCTATGTGAGTTGTACGCTCTAGTTTTGGACAACGCCGACCTGGTGTTGCAGCAGCATAGATTGGTATCCCGGTTGGAAGCCGTCAACAATGATCTGGTTTTACAAAAGGAACTTCTGGCGACAGCTGTCAACCATATGTCGGAAGGACTCATAATGCTCGACACGGAGAGCCGTGTGACGATCTTCAACCCTGCCATGGAGCGCGCAACGGGCCTAAGTGCTACCGAGGCAATGGGCAGGCAGATACAAGAACTGGGGCCGGTCCTTGGCATCAATATAGCGTCGTTACCGGAGGAGTTGCCACTGCCTGGCGAGGGCACTCCTCGCGTTTTCAAGGTTTCCTCTTCCGTGTTGGGTGAGGGCCTTGGCCGTTACGGGGGAGAAGTGCGAGTCATTCACGATATCACGCAGGAAAGGGAGCTGGAGCGCCTCAAGTCTGAGTTCGTGGCCAACATCTCACACGAGCTACGCACGCCGCTTCACGCAATAAGGGGGTTCAACAAGTTGCTTCTGGAGGGCAAGGTCTCGGACCAGGAGACCCAGAGAGAGTTCAGGACCATCATAGATGACCAGAGCGAGCATCTCGCCAAGCTGGTCAACGACCTGATAGATGTGTCGGCCATAGAAGCCGGTCGGTTCAGGATCCTGCGACAGCGCCTGCCGATCGAGGGCCTGGTCCGAAGCGCAGCAACGGCACTGTACAGTCTGGCCGTAGAGAAGGGCATGGCAGTTAATGTGGAACTTCCCACGACCTTGCCCGATGTGGACGGAGACGAGGAACGGCTGAGACAAGTGATGACCAATCTACTTGGTAACGCCATAAAGTTCAGCCCCCATGGCAGCAGCGTTGTTGTCAAGGGCGGGGTGGTGGACGACGGAGTGCTCATCCAGGTGGCCGACCAGGGCCCGGGCATCTCCCCGGAGATGATCCCCCACCTCTTCAAGAGGTTCCGCAGAGGGAGTGAAGTGGTGGACCGGGGCGGAGCAGGGCTGGGTCTCTACATCGCCAAGCAAATAGTCGAGGCGCACGGTGGGCACATCGGGGTGGAGAGCGTGGTGGGCAAGGGCGCAAACTTCAGTTTCACCGTGCCCTTATACTCTTGAAGGGATGGTGAACCATATGCCGAAGCGGATTCTGGTTGTCGAGGACACTCCCAGCTCCAGAAGACTCATATGCTATACCCTGGAACGAGAGGGCTACGTGGTGCTCAGTGCGGGGAATGGGGTGGAGGGTCTCAGGATGGCCCGGGAGGAGAACCCCGACCTGCTGGTGCTGGATGTTATGCTGCCCGGGCTGGATGGCTTTGAGCTTTGCCATCGCTTGCGGACTGACCCTCAAACCGCCAAGCTGCCTATCCTGATGCTCTCAGCCAAAGCCCAGGATGCAGACATCTCCATTGGGCTCAGGCTGGGGGCTGATGACTATCTGCCCAAGCCGGCAGACCCATCAGAAATTGTAAGGCGAGTGTCTATCCTCCTGGCCAAGACAGATACTGCCCATGGTGGCACGGAGGAAGGCGGCTTGCCGGACAAGGAAGCGAAAGGCTAAGGGAGCGCGACATCGTGGAGAACTTGAAGAGCGCAGGTCAGCGGAAAACCTTGGGCCAAGCTCTGATTGAGGCAAAGTTGCTCACCGCTGAGCAATTGGAACATGCCATCGGGCTCGGGCGGAAGAACCGGCGAAAACTCGGCCAGATTCTGGCGGAAGAGGGGCTGGTTGCCCCGGAGGAGTTGGCCAGGGTCGAGAGTATTAGACTGAATGTGCCCTTCATTGACCTGAGGAGGCACGTGGTTCAGCCGCGCGCCCTGCGGCTAATACCAGAAAAGACAGCCAGAGAGCACACCCTCCTTCCGCTGGATGTTGTTGGGGACGCCCTGCTGGTGGTAATGGCTGACCCTGAGGATGTGCGCACCATAGAAGACCTACAGACTCAGGCCGGGATGAGGGTGGAACTGGCACTGGGCGTTCCATCCCAAATTCAGGAGGCCATAAACCTGAACTACCGGTCTGGCGGTCAGATTGAGAGAACGGCGGCCCAGTTTGTCCCTCTCGTTGCCAAGGAGGAGGCCCCTGTTACATCGGCTCTTCTTGCCCAGACACCCGCTGTCCAGACCCTGGACCTCATCATCGCCCAGGCGGTGAGGGACCGAGCTTCAGATATCCATATAGAGCCGCAGGAGGACAGACTGCGGATTCGCTATCGTATTGACGGCATCCTCCGCGACGTGTATTCCCTACCCCTGGGTATCCATGCCGCCCTGGTATCGAGGGTCAAAATCCTGGCTGAGATGAACATCACCGAGCAAAGGCGTCCTCAGGATGGGCAACTCTCCCTCCAAGTAGCGGAGAGGGCCATAGACATTCGGGTTGCCACCGTTGGAACAGCCCATGGGGAAAGGGTTGCCCTCCGCATTCTGGACAAGTCCCTGGCCCTTTTCACCCTGCCCGAGTTGGGTTTCCTGCCCGAAACCCTCAAGAAGTATGAGGAAATGCTCAAGAGCTCCTTCGGCATGATACTCGTTAGCGGGCCCACGGGTTCCGGTAAGACCACTACCCTCTATGCGTCGATCGGCAATATAGATAGAAACGAACGTAATATCATGACCATAGAGGACCCCATCGAGTATCAGTTCCTGGATATCAATCAAATTCGGGTCAATCCCAAGGCGGGGTTGACCTTTGCCGAGGGCCTGCGAACTGTGTTGCGCCATGATCCCGACGTTGTTTTGGTCGGTGAGATCCGCGACAGCGATACCGCGAGGACGGCGGTTCAAGCTGCCCTTACTGGACACCTGGTGCTTTCTTCCATCCATGCCAATGATGCCGCTGGCGTTCTTTTTCGCCTGATGGACCTGGGGATCGAGACATACCTTGTCGCCAGTACTCTTGTGGGCGTCGCTGCTCAGCGGATGATCCGCCGCATATGTCCTCACTGCCGTGTGCCTTCCCAACCATCTCATGAAGAGAGCATCGCCTACTACCTGGAAATGCCGGACGAGCGGGCCACCTTTTACAGGGGAGCAGGCTGCAATTTCTGCGGCAACACTGGCTATCTGGGGCGGATAGGCATTTTCGAGCTTCTGGTCATGAGCGATGAAATCCAGCGGTTGCTGGTGGCCGGTGCCAGCGCCGCCGAGATCAGGGCACAGGCGCTACGAGAGGGGATGGTAACCTTGAGACGGGACGGGATGCTAAAGGTTAGAGAGGGCATCACCACCTCTCAGGAGGTGCTACGCAACGTGTTTGCCATAGGCTGACCCCCTGGCCCTTGTTCGCCGCCCTCTTCAACCGAGCCCCTTAGCCCTGGGGAGCAGCAGCCAGTCGCCGCATCTGTCTGAGATGTCGTCTTGGGCGGGGTGAGCGACTCCGAATGGCCGGGAATGATGAACTGAAGGGGGGGCCTGAGCTGCCGAACTCAGTGGTTGGGCCTTTCCCGTCCGGGACGGCGCAACCTTGGCCCTGGTGGGAGGGGTCGCTCCGCCCTTCCGGGAGCACTGGCCAAACACAAAGCATATGCCATATTCGGTAGGGACAAGGCACTTGGCGAATTACCGCCGAACCTCTGGATGGAGGAGCAATGTCCTATGAGTACGTAGCCTATTCCCGCGACAAGAGGGTTGTAAGAGGCACCCTCAGCGTCACCAGTGAAAACGTGGCCGAGGAGGCCCTGGAGGAACAAGGGTATCGCGTCCTTAGTCTGAAACAGGTGAGGCCAAGACTGGGCCTGGAGGAACGTCTTCCCACCTTCTTCGGGGTCAAAACTCGCGACGTGATAGCTATGTCACGTCAGTTAGCCACCTTGGTCGGGGCGGGCATCCCCTTGACGATGGCCCTACGGCTCCTCCAAGAACAAGTCACCAGTGCCGCTCTCGGGAGGGTCATCGCTGAGCTACTCAGAGACCTTCAGGGAGGTAGCTCCTTTTCCGAAGCGCTGGCCAAACACCCCCGGGTGTTTTCTCCTGTTTACCGTCAGATCGTAGGTTGGGGCCAAAAAGCGGGAGACCTTGACATGGCTCTGACCCGGGCGGTCAACTACATGGCGAGGGGCAGGGCTGCCATGGAGAAGGCGCAGCAGGCCATGGTCTATCCTGTCATGGTTTTGTGTCTGGCCATCGCAATCGTCGGTCTCCTGCTCACCGTGGCTTTACCTCCCCTGGTGGGAATGTTCACCGGGCTTGGTGTAAACCTGCCGTTGCCCACAAGGCTCCTCATCGCGCTCACCGGCTTTGTCGGCCATTATAAGTTCTACCTTCTGGGGACGGCGCTGGCGCTGGCCACTCTGATTACCATCTACCTGGGGCGGCCAGCAGGCCGGCTGATGTTCGACAAGCTGCGCCTCAAGGTGCCAATCATCCGTGGCATAACCATCCAGAGTAACATGGCCCTCATGAGCCGAACGATGTCCGTGCTGTTGAAGTCGGGGTTGTCCATGCCGAGCATAATGGACATCCTGTGCCAAAGCGTTCCCAACCGGGTCATTAGCCAAGCCTTAATGCAGGTGCGTGAGGGCCTTCTCCAAGGACGTGGTTTGTCTCAGCTTATGGCGGCGAACCCGGTATTCCCCCGCTTGGTGGTGCAAATGGTAGTAGTGGCAGAGCAAACAAGCAGCTTGGAGTCTAGTCTGACCGCCCTGGCTGACTTCTACGAGAATGAGGTAGAGCAGAAGCTCAATGGCCTCATATCGTTGATAGAGCCTGCCATGACCCTGTTCATTGGATTGGTTGTGGCCTTCATAGCCCTTTCCCTGATCATGCCCATGTATTCCATACTGGGGGCCGTGAAATAGACGCCGTAGGGTGTTGCTGTAACCTTACCATGGCGGGTGACAGCTACAGCCAAGGACAGCAATAGATAGCTGCCATGTTTAGGAAAGTGCGGTTGGCCACCGGAGAATGGCTGAGGAGCGGCCTGGTTCGACAAGAGTCAGGAGTGACCCTGGTCGAGTCCCTGGTGTCTGTTGGCATCCTGGGGCTCGTCATCGTGGCCGCTATAACAGCCCTGTCCACGGGGACGTTGGCCGTGGCCACGGTAGACCAAGAGGTCACGGCGCAGAGCTTGGCCCAGTGGCAGTTGGAAGAAATCAAGGCTGCTCCCTATAGTGCCACATATTCTGCCATCACCCAGGCGGACTACGCCATTTCCGTTGGCGTTGACCCCATCGCCGCGGATATGCAGAGAATCACGGTGACCGTCTCCCGGGCCGGTAAGGTCCTCATGGTGGTAGAGAGTTATAAGGTAAACCGATGACTAGGTTGAACCAGCGAGGGATGACCCTCGTGGAGATTCTCATAGCTACTGCTATTATGGGGACCATTGCTGCCCTGCCGGCCACGGCCTTTTACCAATTCATCAACGTCGTCGAGCGTGGCAGGGTGAAGATGGCTGCGCTGCACGAGGTCCAGAATGCCGCTCAATGGGTGGCACGGGATGGGCAAGGGGCTAGTGCGGCGGTCGGCGGCAGCCAACTGGCGCTGACTCTATCTGACGGCACCACCGTCGTCTATGAGCTGGCAGGCGCCGGGCCGCGCTATGACCTGCGCCGCACAGCCGGTAGCTCTCAAATAGCCGTGGCACGAAATGTTACCAGCGTCAGTTTCTCCGTCGGTGGGCGCCTCATTACTATGGCCATTACCTCATCTCCTGACAACCGCTGGGGTATGAGTGAGGCAAGGACATACAAAGTCTACCTTCGGCCGACAGTTTGACGGCGGCCCTTTGCCATGAGGTCGATGATTGAGCTTAGCCCGAAGGCGCCCCGTACAATAACTTCTCGCTTCTGCGCGGCAAAGCCCTGCCTGCTGAGGAGGCTGGGGAGGGATGAAGGGGGCAGATGCTTGCTCTGGTTCTAGCTGCCATGGCTGTGGGAACGCTGGTCATAGGACCTTTTCTCAATCAGGCGAGCACCACCCTCCTTACCTCCCGGGACCATGGCCAGGCGATTATCAGACAATACTCCGCCGATGCCGGCGTTGAACACGCCACCTGGCGCCTGAAGTACGAGCCCGGTTTTGCCGGCTCCCTGACCCTTGCAAACCCAACGGTAAACTATCCCGTAACTGTCAACAACAGTAGTGTCAACATAGACGTCACATTGGTTCAGGTTGAATTTCCCCCCCAGCCACAGCCCCCGCCGGAGGGCCCCGAGGCAGACCGCATTCAGGTGTCCAAGAGCGTGGCACCTGAGTCACCACCAGCAGGCCAGCTGACAACTTTCACCTACACCGTCTCCGTGAAGAATGTGGACACTTCCACAATAAAGCTTGCCAATGTCAGAGACCTGCTGCCGGCCGGCTTTTCTTACGTACCCGGCTCGAGCAGCGGCATCACCACCGCCAACCCGGTAATAGAATTGGTTGCTGGTCAGCAGGAGTTGAAATGGATTTTCAGTCCCCCCCGACCCAGCATTAGCGCCGGGGGAACACGTGCCCTGGACTTCCAGGCTACGGCGACCCCCCAGGTGGACTTCTACTGGAACGAAGCCTGGGTTGAACTCGCCGAGACAGGCATTGGCATAGTCGGCACAGGCTCAACGGCTCCGGTTAGAGGAGGGGGGATCTCCTTCTATGCCTACGACGTCGTGTCCAACGCCGGTGGGACGGTCATCCGCGCCCGCGTCACCATAGCCGACAGCGGGGTAGCTATCTCATCATGGCGGGTAGAGTAGGCCAGACAATAGAGTCGTCGCGAAATTGCCCCGGAGTCCGGAAGGGCCTGATCCGATGATGTTCGGCCATCGTGCCGAAATGGGATTCCGATGCGATAGGGAGGCTCACATGGGCGTAGCCCAAGCGAGGGAGTGGCCGCTTGCTTCCCTTTCACACCCCTTCCCATCCGCGAGGACCCCCAACGGACAATGGGAGAGGCAGGGTGTGAGCGACCACGGAATAGCTTCCAAACCCGATAGCGTGTAGTCTATGTTTCGGTAGGGGAGGAAACGCAGGGTGCGAATCAGGTCATCTGCTTTGCTGGTCGGTGTCATGGGGGTTGTTCTGCTTTCCTATGCTGTCGTGGGAGTAACCTATGCGATGCAGCAGCGGAACAAGAATGATATTGACGCTCAACTCCTGCCGCTGCGCCCGGCGCTGAGCCAGACAAGGTCGAATCCGGCTGAATTGGAGCAGCGTCTGGCCCTGGCTCAGGCCAAGTTGGCCGCGGAGCAGGCGTCCTTTCCCGAAGAGTTGAGCAGCACGGAGCTTTCTGACTGGCTCCTCCAGTTGGCTCAGGAAGCCCAGCTCAAAGCTTTGGCCCTGCGCGCCAAGCCTATTTCGACGCAGAAAACAGGGGGGCATACCTACAAAGTCCTGCGACTCGAGGTAGAGGCCAATGGAAGTTTCTCCCAATTGGCGGATTTCATCCAGAGGCTGGAAGGGGGAAAGTTCAGGACGCTTGTCCTGGAGAGAGCCAGCCTGGCCGTGACCACAGAGAATGTTGCCGCCAGTCTGACACTGGCCCTTTATGCCCGGACGCCGCCTCCGGCAACGGAAACCCCTAGCTCCAAATAGGAAAGGAGAGGCTTGTTCTCCAGCAAGGTTACTACGCTCAGTATTGAGTCCAGCAACATAAGGGTCGTCACGCTAAACGGCAGGAAGGTGGAGCGGTGGGGGAACATGTCTCTGGCGCCAGGCTTGGTGAAGGAAGGACTCATTGTCCAGCCCAAAGCTGTGGGCCAGGCTATTGATGCCTTATTCAAATCGTTGGGGGAACGCAAGAGCAGGGTCATCGTCAGTCTGAGCGGCACGCGCTCTGCCCCGCGCCTCTTTAGCCTACCCCGGGCAAAACGTCCCCTCCTGGAAGAAGCTATGCGCCGGCAGGCAAAGAGGGAGATGCCCCTTCCCCCGGAGGAAATCTACCTTTCGTGGTGGCCAATCGGTGGAAAAGACAATGAGTTGTTGTTTTTCGTCGTGGGCGTGCCTCGATCGACGGTGGATGCCCAAGTTCAGACATTGGTTGAGGCCGGGGTAAAGCCTTACGTGATGGACCTCAAACCCATCGCCCTGAGCAGGGCAGTCGGGCGCCGGGACGCCCTGATAATCGACCTGGAGCCAGATGCATTCGGCATCACCCTGGTAGTCGACGGCGTTCCAGCTATCTGGCGGACCATCCCGCCGAGGCAGGAGGGTTTCATCCTGGAGGATATAGTTCAGCTACTGACCGAGGAAGTCTCCAGGATCGTGGAATTCCATAATCAGGGCCACCCGGAAAGTCCACTGGGTTCCGACACCCCGGCCTTTGTGACGGGGGAACTGTCGGAGGATGCCACCCTCTTCAAACTCCTCCAGGCAGGGCTGGAGCATCCTATTGAGCTATTGACGATACCGCTGCAATGCCCCCCCGACTTTCCCACCGCTTCATATGCAGTCAACCTCGGACTCGCTCTCAGGAAAATGGCTCCAAAGGTGCGCTCAAGAGGAGTTGCCACTGTCGTCCGGCCCATTGGTTTCAACATACTGCCGAAAGGATATGGAGCTCGGCGCTGGCCAGTTCGATACCTGTTCTTCTCGCTGGCAACAATGGTAGCTATAGCTGGTTTGTTTCCAGCATACCAGGCCAAGACCCGTATAGATACCGAGACGGCGCGCCTGCGTGTCGAACTGGATGAGGTTACTCGGCAACTTCGCTTGGCGCGCGGCGCTATAGATAGGGAGAAGGCCCTTAAAGAGGCCCTCGATAAAGCAGTAATAGCGGCGGAAACGCTGGAGCAAGACCATAGGACCATCTTAGCGAAAAGTGGCGACTTTGCCCGCATATCGCGCCTTGTTTGGAACGCCCTTCCACCAGGAACCCGACTCGCGTCTATTGAACTGTACCCGGACCAGATTGTCCTGAAGGGTAAGACAAACAGATGGGCACTGGGTCTACAATACGGAAAAGCCCTGGAGCAGGAGTCGACCTTCACAGAGGTTAGCATGACTGAGCTCAGCGACACCGCTTTTGCCATTACCCTGAAATGGTAGCTGCCCCTGAAGTCATTAACAGGCTGATCGAAGTGTCTGCTATAACCTTACCTACGAGAGCTGCAAGGAACA
>Ga0137829_10164758_pt1 | contig 11203 bp, 12 predicted proteins | sample OV2TP2_FD_97737 | JGI IMG/M metagenome (GOLD analysis project Ga0137829, IMG submission 97737) | reverse complement strand
TTACGCAATTCTACGGTTCTCTTTCGATACTCGTAGGAGAGCAAAACCGTCTCCATGAACATCGCGTTTTGCTCCCGCACAGCCTGCCAATACTTTGCATCGGGGGTTGGAAACTTAATGTCATTCAAGACCGAAATCTCCATCTCAGTCCTCGTCCTGAAAATCTGAGCTTTGTCGAACGTCTCTCGGAGTTCATCCTTTAGTTCGGTAAAAACCGCGACATCTTCAGGCGTGAGTATCTCCGAACGCGCGACAAGATCGATGGCCGTCTCCGTTACCATTGGCTTATCTTCACCGAACATATCCGCTCAAAATTCCCGCGCGCAATCAATCTGCACTTGCATGGCCTTATGATTGTCGGACTGATCCAGATCGACATTCAGATACCATCCGCGCGAGAGCGCCGTCACGTCGGGAACGGTTGTCGATGAGAACTGGTTGGCTCCGAGATCGGGACGCTCTCCTTGGGTGGTGAAAAGCGTCGTCGTGCCGACGCCGGGGTTTCCCGTGAAGTAATTTACATCCACGATGGAACGGAATGTCGTGGCCACTGTCGAAGTGGTAAAAAGCGTGACTGATCCGATAGTGCAATCCGTCGGAACCCGGATAAAATCAAGCGATCCTTTGTTTGTCCCGGTCACCGCGTCAGGAAAGACGAAATTGAAAGTCGAGGTCACGGTGAGACGCTGACCGCCGCGAGCGATGGCGCCGCCAAGCAGATTGATGCCGCCTCTGAAAGTCGATGTCCCCGTTCCTCCAACTACAAGTGTTCCAGAGGCGTAAAAATCACGCCAGGAGAGCGTCGGACCGCCGATGTCATAAGAGTTATTCGCGGTCGGATAAAGCCCGGAGGTCGAAGATGCCCCGCCAATCCTCAATGACCCGGATGTTGACAGATTTCCGTCAATGTCGAGATAGGCGATGGCAAGACCTGATCCACCCCTGGCCTCAAAGAGATTCGCCGTTTGTCCGGTGACGCCCCTGATGACGAGACCGAAAAGAGAGGCAATGCGCGTATCGATCCCCAACCTGGTATTCGGAATCGTCGAGGTCACACCGGATTCCGTGAAGGTCGATGTACCGACGGTCAAAGCGGCAATATGCGATCCGGAGGCCGTGGTATTGGCCGGAGTCAGCGCGAAAATACGCGGGCTATTGATACCCGCGCCGAAGATCATCGGTTCCCCGTCGTAACCCAGAGTCACTCCGCCAAACGCGATCGGCGTGAGAGACGAGAGCGCCGGAACTTCTTTCGAAAGAGGTTCGTTCCGCCAGATCGCGCTAAAGCCGAATATGACCACGACCGCGGCGAACACGAGCGTCACGACGATAATGATGAATTTCGATCTCATAGCGTGACGCTCGACGCGTTCCTTTCGAAGCCAATTCATGACCTTGACTACCGAAGCTGTCCTTCCCTGTGAACGAGCGTTGCCCGCACAGTGGATGTGCCGAAATTCGCCGCACCGTCCTCACGAGCGGCTACTCTGACATTCCGCGCGGCCACAGCAATATCGATGTCAAAGTAATAAGCGGTTCCGGCAGTCGTCACCGTCATTCCAGAACTATCAAACGGACCTCGAAAAATGCCGTGATTATAAACAGCGTTGTATCCCTGCCCATCGACGATAGAAGAATGCGGTATCCACGTTGCTGCGTCGTAGGAGGTTTCAACCAGAAGCTCGATATAACGATTGTTCCCACCGGATGCGTTTGGCGTAAAGGTGACCTCTAGATGAACCGTCTCCACATCATCGGTGGGGAAGGACGCCCGATTCCCGGAAAACGCTGACGTAAGCGTTACCGCATCCAATAGGGTTATCTGTGTTGTCTTCATGTTTTTTAGCTAAGATTAGCCTATTTATAAGGCAAAAATCAAAAGCCTTCTACCGGATTCTTCCGAGGCCGTCCGGGCTTCCGACTCTCGGTCGCTTCTTCCCGAATATCATCCCTTGTCGTCTCGTCAGCTGCGGGAGAATCTATGGATCGCTCTCCCTTCGGATGCTCGTTCTTCGCATGGGCGAGAAGCGCGCGTTTCGAAACGGTCTTGAAACCGCAAGGGACGCGATTACGCACTCCTCTATTCGAAATCACAACCACCGTACCATCACAGGAAAGCTCCGGTTTCTCTTTTTTTCTCCTCTCCACGACCTCGGCGACCGTTGTTTCTTTCATCTCGATGTCTCCGGTTTCGTTCATCACCGCTTCCATCGCGGTCTCCCCATCGACGACAATGAGGAATCCGAGGATTTTCAAGAGGTCTTCGACATCCGTCCCCCTGACTTCAACGGTCGCACCGGGAGGGATGTCATAAAGTTTTCCGTTCACGTTGTGAAGAACAACGCTTGTCGTGGGGTTCATTACCTGAGGCATAGAAAGACTTATGATTAAGCGGTGGTCACCGTCGGTGCCCCGCCCTTTACAAAGGGCGAGGCTAGGTCGGCGATCACGGCGTTGACGTAGCGAAGACCTTGAGGAATTTGAGCACCCAGAAGCTATTGACTCCGAATCCGCGTCCAGCCGTGGAGGTCACGGACGATCCGTGAATGTTGCTCGATCCTCCAGTCGTCATGTATCCGACGATGTACTCGTTTTCAGGGATACGGATGATAGTCGAGCTTCCGTGGATGGCGGCTCCGCCGTCTTGGGCAGCCGAGTCATAGACAGAATCAATGACCGCATTCTGCGTCGAGGTCGTGATTGACCGCAGATTGATGATGCCCGCGGCAATGCTGGTTTCCGGAGCGTCATAATTCGGGGCAAGAGCGATAGTCGAGGTGCCGATGGCGAATCTCGTCGTGGCCGATGTCGTCCCCTCAAGCTGAATCATCGCACTCGTGAGATAGATTGGACCGTTATGCCTGTTCGGAACGGAGAGGAATGTCGAGGAACCGGAACCGATGGTCCCGTACTCGACCCATTCGCTCACCACGACATCCGAGGCGCCGCCAACATCACTGTCTTTGAGGCCGACAGCATCAAAGGTGGTGACGCCGCGCGGTTCGGCTCTTGTCGTTCCGAATGCCTCGGTTCCCTCTTCCCCCGGCTTCTCGGAGAGAAGATCGGCAGCGATGATCTCTGCCACCGAACGCGCAATCTTATCCCAAATGTCAGTAACGTCCTGCGCCCTGGCAGCGCCTCCCAAAAGGAGGAGCGATGCCAGAGCCGCAGCTGGAACCCAGCGATGCAGTTTCGCAGTATTCACCGCCTTCTTGTCTGGCTTTTTTCTCATAGCCATATTGCCGCACTCTATGAACTGAATCAGTTAAGAAATGCGGCCGTTAGGTGGTGAATTAAGAGGAGTAACTGCCGGTGCCTGTTCCTTGGCTGCCCCAAATTTCCCCGATCGGATCAGTCCAACCGTAGCTGAAGCGCGCCCTGACCTTAAACTTGAGCGCATCTGTTTCGTCGTCGACATCCACTCGTGATACCGGTCGCTTACGCCAGATGAACTTCATGGCGTTATTCTGCTTCCGAACGATAAACCATGACGTGTCCGATCCGCCAGCGGGAACGCCGATCCAGGGGTTCACAAACACATCGATGTCCCCAAGAGCGTAGTAGTTCAGATCATTGTTTGCCGTGCCGGAACGGAGCGGCGAACCGACGATCTCAAGTGCCTTTTTTCGAAGGGCAATCGGCACCATCAGGATGACGCCGCGACCCATGTTTCCGATGACCTCGCCCTTGTGGTCCAGAGCCTCGTCCATTGCGATGAGACCAGTTTCCAGGTTCGCTTCCGACAAGGCGATATTCGTCGAACTCGCATTCGACCGCACCGTGCCGCCATCGAGGCGGTCATGCGAGGTCGAACAAAGTTCCTCCGCGTCGCCGTAGGAGGTCGAGGTTGAGGTAAAGGCATTCCTGAACGCGCTGAACCCATTGAAGTCGCCGGTCTGTGAGGCGGCTTTCGCCAGCGAGCGAGTTCTGGATTCTGGCGTCCGGTACTGGTCGTCCTCTTTTTGTTCTTCCGACACCGCAATCGCCCGCTTGAAGGTCTTGTGCGTCAAGATCGTCTTGAAGTCTTCAAGCTCGTCCTCGTAGGGATAGGTGCCGTTTTCTCCGACATCCACCAATTTCGTAATCCCGGTGCTCCCCGAAAACTCTTCTTTCTGCTTCGTCGAGTCCATGATGGTAAAGACCTTCGAAAGCATCGACTGATAACGGGGAAGCTCGTTGTCGTAATAGGCCATGAGCCCGACGGCAAGGGAATCCGGGTTGTTTGCTCGTGTTTCCATAGGATTCGTTTACCGTAGGAATTAGCCGTTCTCGTCCTGCAGTTCCTTGACCTTGTAGAGACCGTCAGTGGAAACCAACGGATGGATACCCCAGATGATCATCTGCGCTACGGTGGTCAAAGCCGCTCCGTTGTTGTTCTCGTCAACCGACACGTCGTCTGCCGTATCGGTGTAGTTGTACCTTGTTCCCGATCCTGCCGTCGTGCGGATCGCCGCGTCCGGCGTGTTCTGGAAGACATCGTAGTAACTAATCGGCCGACAGAGCGCCATGACCTGTTTGTCAGTCAGGTTATCCGCTGTCGACAGATACGATTTCACGCCGTAAACGCCGTCCGTAAAGGTGCCGTCGAACTGCGAAGTGTCGGCAGTCTCCAGAGCCTCGCCGTCTTTGGTCACGATGCCAATGCACAGATAGGAGATGGATTCCCCGGCTGCCACGTCCTCGCAAACAGCGCCACGGTTGGCAGTCGGGTTACCGGAGGTAACAATGCGGATCAGACCTCCCCATTTCACTGTGACGCTATTTGCAATAAGCAACAGTTCCAGTTCCGGCGTCGGCAGGCCCAGTTCGTTCTTGCTGAAAGTAAAGCCAGCCATTTTTTTCTCTTATTAAGGCGCTTTCGGCGCCGATGATGAATTAGACCGTCATCGCCGCTGCTGAGAGGCGACTTTCTCCTTAGCCTTCAGCCACTGCTCGTCGGTGATCCCGAATCGTCTCGCTTCCGCCTTTTCCTCTTCCGAGATCGTCTCCTTCTTCGCGGAGATGTTTTCGTTCCCGCCAGCCGCGCGTCCTCCGCTTCCGAGATCGCCAAGCTGACGCTTGGCCTCTTCGGTGTTTCGCGCTTCCTGATCCCGCGAGACTCGGACGCGATCCTGCTGATGTCCGAGGGCGGCGGCGACGAGCTTTCTTTGGATCGCCTCAACAGAGACATCCCTATCGGTCAGATGGAGAAAATCCGTCAATTCTGTCCAGCGTCGGCCAGTCGAATCGTTCAAGGGATCGTAGTATCTCCCCTCAGCGGTCCGATAGAACCATGACTTGGCAAGCGTGATATTCTCCGCCTGCATCTCCTTTCGGATACGCAAAGCGACGCGCTTCTCCAATTCTTTCTCGTCCGTCTTCTGGGAAGAAACAATCTCTCGCGTCTCCGTCGGGGCTTCTTCTTCCGCCGGATCGGGAATCTCACGGCGGCGTTCACGAGCGATGCGAAGCGCTTGTTCGCGCTCGGCGATCAATCGCTCCTCTTCGGCGAGGGCGGCTTCGAGGTTCACTTTCTGTTCACGCTTCTTCAGAAGCTCTTTCTCTTCCTCGTCCTCACCGGACTCTTCGGCACTCTTATCCTCCTCCTCGGCTTCATCGCCGGGAGTCTCCTTCTCTTCGTCGCTCATACTGATCACGACACTTTGATAACCCGGCTGCCGATCCGGGATTCAGCGTGAGTATGGCCTTTCGACAAGGCCGCGCATAGGACGGTTCCACGCACCGTCCCAAACTCGGTCTCGTCTTACTTCGATTTCTTTCCAGCCTTCTTTTTCTTGGCCTTCTGTTTCTTCATAGCCGAGAATTCTGAAGGGGTTAGCTCCCCTTTAATCCGGTTCAGCACCAGGGATGGTCATGTCCTTATGATTTATCGAACTTTGGCGAGGATTTCGGGTCGGTCACCTCGCATACGGGGATTGAAATTGGCCTACGCACCGTGAGGCACCCCGCTCTTCATTCGCATTGCCCGATGGAGTTGCAACTCGCCTGGGCTGCCGTGCGTGTCACATAGCGTCTACTTTACCCTCTATTCCGCCACAAAAGTTCGTCATTTTTTGTACAAGGAAAACACCTTCACCAATTTCTCCCGGATTTTATTCGCATCTTTAACCGACGTGCCGAAAGCGCCGCGAATGGCTGAACGCGTCGCTCCAAGCATGTTTTGCGATCCTTTCTTCAAATCTTTCGACGAATAGTGGGAAGACATGTTCAGGAACGATAAAGGGCGTAAAGACGCTTCTTTTGCTTCTTGCTCATTTTGGAAATACTTTTCTTCGTCTTCCTCCGCACTGTCTTCTCGCGCATCTTCGGATGCTTCCAATGAGTCTCTTCATGGACAATCGTATCCAGCAGCTCGCCCTTTCCGGTTTCCTTCGCCTTTTTTTTGTTCACGCGAATCGTCTTTTTTTTGTAGTCTGTGTCTCCAAAGTTGCGCATCTTATTGTCCACTTTCCGACGCGGTTCCAGATTTCCGCGCTCAATGCCATGGAGAAGAGCGAGAGCCTTTTTCGCTTTGGCGACGGAACCAGTGACTTGTTTGAGGCGCCACCTGCCTCCGACTTTGTGGAAAATCTTTCTTCCCTCTCTGCGATAAGGCATACGCTTTCAGTATAAAACTACATTCATGCGCATTGCAAATGATTTTCCCCTGTCAAGAGGTCCCGCGATTCTCTTCGACCGCTTTCCTCGCCACTTCCATGTTTTTAAGCAAGAGTTCCGTCTCGTAAATCCTCCCGGCGAGAAAGGTCCGCTCTCGTTCAAGGTTCTTATCCCCGCCGAGATCACGGGCGTAACTCTCGGCAAGCATCTTCACGTATCTGGTCACGTTCGATTTGAGGAGTAAATCAAAGTCGTCCACCTGAGAGACCGCCAGATGTACAAGGAGCCGGCGCCGCATTCGCCTCTCACGGTCTTCATTCGGAAGAATCGCCAGCACCTTGCCGAAATTGTTTGCAAAGCCGCGGCGGCTAAGCCAGCCAAAAAAACCGGCAAACATGAATCAAATGACAGAACCGACAGGAGCCATTGTCGGCTTCATGCCCGCCGGTTCGATAGGACTCTCGCCGATCAAATCTTCCATCCCAGGCGGAACCGCCGGCGCGTTTTCGCCGGGGACGACGACGATCTCTTCCGGCTGATTCATGGCCCGGGCGAACCGTTTGGCCACATCCGTCTGCCTGAAAAGGTCAGGGCGTCCGAAGGCGACGGCCGCGAACTGCTGGTCGTAAGCCTTCTGAAGATTGCTCGTCATGGTAAAACTCGGAGCCTCGACGATGCGAATATCCATGTCAAAATCCCTGAGATAGTCAGGCGTGATCTGCACGATTTCCGAAGGTCCCCTGATGAAACCGTTGCGTGCCCTGAGTTCCGCCGCCGGGGCGAGATCGGATTGCGTCGGTTGGATTTCAATTACCTTGGTCCCGATCTCCATCCCGCGCTCCGTGAGCACTTTGGTCTCTGGAATGATGAAGGTTCTAAAAGCGGTCTCGAATCGTTCCACCCCGTCTTCGCCAAGCGCCTTTACGATCTCATTCGGACGGACGTAATACGTCCCGATGTTCCAAGCGCGAAGCTCGGCGCGCTCCTTTTCAAGCCAATTCATGCACCGGCGAAAAAGCGAAAGAACCTCTCTCGCGGCCTGCTGCGCCCGTTCAACCTCGGTCGCCGTCTTCACGTCCCCGCCAGCCTGACCGGCGGATACGGCGTCAACCGACGACTGCTCAATCGATCCCTGCATCCGGTTCAACGCCTGGAGCACGGCATTGCCTGGCTCCTGAATGTCCATCTCGCGCACCTGCGTGGCGTCTTTGACCCGCATGATCGAGGACGGTCCGTAGGGGTCGTCCGCCTCGGCTTCGGCCAAATCCCCAACCACGAGCGGCCGGAGCACCGAAAGCATCGTCTTGTCGAGGAACATGTTGAAAAGGGCGTCGATGGCGTCCTGATTCCCTTCGAGCTTGTGGACGATTGAACGGTAGTAGAAAAACCGCGAGGAGAACGGTTCAAAGCCTGAATGGGCGAAGGGAAGACGCCCAGGCTTCCAGCGCATCGGGTTGTTTTTCTTGGTGAGAGGGATGCCGTCGGCGACAATCAGATAGATGTTTTCGAGCGCATCGAAATCGCGGATCACCTCCACGTAATTGTCGAACATCTTGTCCGGCATCCGCATGTCCGGGTTTCTGGCATCGACAACCTCCATCCGCCCGTTCACGCGATCGACGACATGGGAAGCATTCGGCCACTTCCCGAATTTCCTTTGAAACTCATCCAACGGCATCTTCTGCACCCAGGTCGCTCCCGTCTGTTTCTTCATCTCGATTTCCCAGAGCGAATCGGGGAAAAACTCGTCGATGGGGACAATCTCGGAAACAAGTCCTCCTTCGATTATCGTCCTCTCTTTGCTTACGATCTTTCCCTTCACCGGATCGTATTGCTCCACCACGGTCTGCTTGATCTCCCGGTTCTCATAATCCTCGAAGGTGATGATCGTCCCCTTAACCGAGGCTTCGAGCAAACGCAAGAAATTATCCTTCTCGCGGTTCGAGAGAATATCCTCATTGTAGTCATTGATGTCCTCGAATATCTGGGCGCGATGCGCCGAAGTGATAAAACGATCACGGCGAGCTTGGAATTCCGCCTTATACGGCTGCCCGGCGAGCCTGGCGATGATGGCGATTATCTTGTCATGAGTGACCGGATCGACGTAGTTGGACTGCCAGGCGTCCTTCCAGGCGGCTTTGAGCTTGTAGGCGTTGAAGCGAAGCTCGCAGTCGTTCACATAGTCGACTATCGTCCTGTCGCGTCCTTGCGGAGAATGCCCCAAATACTTAAAACTTCTGTCCCTTGACTCGCGCCGTTTCGCGTAGTTCTTGGCAACTTTCTCAACCACGCCATCAAACGGCGTGCCGATCCATGACGGAACAACGTCAGGAAACGGCGTGTGGATGTCCTCCATAGGTCATGAGATACCCTATTTTTGCCCCCTATTCGCCTCTAGGACGAGCGATAGGGCTGCGAAAGTACGAATGGGACTGCGAAAGTACGAAAGGGCTGCGAAGGCTAGTAATTGATCCCTTGCGCCATGAACCCTTTTGCCGCAGTCCTGAACGGCGGGCGCGTCCTCCGCATGAGCACAGAGAGAGAGACCGCCATGTAGCGCACGGAATCAGCGTAGTTCGAAGACCAATCGTGTTTCGGATGGGAACGGAAACATCTCGCCTTATCATCCCAATCTTTGCTGTAGCTCGCAAGAGCGGAAAGGAGGTCTTTACACTTCTCCTCGTCTATCCAGACCGTCTCAATGAGAGAACGGACTGCATTGATCCCGTCCTCAACGGGAAGATTCGGCGCGATCTCGGCGGGAATGAGGCCGAGGGACTTCACCGTTTCCAAACGGCTTTTTCCCGTACCCAGTTCCCTGACCTCAACATCGTGAGGGAAGTGGTGAGCGGCGTACTGATACCCGTGTTCCATCGATTTCTTTTTGAGAACCGCAGCGTAATGCGAAAGTCCCTCGCCGGAAGACTCGTAGCAATCAATGATGCGCGGCTCACGCCCGACTATCTGGCAGAAGATGATGGCGTTTGCATCATTCATCCCAAGGTCCCAGAAGGTATGCACTTGAACATCACTGTCAAAGGGGACTCTGCCGACTCTTCCCTCTTCCCGCGCTCTTTTCAAAACCTTCCCATAATAGGAACCAACAAGGGAAGAAGCCCAATCGCATAGGAATTCTTGCCGAATCATCTCTTCCGGCATTCCCTCCCGCCGCTCCCGCTCAATCTCTTCTTTGGACGGGTACCCCGTATCCTCTGCGGTGAGAAGCTGATGAAACCAGTTGTTCGTTTGAGCGACCTGGTAAATGTCCCAAAAGTGATTCATCCCTCGCGGTGTTCCGTTGAACACCGCCCAACCGCCATTCTCCGTAAGAATGGGACGAACGTAATCCCAGGCTTTTGGACTCTGAAGCGCGTACTCGGAGAACACGCAGCCAATCGGATTCGTTCCCATCAGCGAGTTGATCCGATCCGTGCCAATGATCTGAAAGATCGAGCCATTCTTGAACCGAATTCGCATCTCAGTGTCATTTGGCTTGCCGTCTATGACCGCCGGCGGGAAATGATCCATGAAACGGAATCCATCACGATCCAAGCCGTCCCAAAGAACCTTGCGCCCCTGATTGAAAGTCGGGAAGAAATAGTAGTACGTTCCAACGCGCTCAAACACTCTCTTTGCCGTGAAGTTCAGACAGGTTTTCTCCTTGCCGTTGCGGCGGCTCCAAACGAGGACCGCCCTCTTCTGTCCCTGATCCATCGCCCGGAGAAAAGGTAACTGATACGGACGGGGACGGTAGTTGTGCGGAAGGAATACCTCCATAGGCAAGCACATTCACGGTGAGTCCTCCGCTGACGTCAATCTTGTCCGGGAGAAGCTTATCAGCCAGTTTCAAGAGGGATGTCTCCCTCCTGCCGGGGAGCATAGCAGTAAGCACGAGAAATGCGAAAACATCCCTGGCCGCGATTTTCTTGCCCTTCACTGGCCGCAATCGCTCCTTCAGAGCGTCGATGTCTTTCCCAACATACCAAAGATCAGCGACAAAATTGGCGTCTTGCTTTTCTTCATAAGCGGATTTACGCCCAGTCTCTGAACCGTCGTGTCCTAAGGCATTTTTATTTCCTTTCGGGGCTGGCATAAAAGGCGTAGTTATTCGCACTTTCGCAGTCCTAAGTTAAAATTATCTTCAACCTTCTTCAATCAACACGGCCTTCTTTCCTGTCTCTTTTTCCCAGCGATCTATACAAACTCTCACATATTGCGGATCGATCTCACAACCATAGCACTTTCTACCTGAACGTTCAGATGCGATGAGTGTTGTTCCGCTGCCAAGAAACAAGTCCAATACGATCTCCCCCCTCTGTGAACTATTCTTCACGGCCCGCATGACAAGCTCGACGGGCTTCATAGTTGGATGCAGGTCGCTTTTCACGGGCCGGTCTATCTGCCAAAGAGAAGTCTCTCCATGCCCTCCGTACCATAAATGACTCGCACCGGTCTTCCATCCGTAAAAGATAGGCTCATGTTGATAATGATAGTCCATCCGACCAAGAACGTGATTGTTCTTTGCCCAAATGAGCATGTGTTTAAGCTGCCACCCAGCTGCTTCGATACTCGTCATCATCTGCATCATCAGGTCACACCCCTGCAT
>Ga0137829_12568763_pt1 | contig 11212 bp, 8 predicted proteins | sample OV2TP2_FD_97737 | JGI IMG/M metagenome (GOLD analysis project Ga0137829, IMG submission 97737) | reverse complement strand
CCATGAAGCAACTAGACGAAGCTGACAGAAGGTTGGAGGTAGCGATGGCCAGGATGGGCGAGATAAGGAAGCGTATTGATGAGTTGGAGGAGGAGAGGAACGACCAGCTGAGGTTCCAGCACCTTGAGAGGGACATAAGGCGCTTCAAGGCGATAAAGGTCTCCAATTCAATCAAGGACGCCAGGGAGCGATTGGGGGTGCAAAAGACTGCACTTGAACAAAACTTGGCTGAAGCGGAAAGGATTGGCAAGGAGCTGGAAGATGTCAAGGCACAATTATCGCAGTTAGAAACAGAAAAGGGCAAGTTCTTGCAGGAAGTTGACATATCATCGCACTCAAAGGCTGAAGTTGATACAAGGATTTCAAGCACGATCGTTAGGTTCGAGCAGCTAAAGGCTAGTATAGGTGCAAGCGAGCAACGGGTGAAGAGTATAGGTGAAACCATACCATCGTTGATAAAAGAAAAAGAAGCACTGAAGAAAAAAGCCTCTGAAATTAATGCAAAAGTCGATGAATTCAATGCACAGATAAAGGTGAAGGAAGAGCGGAAGAATAGCGTTACTTCCGAACTCGATAGACTCAATGCAGAGATCAGCGAGCTGATCAACAGGCAATCAACTGTTACGGAACAGCAGATGCAGCTAGAACGGGATCTGAAGAGTTCAGAAGAGATCAGGGGAAACCTTAGCCTTGAGATTGCATCCAACACTGAGCATGCAAAGATCCTCGCAGAAAAGATCAATGCCAATATGAAAAGGTTAGAGAGCATAGTGTCGGAGCAGCAAAAGATGCAAATTATACTTGCAAAGCTGCAGGGTTTGAGGCAGGAGGAGCAGCAAAAGATCAATTCTTACGATGAAACTATAGGCAAGTTCACGAGTAACAGATCAAGGATCGAGCAGCAGATAGAGAGCACGATGCTTATGCTAGAAAAAGCTGGTCAGGTAGCAGTGCGGTACGAGACGAAGATCAAGATGACGAAGGATTCGCAGCAGGAGGATTATGCCAGCGCTGTGTTGCTTGAAAATGCAAAGGATTTTGGCATTGTCGGTATACTCCAGCAACTGATACACTGGAACAAGGATCATGAGAGAGCGGTTCTTGCAGTAGCATCTTCATGGATGAAGGCACTGATCGTTAAAGACGTTAGCAAGATGCTGAAGGTCCTCGAGCACGCAAAGGAGCTGCAGCTCCCAAGGCTGCGAATGATACCATTGGACATAGTGATGAGCCAGAGCGAAAGAAACGTTCCAGTTGCTAATGGCGCAATAGGTTTCCTTTCCAGCTTTGTTACTTCGAACAAGGCACCCAATCTTGTTGATTTCATCTTCGGCGATACTATACTTGTGGAATCTGCGGATGCTGCATATGAACTTGCAAAACAGGGATACAAGGCAGTAACACTTGCTGGCGAACTGTTCGAACCAAAGGCAAGTGCTATTGTGCTTGACCTGAATTCCAAGATAACCGATCTTACGAAGACGATCTTGCTTGGTGAATCGGTTGAAGGCCTGAAAGGCTCGCTTGACCTGCTCAGGCAACTGATCAGTAAGAAGAAAGACGAACTGAAGGATCTTGGCAACGAGATAAAGCAGGTTGAAATGGACAAGGTCGAGTCGCAGACATCACTAACAGCGATAGATTCGCAGATCGAAAACGTGCAGGCAACACTGCAGCGTTACACAAAAAGTGTTGAAGAGATCGAAGCAAGGATAACCACGCTTGAAAAAACTCAAACTGACATTAAGGAAAAATTACATGAATTAGAATTGAAACGATCAGAGATTGATGTACAGATAAAGGAGATCGATAGCAAGATAAGTGCTATCGACAAGCAGGGCATCGCTAAGAGTATCGATGAGGCAAACCTGCGAAAGGTGAATGTAACGGGTATTCTTGAGGGAATCGAGAAAGAAATAAGGGAACAGTTCACGGTGATATCCGCTCAAAGAGCCGAACTTGATAGCTTGCTGAAACGGGTGAAAGATATCGATGATGAATTAACACGCATAAAGATTGAAGCAAAGGAGAAGGCTAATGTGGTAAAAGAGTCTGCGAAGGCGTTGAAAGATGTTGAGATGGAACTGAAGGAGTTCAGGGACAGGGAACAGCAGATCATAGACACATCTGGCAACTCTGTTGGTATACTGCAGGAATACGAATCGAAGATAAAGATACTTGCAGATTCAGAGCGCAAACTCACCAAACAGCTGGGCAATGTGGAGAAGGATATGGCATTAAGCAAAAAGGAGATAAGCGATCTGACTGCAAGCGAAACAAAACTGGTCGCAGAATTATCAGAACATGGCTACAACGAGCTTCTAGAAGGATTCGATGTTGACGTGGCTGTTATCGAGCTTGTAAAAGAGTATGATTCCATAAGGGGTTCGATAAATCAACTGGCAGACAAGAGCTATGTGCAGATAATAGATGGCTACAGGGGAATGTCTGCAAGGAAGAACCAGTTGGAATCTGAACGCAATTCTATAGTACGCTTCATAGAAGATATTGAAAAAGAAAAGAAGCAGATCTTCATGGATGCGTTTCAGAAGGTCGACAAGGATGTAAGGTACATATTTTCAACAATGACAGGAGGAACCGGTTCTGCGTGGTTGGAAATCGAAAATCCCGACGATGTTTTTGCAAGTGGCTTGGCATTTCTTATACAGTTTCCCAACAAACCGCCTAGAGAATCTACTGGTTTAAGCGGCGGCGAGAAGACATTAGCTGCAACTACGTTCCTGCTTTCGCTGCAGTCATTGAAACCATCGCCGTTCTATCTCTTCGACGAGGTTGATGCACACCTTGACGCACAAAACACCGAACGCCTGTCAAAGATACTCGTTGAAAAGTCAAAGGCGAACCAGATGATCATCGTGTCGCTCAAGGATGCAATTGTTGCAAATGCGCAGTTGGTTCACGGCGTGTACCCGAGAAGCGGTATTTCTCAGGTGATAAAGTACAAATCAAGTGTTCCAGTCGCAAGTAACTGATCATTTGGGGTATAGAAAGCATGACACGTAGTGCGAATCTTCGATCTCTATGAGTTTTGGCTCGGTCTTGCATATGTCCATTGCATATGGACATCTGTTGTAAAAGTTGCAACCAGTGCTTACACGCTCTATACCCGTTTCGGTCTTTATCCTCACCATCTTCTCCTTGAACAGGTTGCCTGGGTCTGGCTCTGATATGGCATCGATTAGTGCCTGTGTGTACGGATGCAGGGGATTCAGCAACACTTTGTCTATAGGACCCATTTCAGCTATCTTGCCTAGATACATTATTGCGATCTGATCGCCAATATACCTCGCTGTTGAAAGGTCATGCGTTATGTAGAGGTATGTTATGTCATGCTTCTTCTGCAGGCTCTGCATCAGTTCAAGAATTTCAGCTCTAACTGATATGTCAAGCATCGATACTGGTTCATCTGCAACTATGAACTTTGGTTTTAATACCAGAGCTCTTGCAATCGCAACTCGTTGTCTCTGCCCCCCAGAAAGCATGTGTGGATATCTATATGCTATATCAGCAGCAGGCTCGAGTCTCACTTCTTCAAGAGCCCTGAAGACCTTCTCTTCCTGCTCCTTCTTTGAACCAATCTTGTGAACGCTTAACGGCTCCATTACTATCTCCATTATTCTCATTCGAGGATCTATCGAGGCATATGGATCTTGATGAACCATCTGTGCGTTTATCCTGAACGCCTTCAGTTCACGTTCGTTAAGTTTTGTTATATCCGTTCCATTAAAGAAAACATTTCCATTATCTGGTTCTATCGCCCGCAAGATCAATCTAGCTACTGTAGTCTTTCCAGAACCTGATTCACCTGCAAGCACAAAGACTGAACCTTTTGGTATCTTGAAACTTATATCATCAACTGCCTTGACAACTTTTTCTTCTTTGGAATGCATGGTTTCTGCGAAAGTGCGTTTTACTTGAAACCATTTTCTTAGCGATCTGACATCTACAAACAAGTTGTCTGTACTTTGCATAATCTGACTATCTTAAAATCACTCTTTCCCATATATCTATTGCTGGGATTTTTTGCTATCTTCATAAAGCCAGCACCTGACAAAACCATCTTTGATCTTGATTGACGGAGGATCCTGTTTGCAAACATCCATCGCGTGCGGACATCTATCGTAGAACCTGCATCCTGTTGGAGGATTCATCAGGTTGGGCGGTGTTCCTTTCACATACGAGATCTTCTTTTCTCCCTTCAGCCTCGGTATTGCGGCTATAAGTGCTTGTGTGTATGGATGCTTTGGTTCATTGTAGATCTGTTCTGCACTTCCGAACTCTACTATTTCTCCAGCATACATTATCCCTATCTTCTCTGCAATTTCTGAAATGATTGCAAGATCGTGCGTTATCAGCATGATGGTCATGCCTTCTTTCTTCAGTTTTTTTAGCAGGTTAATTATTTGTGCCTGCACAAGCACGTCCAATGCTGTTGTCGGCTCATCTGCAATAACGAATTCTGGCCTTAAGATAAGTGCCATTGCAATGACTATTCTCTGCTTCATTCCACCGCTTAATTCGTGAGGATGTCTATCTATCACAGACGGATCCAAGCCAACCTGTCTTACCGCTTCGATTATACGTTCCTGCATCTCATTTTCGGGAAAACCATGATATTTTAAAACTTCCTTCAACTGATCCTTTATGCTGTAAACAGGATCCAGTGCGTTCATTGCACCCTGAAAAACCATCGCAATGCGTTTCCATCTGACCTTCTTGGTAAACTCGTGCTCGCTCATAGCGAGTATATCTGTGTCATGCAAAATGATCTTTCCATTGACTATCTTTCCTGGTGGCTGCAGCATCCTCATTATCGACAGTCCTAGTGTACTTTTGCCGCATGCAGATTCTCCTGCAATACCTACCGATTCTCCTTTTTTTAAAGAAAAACTCACATTATCTACTGCCTTTACTGCACCAACAGTTGTAAAATAGTATGACTTCAGGTTTTCTATAATTAAGCTGTCTTTCAACTCATATAGATTCGTAAATGCCGTATATTACTCATGCTCCTCGCAAGAACGCTGCAATAAATATTACTACAAAAGACATAACAAATATCGTGATCATTAAAAATCTCGTCTGTTTTAGCATTGAAGCGCATATAGTGCATGATTGCTGCATCTGTTCTCCCTGAACATGTGTAGCTAAATGCGAGACTATCTTGGGTGTAAGCCTTAGCGTGATTATTGCAGCAATTGCTATCATTGCAACTACAACAGACATCTTCGCTATTAATGATAAACCGTAACTTGTAGCGGTAAAATCGGAGAGTTTGGTCATGTTGTTTACAAACGCGACTCTATACAGACCAGTGCTAACTATGATCGCTATGCTTATCCATACAAGTTTAAGGAAGGATGGCATGACCTGACTCATCAGCTTGCTTCTGTTGGTCAGATCAATTCTCTTCAAATTCGGTACCAGTATCATGATGTTGAATCCCAAGGCTCCTATCCATAACACAACTGCGCTTAGGTGTAACCAGTGCAAAACTAAGCTTAATACCATGTTATGACTTGCAATGTCTACAAGTTAAAGCTTAGCATGGAAGACATGAAAATATTGATAGAGCACTTATATCAGTATCTTGGTGTTTTTCTAGACAGGTTAATATGGCAAATATAGATGACAGTATCAAAGCAAATGTGGTGCACCTCATTTTAGAAAAGAAACCAGAACAAGCCTTGGAGCTCTTAGCTAACTTGTACAACGTTAAAAATCCAAAATTGCGCGTTGGTACAGTAAAAAAGCGGAGGAAAACAGCACTTGCAGTTTATGTTCATAAAGAGAATACCATCTATGCGTCTAACTCTGATATTTTGTACAATCCCTTTATCATATTGCATGAGTTCTATCATCATATCAGATCTAAATCTGGCGAGCATAAAGGAACAGAAAAAAATGCTGATACTTTTGCAAATGAGTTCATACAATCATACTTGCGTGTACATAAACAATGACAGGTTTAGACATCTATCAACAGTCTAGTTAACAATCTTGTTAGTACTTGGTTTTTATCAAGCTGAAAAGGTTAAAAGGGCAGCGAAGGCAGTTAGAGGCGCAGATCTGCTAGTTGAATTCGGAAATACAGGACGCTGAAATGGTGTTTGTGTATGATAGATATTCGTAGAACGCATTATGCTAGCCAGCTGGATGAATCATTGATAGGAAACAGTGTGAGAATAGCAGGCTGGGTTGAAGATCTGCGTGAGTTAGGTTCCATAGTATTTCTAACAATACGTGATGCAAGTGGCGGTGCTCAAGTTATTGCCTCGCCAGAGCAAATTCTGGTTTCGCCAGAGAACAAAATAACGAGGCAGAGCGTTGTGGCAATTTCTGGTAATGTTCAAAAGAGCAAGGCCAAGGCATTTCCTGTTGAAATCAAGGCAAGCGAAATTACCGTTTTAACAATTGCCCAGCATCCATTACCTGTAGATCCAACAGGAAGGGTTGAAGCATCTATCGATGTTAGACTGGACGCAAGGGCACTTGACCTTAGGAATCCCAAGGTGTTATCATTGTTTAGGATAAGGCATGAAGCCTTGCAATCGGTTAGGAAGACCCTTGTGGCAAACAAGTTCATAGAAGTCAATACACCGAAGATAATAGGTAGCGCAAGTGAAGGAGGTGCAAATCTGTTTTCACTTGAATACTTCGGAAAGAAGGCCTACCTTGCCCAGAGCCCGCAGTTGTACAAAGAACAGTTGACGATGGCACTTGACAGAGTTTTTGAGATTGCGCCCTACTACAGGGCAGAAAAGTCACACACGATAAGGCACCTTAACGAATTCATAAGCATAGACATCGAGGCTGCGTTCATGGATGCTGAAGATGTTATGAAAGTAGCTGAAGAATTGGTAAGAAACGTTCTTGCAGATGTGGAGGAGAGATGTGTTGATGATCTAAAGCAGATCGGCACAGAAATAAAGGTGCCATCCTTACCGTTCGAACGAATTACGTATGCACAGGTGTTAGATGAGCTCAAGAAAGAAGGTGTGAGTTTGGAGTTTGGCGAAGACTTGCCAGATCATGCGTTAAGGGTGTTAGGAGAAAAACGAAAGGGATACTACTTCATAGTTGACTGGCCGTTAAAACTCAAACCATTTTACATACATGAGAAGGAAGGTGATCCAGAACTGTCATGCTCCTTCGACCTGCAGCATGGCTTTTTGGAATTGGCATCGGGGGGAAGAAGGCAGCATGATGTCAACAGGTTGAAAGTTAGGTTGGAGGAGCAAGGATTAAATCCGAAGGACTTTGAGGATCATCTCAAGGTATTCGAGTGGGGCATGCCACCGCATTCTGGCTGGGGTCTTGGGTTCGATAGACTGGTGATGGTCATATGCAATGCAAACAACATAAGGGAAGTTGTCCTTTATCCGAGGGATACTGAAAGGCTGACACCGTAGCTAAAGGTTATATCGTTCAAACACAATATTGTATTAATGCCTGCATGCGCGATCTGTGGTGGCAGGTTTGCTGAGCACAAATGCGCTTACTGCGGCAAGTCAGCCTGTTCCTCATGCATGACAGTTGACACAATTAAATGCATAAAATGTGAAAACAAAAAGACTGTTCCTTGGCGTCGATTCGTTCGACAAAACCGTATCTTGATAATCTTTCTTAGCACTATATGGATCTACACTGTTTACCCATGGCCATTTCTGTATGCGTTGGGTATTGATTTGGATATTAGTGTCATACATCCTATACTGATTGCTACCTTGGTTCTTGCAATACCGTTCATCTTCATGCTGAGAGCATGGCAGAAGAGACCGCCTAGGTAGACCTCAGTTCAGATATTATCGCATTGGTAACATCGTCTGTTCTATTATTGCCGCCAATATCTGGCGTCTTTATCCCTTTTGCAAGAACCTTCATTACAGCATCTTCGATTGTAAGCGCTGCCACACTGCATTTTTTGTCGTTGTTTTTCATCGCTAGCCAGTCGAGCATCATCCTTGCAGATAGAATAAACGATAATGGGTTTGCTATTCCCTTGCCTGCTATATCTGGCGCAGAACCATGTACAGGCTCGAATATCGCAAAATCGTCTCCAATGTTGGCCGCAGGTGCTATGCCCAGACTTCCTACCACTTGCGCAGCTTCATCTGACAGTATATCGCCAAATAGGTTTGTAGTTACTATAACATCAAAATCTTCTGGATTTCTGATAAGGTTCATTGAACATGCATCGACATACATTTCGCTAAATTTTATATCAGAATATTTCTTTGCAACTTCTCTGCATAAACTCGCAAATAACCCGTCTGTCACTCTTAAGAGATTTGCTTTGTGCACTGCAACTACACTCTTCTTCTGGTTTCTGAACCTAGCAAGCTTAAATGCGTATTCAGCAATTCTAGTAGATGCTTTCTTTGTTATCAGTCTTATAGCTATGCTTGCATCTTGAAAATCGTATTCCAGTCCAGCATAGACATCTTCGGTATTCTCTCTAACTATCACAAGATCGATGTTTTCCTTTAGCGCTGGTATGTTTGGATAAACTTTTGCAGGTCTTATGTTTGCATACAAGTCAAACACTCTTCTCAGGTATACGATAACATCGGCAGCACTCTCTCCAACCGGTGCCTTCATACACACATCGGAATTCTTTATAGCTTGAAAGCTATGATCTGGCAAGGCCTTGCCTGTTTTCTTTACACTCAAATCTCCTGCTTCGATGTCTATTACGTCAAACTTTACATCATACTTGTCATGAATTAAATTCAAGACAGATTTTGTTGCTTTGGATATTTCTGGGCCTATGCCATCTCCGGGAATAAGTGCTAGCTTATACATCTTAAACCGTGTATTTCCTTAGTTCCCTATCTTTATCCATTGCTTTTTTGAGCATTATCCTGTTCAGACCATTGATCATTGCCTGCACGCTTGCAATGACTATGTCCTCTCCAGCTGCCCTTGCAGATGCTATATTGCCATACTTGTCCTCAACCTTTATACTAACTTCTGCTAATGCGTCAGATCCGCCAGTTATTGCCTCCAGCCTGAATTCTCTTAACTTTATACTGGCAAGTTCGTTTGTGATCTTCTGTATTGCCTTTAGCGCAGCATCAACAGGCCCTAAACCAGTATCGGCAGCAACGAACTCTTTTCCTTCAACGACCAAGCGCACAGATGCTGTTGGCACAACACTCATTCCAGTAGTTACCACAAAGTCAGTTAACTTCACCTTCTGCTCAAGTCCCTCTTGGCGCATTATCTGCGACGCGATAGCCAGCAGATCAGCATCTGTAATATTCTTACCTTTGTCTCCCAATTCTTTAATTTTGTCAACAATTTCTCGCAGCTGTTCTTGTGTTGGTTTCAGACCATACTCTTCAAGCATCGCTGAAACACCATGCGCGCCAGCATGCTTGCCAGCTTCTAACCATCGTTTCCTTCCAACAAGTTCAGGACTTATTGGCTCATATGTTAGCGGATTTGATAATACTCCATGGGTATGAATTCCAGATTCGTGACCAAATGCGTTCGCTCCAATGATTGCCTTGTTTGGTTGTACAATTATGCCAGTCAGGCTTGATACCAGCCTAGAAGTCTCATAAAGCAATTCTGTTTTGATGTGGGTTTTTTTGCCATACAGACAGTGTAGAGCCATCACGAATTCTTCCAGCGATGCATTGCCAGCTCTCTCCCCCAGACCGTTTATTGTAACATGCGCACATGATGCACCAGCTTCTATACCGGCAATGGAGTTCGCGACTGCCAGTCCAAAGTCATCATGGCAGTGCATACTTATCGGAACATTTACTACAGATCTTAGTTCTCTGATCAAACTATCGATATACTTCGGATTCGAGTAGCCTACAGTATCAGGAACATCGATCCTATCTGCACCTGCATCCACAACAGCTCTGTAAACTTGCTTAAGAAATTCCCTGTCTGTTCTCGTAGAATCCTCCGCAGAAAATTCAACGAATAATCCATGTGACTTGCTGTACTCTACTGCCTCTATGGCTTTGCGCAATGCTTCTTCTCTGGAGATCTTTAACTTGTACTGCAGGTGAATGTCAGATGTTGCAATGAATGTATGAACATATTTCAGGTCGCAGTTCATGACAGCATCTATGTCACGTTTTTCAGCCCTTGCGAGCCCTGCAATTTCGCATGAAAGTCCTTGTTTTGCAGTTTCCTTAACGGCATCAATCTCCCCCTGCGATACTATTGGAAAACCTGCTTCTATCACATCAACTCCCAATTTGTCAAGCTGGACTGCTATCTTCACCTTGTTTTGTGGAGTAAGCGTAACACCAGGTGTCTGCTCACCATCTCTTAGTGTAGTATCGTAAATCCTAACATACTCTTCAGTCATATACGCTACCTCTTGGCAATGCAGAAACTCCTGTTCTTGCCAGCTGTAATACTCCATAATGCTCAACAAGAGTTTTGAAGGCATCTATTTTGTCAGGAGTATCAGTTAGCTCGACCATTATAGATCCCTTGCTTGTGTCCACGACCTTTCCTCTAAAATTGTTTGCAAGGTTTGTTATTTCCGTCTTGGATGTTGGATCTACAGCTTTTAACTTTATCAGTGCAAGTTCCCTGTAAACTGTCTGATCTGTAGCTAACCTTGTTACTTCAACAACATCGATAAGCTTGCGCAGCTGCTTCACCAACTGTTCAGTTACATTTTCGTCGCCGTCTATAGTAACAGTGATTCTTGAAAGATCCTGCTGCTCGGTAGGGCCAACAGAGAGACTTTCGATGTTAAAGTTTCTGGCTCTAAACATGTTTGAAACTCTAAAGAGCACTCCTGGCTTGTTTTCAACCAGTGCAGAGATAATATTCCAACCCATTTTCTCACCTATCCAGCTACGATCATATCCTTCAGTCCAGTCCCAGGTGCTACGAATGGAAATACGTCTTCCTCTGGATCAATCAGGATGTCAATTACTGTGGCAACATCGCTCTTCAGTGCTACTTTTATCGCTTTATCGAGTTCGTCCATAGATTGCGCTCTTATGCCCTGAGCACCATAAGCTTCAGCAAGCTTAACGAAGTCTGGCATTGCCTTTAGATCAACACCTATGTAACGCCTGTTGTAGAAGAGCCTCTGCCATTGAGCCACCATGCCAAGTGAATAATTGTTCATTAGGAAAACTATGACTGGAAGGTTTTCAAGTACAGAAACCGCAAGTGAGTTTTCTGTCATATTGAAACTGCCGTC
>Ga0137829_12400622_pt1 | contig 11239 bp, 9 predicted proteins | sample OV2TP2_FD_97737 | JGI IMG/M metagenome (GOLD analysis project Ga0137829, IMG submission 97737) | reverse complement strand
TGCTATCATCTGGCGGCCCAGAGCTATGTCGGCTACTCGTTCGAGGACGAGTTCTCCACTTTTCAGACCAACATCAATGGCACGCATCATGTCCTGGCGGCGCTCAAAGAATGCGCCCCGGCCTGCCGCTTCTACTTTGCCGGCTCGAGTGAGATGTTCGGCAAGGTGACGACCATCCCGCAAGACGAGCAGACGCCGTTTCATCCCCGCTCGGCCTACGGGATTTCCAAGGTGGCCGGCTTCCATCTCACCCGCAACTATCGCGAAGCGTATGGTCTGCGGGCCTGGTGTGGCATCCTGTACAATCACGAGTCGCCCCGGCGGGGGTTTGAGTTTGTGACGCGCAAGATTAGCTTCCAGGCGGCGCGCATCAAGCTGGGACTGGCGCACGCACTGCATCTGGGCAATTTGGAGGCACGGCGGGACTGGGGGCATGCCCGCGAGTATGTCGAGGCGATGTGGCGCATGCTGCAGCAGGAGACGCCGGACGACTACGTCATTGCCACGGGCGAGACGCACTCGGTGCGGGAATTTGCCGAGGCCGCGTTTGCCCACCTGGGCTTAGACTACCGCGACTACGTCACGGTCGATGCGGCCCTGGTACGGCCAGCGGATGTCGAGCTGCTGTTGGGGTGTGCGGCCAAAGCGGAGCGGGAGTTAGACTGGCGCCCACGCACGCGGTTCAGGGACCTGGTGGTGGAAATGGTCGAGGCGGATCTGGCCGCCTGCCAGGAGGGGATGGGTAACCGTTTGGCGCCGACGTAATTGTGTTCACGCGGATAACAAAGGTATGACAACAGCTCCGATCAACGGTTCTCATGGTCTACGATCGAGACAGGAAACCCTCTCTTCTCTTCTCGTCCGCTACCGGGGAGTGTCGTGGCGCGAGAGGTTTCATGTGGGCCTGCGGGCCCGAATGATGAGGCTTTGGAGCCTGGAACGGGAGGTACCGCAGAGGGGACGGATTCTTGACCTTGGCGCGGGACAAGGTCTCGTAGCTCTTGCCTTGGCACTGCTTGGACCGGAACGGGAGGTGGTCGGCATCGAAAGAGAGGAGAGGAAGGTGGCGGCGGCTAAGGCAGCTGCAGCCGGTCTGGTCAACCTCTCTTTCCGTCACGGTGACATTCTAGAGCTGAGCGAGACAGAGGTCTTTGATGTGGTGCTCCTGGTGGATGTCCTCTACTTATGGCGAGAAGCTGAGAAGCGACGCATCCTACAACATGCCCATGAGATTCTGCGGCAGAGAGGGCTGCTCCTCGTCCATGAGGTGACGACCGAACCGAGGCTCAAGTACGCCTTTGCCGTGTTCCAGGAATGGGTCGCCCTGCACATGCTGCGGACCACTGCAGCCGCCGGTCTCCATTACGTATCGCGAGAAGAGAATGAGTCCCTCTTGCGTAGCTGTGGGTTTGAGGTCCAGTCGCTCCCTATGCATCGAGGGATGCCCTACCCTCACCACCTCTTTCGATGTTGCCGGATATAACAACAAAGAGCCTGCACGAGGGGTCTTCTGACCTGTCGGGGGACAGGCAGTGACCGGACGCGAAAGTACAAGGGACAGGAGATGACTCGAGAACTTGGCGTTCTGGGTGTCCTAGGCCCGGGTAGTGTGAGCGTTATCCTGCCAGTCTTCCGGGGGGCTACCTTCATCCAGCGCTCCCTTGAAGAGCTTCTCTCCTGGCTGCACCGTTGCGGCAGGCCTTTTGAAGTGCTGGTGGTGGATGATGGAAGTGACGACAACACGGTCCAACGGGTCCGGGAAGTTCAAGCTTTAGGCCACAGTGGTATTCGACTCCTAGAGAATCCTTGCAATCAGGGCAAGGGGGCCGCTGTCAGGCAAGGAATACTGGCTGCAGAAGGAGAGTATAGGGTGTTTCTCGACTGCGACATGCCCTTCGGTCTCGAAGCTCTCAGTCGTATTATTGGTGCCCTGGAAGCTGGGGCTGACCTCGCCATTGGGTCGCGCGTCCACCCAGAGAGTCTTTACATCATCAATCCGAGTATGTTCGCTCTGTTCACTACTCGACACTGGTTGAGCCGCCTCGCCAATCGGGTGATCCGTCTCTGTGTCCCTGGTCTGCTAGACACCCAAGCGGGTCTCAAAGGCTTTCACTGGAAAACGGCACAGTATATCTTCCGTCGGCAGCGGCTCAACCGTTTCTCCTTCGACGTAGAGATTCTGCGCATCGCCCAGGTAGCGGGACTCCGCATTGTGGATGTCCCGGTCCAGTATCGTTATACTTCAGAGCCTTCGACAGTAGAGTTCGTGAGGGACTCCTTGTTGATGCTGCGCGATCTTATCCGGATAAAAGTATGGGAAGCCCAAGGACAATGGGGAAATCCTCAAACGGTCGAGTCAGAAACAGAGTTTCTCTGATCCTGAACGCAGACGATTTCGGCTACACTCCAGAGGTCAACCGCGGGATTGCTGAATGTGTTACCGCTGGCGTCGTGACGAGTGCGTCTCTTCTCCCGAATCTCCCTGGATTTGCGGATGCGTGTCTGAGGCTCAAGAGTGGCGTCCCCCTCAGTCTGGGGATCCACCTCAATTTTACCTCTGGCAGCCCTCTCCTCCCGCCTACAGAGCTGAAACCCTTGCTCAATAACCAGGGAGTGTTTCCCGGCCCTGCCAGCATGGCGTGTCGTCTCATACGTCGCGTTGATCTTCTGGCCTTTGTTGAACGTGAGGCTCGGGCCCAGATTGAACATATCCTTGTAGCTCAGCCCGCTCCCATATGGCATCTGGACGTGCATCACCATCTCCAGGTCGTTCCCCACCTCCTCGAGCTTTTAATCCGTCTTGCCAAGGAGTATCGGATTCCTGCTCTGCGTACGCCCAAAGAGCGCGTGCTATGGGGAGCAGACGGAGCGAGTGTGCCTTGGAAGGCCCTACTATTGTCCTGCCTTGGGAGGCGGGGACAGGCACGTATAACTGCTGCTGGTCTCAAGACCCCGGATGCCCTCTACGCTACGGTCCTGACCAGCAGTCGCGACTTCGTCCGCACTCTGCGTGACGTCGTCGGTCGGCTCAGGCCTGGGGTAAGTGAAATCGCCCTGCATCCTGGGTACTCATCCTCCCATCTTGCCAGGATGGATTCCTATCATCACCAGCGCCAGGACGAACTCCAAGTTCTGCTCGGGGAGGAAGGACGGGAGATACTTCGGGCGCCTGGTTTGCGGCTCATCAGCTATCGTGACTTGGCCGAGCTCCCGTTCGAGGTTATGCCATCCGAAGGGGACGCAAGGTGAATGGGCCCCTCTGTCGGAGAGGCAGGGCTCAGTGTCAGCCATACCACCAACGACGGTAGCGTCAAGGCCAAGTGATTTGTCTTCTCTACGGACGCTCCTCTGGCTCCTCGTCGTTCTTCTGGTCGGCCGACATGTTGTCCTCGTGATACGGGTCCTCACCATCACCAACCCTATAGACCTATGGACGTATTATCTGCATACGCGCATGCTCTGGGAGGAATCTGACCCTACAGATGTTCGACAGCTTCTCCTTTACGGAGAGCGTCTGGGGCTCCAGCCTCTGCGGGGTGTAAACCCGCCGACCTTCTCCCTCCTCTTCCTTCCTCTGGCGCTTCTTCCCTGGACCGTCACTCAGGTCGTCTGGCTTCTGCTGTCGGAAGCAGCCCTCGGAGGGATAGGGTGGATCGTCTGGACGGAGCTGAGGAAACGTGGGGCAGACGGAGTAGAGAGCGCTCTGATCGTGGCAGGATTTGTGTCTGTTTTCTATCCAGTGCAGCAGACTCTTGCGCTAGGGCAGGTGGACCTCTTCCTGGGGCTGGTGTTTGCTGTCATGGGTGTAATGCTCGCTAAGGGGCAGAAGACGGTTGCGGGCCTCCTGGGGCTCGTCGCTGGGGGTATCAAACCCCAACTCGGGGTGGTTGTCGTATTTTTAATTCTGTCTGGGCAACTGCGGCGAGAAAATTGGGCTATCCTCGCCTTCGGCGGGCTTTGGCTTGGTAGTGTTATAGTGGGATTCGGTTTTCATGCCGTGACCTCCTACCTACAGTATCTTATCACCTTTATGGGCAGCGGACTGGACGCGATGGAGGTCAACTATTCTCTCAATGGGTTGTTGGGTCGTGTCCTCCTCCCTCGGGTCGAGCGTGCCACGGCGGAAGCGACATACACCGTTCTGACTATGGCCATGGCCCTATGTAGTCTGCGCGTCGTCCTGTGCTACCGGAATTCCGGGGCGCGCGGTCATTGGCTCTGGGTAGGCTTCATGCCCCTGACAGCATGGATGATCTCGCCGCTGAGCGAAGAGCATCATCTTGCCTGGATCATTGCTCCTCTTCTCATCTCCTGTGTGGAGTGGGCATCAAAGGTCAGCGCACTCCAGGGGACGCTGTTCATCCTGGCTTCCATCCTGATCGGGGTGCAGTATTATCCCCATAGTGTCTGGACTGGGGTCGACCTGTTCTCAGACTTTCTGCGATCCTCCAAGTTCCTCGGCCCGGCGCTTCTCTGGGCCCTGTCGTCTTGGATCCTGCTTAAGAAGGGTGTAGGTCGTGCCGCCTAATGTTGCTTTACACATCTGCTGTCTCACCCGCATCACGTTGGCCCACGATGTCAAGGGTGGCATGGAAGTCCACATCAAAACACTGGCAGAGGGCCTGGTCACACGGGGGATGCGGGTGAGTGTCGTGACCACTGCACACCCTGATGACAGAGAATGTGTGGAGGAGGGTGGAGTCCATTACTATTTCGTGTCTCACACCCGACCCGGGAAGTATTCGCATGCCTGGGGACAAAGCTCCCTAGACGTGTTGAAAGCACTGCACGCCCGCGATCCGATTGATCTCATCTGGGGAGAAGGAGCCGGGGCGTACTACTACATCAAGTTTGGTAAGAAGTTCCTCGGAGTTCCGGTGGTGACGAACTTGCAGGGCACGTTTTCAGGGGAACTGCGCACCCAATGGGAGTCATGCCATCAACGGCAGCAGGTCAGGCGTTTTTTCTTCCAACATTTGCCCTGGCGCACCGTGCAGTATTTCCGCTGGGACTGGTACTTTGTCCGGGGCGCTGACGCGATCATTTCCCCGAGCAATGAAAATGCCGCGGCGGCTCGTCGGGACTACGGCCTCAGGCGGGAGAAGGTGTGTGCCAGTGTGAATGGCATTGATGTGGCACTCTTCCACCCAGACAGAGCAGCCGGTCGTCTCACCCGGCAACGGTACGGACTGTGCCAGAAACTCGTGCTTTTCACCTGTGCGCGTTTAGAGCCTGAAAAAGGTGTGGACCTCCTCCTTGCCGCAGTCCAGCGGTTAGTCCCAGAGTACGCGCATCTGCACCTCCTGGTGGCTGGCCATGGTTCACACCGCCCGCAGCTGGCGGTCATTGCCCAACAGCGCAATATCATGGACCACGTCACTTTCCTCGAGCATGTCCCCAATCCAGAACTTCCGGCGTTTTATAATGCCTGTGATATTTTTGTCTATCCGACCCTGTCCTGGGAATCCTTCGGTATTGCTGTGGCAGAGGCCATGGCGTGTGGGAAACCAGTCGTCGCCGCCAGGATGGGGGGCATCCCGACCTCGGTGGAGCACGGCCAACACGGCTTCTTGTATGCACCACGCGACGTGGGGGCATTGACCCACCATCTTGCCACACTGCTCAGCGACGGGCAGATGCGAGAACGCTTTGGCCTGGCCGCGCGGGAGAAAGCCGTGGCTCGCCTCAGCAGTCAACGCATGGTGGATGATGCGCTGGGGGTTTTCTCGCGGGTCTTAGGGGAAGATAAGACTGCAGGGTAAGCGATAGGTGGTGGAAATCACGAGGGTCAAACATACAAGAGACCATACACTGCGACCTCATGGCGCGCTATGGTCACTTCTGGCCAGACAACGGTTTTTGCGGCTGGTGCGTGCTTGCTACCTCGATCCCTTGTTCGTTTCGCGAGAGGTGCTGCGACAACAAGTCGAACGTGTTCTTCCTAGGGCTAGGGGGGTAGTCCTCGACATTGGGTGTGGAAGGCGACCATACGAGGCGTCGTTGGGTCAGGCGGTCACCCAGTATTTTGGTCTTGATTATCCTTCTACTATGAGTGTGGGGGTATGCCCCGATATCTATGCGGATGGTCTCGCCCTCCCAGTGCAGGATGCCACAGTGGACACTATCCTCTGTTTTGGAGTGCTGCTATACATGGTTGATCCCTTTCGCTTTTTCCGGGAAATAAGCAGGGTACTGCGGCCATCTGGACAATACATCCTGAGCACCCCCCTGATGCGGGGTGCGAGTGACGAACCCGAGGATCGATTCCGTTTCACACCACAAGGTTTAACCTTGTTGGCGGAGCAAGCCGGACTGCAAGTGGAAGAGATTGCGCCGTGTGGTGGTATCTGGGCTATGATTGGTCAAAGGATCAGTTCTGCCCTTGTACAGCGGGCGAAAATGAGCCAGGCAAAGCGCCGCTCCCGCTCTTTGTGCTGTGGGATCGTCCAGTGCCTCGGGCTTGGACTTGATTGGCTGTGGCCATGGTCTCAGGAGTCCTTGCATTACATCATTGTAGGACGGAAGCCTTGAGGTGCAGGATGGACCGTGACATCTGGCTCAGGAAGAAAGGGTAGCGGTGTCTACAAAACAGTATACTGGGCTCAGCAAGGAAGAGACACCAGCTATCCGCATCCCCTTATGGGAGCGTCTCTGGCATCGTGTGTACCGGACTTCTCCTTATACGCATGATCGGGTCCTCCATGCGCTTTCCCAACCCTGGTCGAGACTGGACAGGTGCCAAACACTCCCCACTGCAGCGGGGGTCAGGTTCCTAGTGCGAGTCGATGACTTTCCCCGCTGGGACCTGCCCGAGGAGACATTCAGGCAATTTGATAGCATTCTGATGGCACATGAGATCCAGTATTTCCTGGGAGTAACTCCATGCCTGGCCGCAGATCCATTTGATCCTACTTCGCCATGCCACTCTGGGCTGACGGATAAGGCCATTGCGGTGTTAGAAACCCTTGTGCCGCGAGTCGAGGTGGCCATGCATGGGTTGACCCACCGCACCCGGGGTCTCCCGCATCGTAGTGAGTTCGTAGGAATGCCTCCTGAAGAGGTGGAGCAGGCCCTTCTCCGTGGGCTGGAAGTATTCGACTCCCTCCATATCAGACCGCAGACGTTCATTCCCCCTTTTAATACCATTGCGTTATCCGCTGTACCGGTCTTAGCCCGTTCCTTTCAGGTATTGTGTGGTGGGCCGGAATCTATCTCCCTGCTGGGATTTCGTCCCAGTCCGTCATATTTGGGCGGCATGCTCTATCTGCCTTCGTATCCGCCAGCGTACGGCACGGCCCGGCAGATGCGGGATTTTGTTAAGCGCGTGCAGCAATGGTCACCCTCAGTACTCGTGCCACTAACACTCCATTGGGCATGGGAGCTGCGGGATAACTTCAGGGCGCTGTGCGCTCTGTGTGACGAGCTCACTGGCTGGACAGTGGCACTGCGGGACATTGTCAGACCATGACAGACGTAAAAGAACGGGCCGTAAGGGCAGTGACCTGGGATGCATTGGGGCGCGGCCTCCTTTTTTTCCTGAACTTTGCCGGTTCACTGATCGTCGTGCGTATGCTCGGCAGCGTGACATATGGACAACTGGCTATCATCCTCTCACTGTATAGCCTTGTGGCCTTTGGAATGTCGTTTGGTTTCAAAAACGCCGTGCTGCGGTTCACTCCTCAGCTCTTAGGGCAACACAACCATGCAGGTATCTGGTGGCTACTGAACATAGTATGCCGGATACGAGTCATGGCATGGATGGTGGCGAGCCTGGTAGTGGTAATAGGGGCGCAACCCTTGAGTGAGTCGGTGCTAGGACGTCCAGAAGTGGCCCCATACCTCAGATTGCTCCCCATATTCCTTCTCATCCCCATCGTCTACGACATTGTGGCAGCTCTAGCTGTTGCCACCTTCCAGCAGCGACTCCTCAACCTCACAGAAGTGAGCACGAAGGCGCTCTACCTCATCCTGCTCACTGCTTTTCTCTGGGCGTCGTGGGGGATCATCGGCGTGCTGACCGCGGCATTCGTTACCCAGTTTGTGGCTGTGGGGATCTTAGGGATGGTACTGGCCCGAGCCTTCGATCGAGGACGGCAGGCAGAGCATACACCTACGCTCACCACCAGACGTCTCTTTGAGTTCTCCGCTTCGAGCTATGTGGCTTCGCTCTTAGCATTTGTACTCGGGAAAGATCTGGATGTGTTGCTTCTTGGACGCTTTGTGGCTGATGTGTACCAGGTCAGCGCTTATGTCGTAGCATTTACATTCGTGACCCTGTCCTATCAGTTTCTGCTTGTCGGCGTCTCTGGCGGCTTCGAGCTTCCCCTGGTAGCAGAGCTCCACACCACAGGTGACCGGGGTGGTCTCCGGCGGGTGTATGGCTGCTATTTTGAATACGTGTACGTCTTTGTCATCCCACTCGCTGTCGGAGGGATGATGGTAGGAGAGGATCTCGTCGTATGGTTTTACGGTGAGAGCTTCCGAGGTCTCTCCCAACTCCTGACGCCGCTTTTTCTGTTCACTTGCCTGGCCAAGCTGGATGGACTCGCGGCGATGTTTCTGACGGGGATGGATCGAGAACGACAACTGGTGGTGATACGGATGGCATGTGGTCTCGTGAACCTTGCTCTCAACCTTGTCTTGATCCCACAGTACGGCGCTCTGGGTGCGGTCTGGGGCACAGGGAGTACGATGGTCCTGATGGCAGCATGCACATCTGCCATGCTGCATCGATTGATGCAGCCTCAGTATCCTCTACGATTCTTGATACGGACCAGTGTGGCGGCGGCTGTCATGGGCGTTATTCTCTTGACGCTGAAGCGCTTCTTCCTGTCTGCCGGTTCCCCTCTGGAGACGCTCCTACTCCTCGTTGTGGGACTAGGCGTCTATGGCAGCATGATCATCTGGCTCAAACCAGTGTCAGTTGAGAACGTCAAGGCTCTCGCCCGCGCCCCAATTCCGGGGGTTCATTGGTTGGCAACCCTGCTTCATCCATAAATATCACGCGCACAAGAGTATGGCAGAGAGGATCGCACCACTGAGCGTGCAGAGGGCGTTCTGAAGGTTCCAGATGGAGATTATTTGTCTATCCACGCGGCGGATCGATAACCCGATGGCCACTATTGTGCAACACTTGATGCGCACCGTGGGTCACAGGCACCGGGTGCTGTTCGTAGAGCCTCCAGCCGATCCGCTCTTCCTGGCACGCCACCGGTCTCTCTGGGGGCGGACAGGCCCTTCCAGCACTGGGACACGATGCGCCAGTGCCCAAGCGGGCCTGACGCCGCTTATCCCGGTGGTACTCCCTTTTGGCGAACGGTTCCCAGGGTTGCAGGCTCTGAACCGCCGTATCATGCTCTGGCAGGTACGGCGGACCATAGCACGGGCAGGTTTCAAAGCCCCTGTGCTCTGGGTGCAGTCGCCAGAATCGGGGTGGCTGGTGGGCAGGTTAGGCGAAACCCGGGTGATTTATTATGCTACGGATGAATACAGTGCCTCCCCGCGGTATAGCACGCCTGAGGCCCAAGCTGCCGTACGAGCGGCGGAACGTGAGTTGCTCAGACGCAGCGACCTGGTGTTGGTGAATTCGACGGCATTAGTGTCCGACAAGAGCATGATGGCAAAGCGCGTTGAACTCCTGTATAGCGGGGTCGATGTGGAGCACTTCAGGCGCGCCCTGGATCCGCACACGGTTATTCCCGAGGATCTGGCGCGACTGCCCAAGCCAGTCATAGGCTTTCTTGGTGCCGTGGACCGATACAAAGTCGATGTGCAACTCGTGCACTATTGCGCCACGCACAGTCCAAATATGACATTTGCCCTGATCGGGCCAGTAGGGTGGAGCGGTGACACCACTCCCCACGACCTGCCGCAAGCGCCGAACCTCGTCTACCTCGGGCGACGCGAGTACCACACATTGCCGGCCTACCTCAAAGGCTGTGCGGTAGCCATGATCCCGAACGCCCGTAATGCCTATACGCTCCCAAACTTTCCCATGAAGCTCTTTGAGTACTTTGCGGCGGGGAAACCGGTGGTCGCCACTCGCCTGCCGGCCTTGGAACCTTTTGCCGAACTGGTATCTCTGGCTGAGACCCCGGAAGCATTTCGGCTGCAATTATTGCAAGCCCTCCGAGACAACTCGCCAACTGCAACCGAAGCGCGACTGGCGGTGGCGCGACAGCATTCCTGGCCGGCCTGCGCCGAGCGCGTTGAAGGGCTTCTGGCAGCCCTATGAACATCGCCATATTCTGTCCCAACTATCCGCCAGCTACGCGTGAAGGGGGGATCTCCCATTACACCCAGCAACTCGCCCGTGGTCTTGCCGCCTTGGGAGACGAAGTGCTCATCGTCGCTGGCGAGGCATACTGTGGTGACGGCCTGGATCGTACTGTATCGGTGCTCAGATTTGCCGGACCGTGGAGCTGTCAAACGGCCACTATAGTGCGGGCGCTGCAAGCACGCTCGGTAGACCTGGTCAACTTACAGTATTCCCCGCCGATGTATCCCACCAGGTTCAAATTTGCCTGGCAGCAGATAGCCTCGCACTTTGTCTCCACGGTCAGTTTCCACACCCTGTGGGGGGGGCCAAAACTCAACTACCTGATGGCGCTGCGGCTCCTACACGGCGCCGATGGCATCATCGCCACGAACTCGGAGATCGTGTATCTGGTGCACAAGTACGTGCCATTTTTCCTCAAGAAGGTCTACGGCATCCCGATCGGCGCCAACATTGAGCCGACCAACGGGAGATGCGATGCCGGGGCCATGGCCACGAAGTACGCGCTGCCGCCGGACGCGGTTGTGCTGGCTTACTTCGGCATGGCCTACCCGGGCAAAGGCATGCGGCTGCTTTTTGAGGCTATGCGCATCCTTGTAGATGCCTACCTGCATGACTTCCGGCTGCTGATCATCGGGGGAGGCATGTCCGATGATGCGGCCTATCGTGACGAGACCAAGCCACTGCTCGCAAAACTCGACATCACAGGCAAGGTTGTGTGGACCGGCCAGATACCAGCACCAGAGGTGTCAGCGCTGCTGTCGCGCAGCGGCATGGTTCTCTTGCCGTTTGATGCTGGCGTAAGCGACAGGCGCGGCAGTTTGCTGGCCGCCTTGGCTCACCACAGGGCTGTCGTTACGACTGCACCGGCTATTCCCGTCCCCCTATTCGAGAACGGTGTCAATATGCTCTGGCCGCTGCGCCCCGGCGTAGATGCCTTTGCCGCAGCGATCTTGCGGGTAC
>Ga0137829_11615301_pt1 | contig 11243 bp, 15 predicted proteins | sample OV2TP2_FD_97737 | JGI IMG/M metagenome (GOLD analysis project Ga0137829, IMG submission 97737) | reverse complement strand
GTGATTATGCGTGGAAGGACATATGGATTAGCATGACAATAAACTCACTGAACTACAAAACTGTACCAGACGTGATTGAAGAATGGTATGGGTATGTAAACAAAATAGGATTTCAGTTCCACACCCCGTTTACAAAAGGTGATCCACTCTGGCTTCCTTTTGGTCCAGAAAGAACAAAGGTTGTTGATGACATAATCTCAATGATGGACAAATATGATGACCAATACATCATAAACCCAAAAAGCCAGCTAGAATTAATGAAAAAAAACTGGGGAGGAAAAGGAACCACCCCTATTGATTGTCCTACTTGGGCAATATTATCAGTTGATCACATGGGAAGAGAAAAAAAGCCATGTTGTATTGGCAGCGCCGAAAAAAATTCCATGGCACCAATATGCGAAGATTGTGGTCTTGGATGTTATTCGGTGCTTGTTGGATACGGCATAAGAGGCTAAAAGGTCACTTTTTGTATCAAGATATCACTTGACAATCTTTTGAATCTCTTGAGTTACAAGTGGCAAGAATGCTCCAACGTCAGAGACTATCCCAAGTGCCTGCCATGTTCCACGGTCCATTAATTTAGTGACAGTTGGCTGGTTTATGTCCACTACTATTACTTTTACATCTGCCGGCAACATGTTGCCTGTAGCAATAGAATGAAGCATGGTTGAGATCATTATGACCATCTTAGCATCTTTTAGAATTTCTTTGTATTTTTTCTGAGCTGCTATCATGTCTGTTATGACATCAGGAAGAGGCCCATCGTCTCTTAATGAACCTGCTAGGACAACGGGCACCTTTCTTTTAACACATTCAAACATGATGCCTCTTTTTAGAGTCTTGTTTGCAACCATTTTTGCTATAGAGCCTGCCTTAAAGACAGAGTTTATTGCCTGCATGTGGTTTCTGTGCCCTCTTACTGCCAGCGTACCATCACGAACGTTCATGCCAAGCGATGTACCAAGTGTTGCATATTCAATGTCGTGAACTGCAAGCGCATTTCCTGCAAGTACACAATCGATGAATCCAAGTCTTATCAAGGTTGCAACAGAATCAGATGCTCCAGTATGGACTATGGCTGGACCTCCTACTAGAACAATTTTGCCACCCTGTTTTTTTGTCTTGTAAATGTCGTATGCTACTTTTCTTGCTATGTGTTGTGTTGGTCGTTCACTTGAGCTGCCGCTTCCCATAAACTGGAAAAGGTTTACTCCTTCTCTTGGCCTCTCAGGAGGAGTGACCCGTATTCCTTTTTCGCCTACTACCACCATGTCACCCTTTTTAACTTCCCTAATGGGTGTGCACCAAGCTCGGTTTGCCTTAACAACTATGCACTTGTCCATCATCATGTTTTCCACTTTTATCCACCTTCCTTTATGGAAAATGTCTGTGCGGTTGTTTGTGGTACTGTAAAAGTCATCTGGCATCACCATCTCTTTTGGTGTCGGCTTTAACATTACACGTTGCTGAATTTTTGACGTCGCACCTTCTCTGTATACAGATTCTAGAATCTCATCAAGGTGTTTTTGTGAATTAGCTTGTATGAGCAGCTTTGCGTAGCTCTCATCTTTTTTTCTCTTCCCAACTTTAAATTCCTGCACTTGGAATTCGCCGTTTAGATCCATTATGTTATCGAAAATTTTTGTAAGTATCATCGAATCTATGAGATGACCATGTACCTCAACTTCGTGCTCGAATTTCTTTGCCATTCCTAGGATTGAGTAGCTATGCTAATTTAATGTTTTAAGGTTAAAAATCAGATAGCTCCAGAATCTGTTTACAAAATTATCTGGTAACTGCAACTTGTTTTCATCATTTTAATCTCATATGATATAAATCCATTTTACTGTGTGGTATATAGTACCATTATATTATACTGGCAGTGAAACCTGTCCCTTGTACTCTTGAATATTGTCTGCTTGTAGCATCTTTACTATGGCATCTTTACGTTCTGCATCAAGGCCACGCGCAATCGCCTTTGAGATTCCATTTTTATCACATAATACGATCATGTATCCGCTTACATCAGTTAGTACATATCCGCCAGCGTCATTTAAAACCGCATACAAGTTTTCTTCTCCTACAGGCTCCCACACGTTTGTCTTGTTGTCTTTTAATGCAAGTGCGGGCATGGCAGTACCATTTGTATATTTATTTAGATATTCCCTTGCCTCCTTTACTCGTTTTTCTCCAACTTTGAGTGCCATAAAATATTGCATAATTAAAACAAGGAGATTTTGTTATTTATAGGATCTTGTCAAGGATTGCCAAAACTTCTTTACTTTTAATTTCTTTTTTTGCTGCAGAAAAAAACATCTCAAGCTTCTCTTTTGGGTATCCCTCATCACGATATTTCCAAGCCTGAAGCGCCATCTCTAGACGATCAATTTCATGTACTAAAATGGCTTCTTTTGAATTTCCATTTTGATACTCTTTCCATATTTTTGTATAATTGTTTGCAAGTTTTGATGGCAGTTTTGAAAGTATGTCTAGCATGGCATGATTTTCCATCTTCCTTTTGTCTTTTTTAGAAATTTCTTCTGGTGTAAAATCTCCAGTCACAGATTCAGCTATATCATGCAACAAGGCCATCTTTAATATTTTTTCAGTATCAAGTTTTTTTAGATCAGAAACCACCATTGCAATTACAGCCGTATTGTAAGAGTGGTCTGCAACCGATTCTGGGTTTGCCAAACCAACTTTTTCTTTCCAACCCTTGCGAGGTGTTTTTTTTAGCTCAGCAACGGTGTTAAAAAAATCAAGTAGCATTAGAATTGCCTTTTATTGCCTTCAAAAAGTCCAGCTCCACCATGTATTAGATCAATGTGCTGTGACGGCTCTTTTTTGTCAGAAAACTTTGATTGATAATATTGGTATGACAGATCTGACATGCTCTAATCGACCATATACACCATTATTAAATAATTCGAACAAGATAAAAATGCCAAAATTATCAGTTCTCTATTGACAAAAATTTATACAAAGACAGGTGATGATGGTTCTACTGGACTTATAGGCAACAAACGTGTATCAAAATCCAACCCCAGAATTACAGCATATGGCGCTGTTGATGAGATAAATTCGGCACTAGGAATCGCCCTTTCATTAAATTTAGACAAAGATGTTCGTGATTTGTTAGTTAAAATTCAAAATGATCTTTTTGTTTTGGGTGCAGATCTTGCCAACCCTGATTTGAAAAACACCTCAAACAGAATTACTCAGAGTATGGTGCATTTTCTTGAGGAACACATAGACAGACTGGAAAAAGAGCTATCCAAAATAACATATTTCATCCTGCCAGGAGGTGATCCAGTTGCATCGCAGGTTCATCTGACACGCGCAATCTCAAGACGAGCAGAGACTAACATAGTATTTCTGTCTGAAAAAGAGCAGATAAACAAAACATGTCAGATTTACATAAACCGACTTTCAGATCTGCTTTTTGTAATAGCACGTGTGATCAACAAAAGAAAAATGATCAATGACACTGCTTGGCAAAAGTAGGACAGACACACTTTAATTCCCCCCAAATTGGATATTTCGATGTGCCACCGTAGCTCAGCCCGGGAGAGCACTCGGCTGAAGACCGAGCTGTCGCGCGTTCAAGTCCCGCCGGTGGCACCATTTTGTTTTAAATAATGTACGAAAGAACAGAATCTAGGCACAAATTCTAAGACAAGTTTAATAACATGGCACACAATTCTGAAAAAAGTCGTCATAATGAAAAAGGGCAAGAAAAAAGACAAGAAGGTAAAGGCCGTTGGTGAAAAAAAGTCAAAGAAAAAAGCTGTAGCAAAGGCTAAACAAAAATCAAAACTAAAACAGGATTTAGTTTCAGGAGACAGTTCTGGAATCATAGTTGTAGAAGATGATTCAAACATGGATAAAGAAGCTGAGCTTGAAGCAAGAAGAGCATATCTTGAGGAAGCACGTTCTCAAGAGGCTGAAGATTAAATTAATTGTTAAATCTTTACTCCATAAAATATTATTGAATCGGTATACAAAACATCCTTGGCATTATCTTTTGGTTGATTTTTTAAAAACTGGTGATAAACACTTATCCATACGTGATTGATATTATACGTATGAGGGCACTTTGTCTAATTACAGTCAAACCGGGAAAAGTTGACACTGTAGTACAAACCCTATCAAAAATAAGAAAAACAGTTCGTGAGGTTATGATTGTAACAGGCAGAGCAGATATAGCAGTTGTCCTTCAGGGAACAATTGATGAAATAAACAATGCTGTTATTGATTTCAAAAAAATAAGAGAAACTGTAACAACTGAAACTCTAATAGAAGTCGAGGTGGATCTTGGATGGTAAAAGCAGTAGTACTCGTAAAATCTCCGAAAAAACTAATAGCAGCAAGATTGCGTATGGTCAAATCAGTCTATGATTCATTTGCGGTAAGTGGGCAGTTCGATGCGGTTGCCCTAATACAAGTTAAATCGCTACATCAAATTAAGGACGTTACAACAGAAATTCAAAACATAAAAGGCGTCGAGAGAACAGAAACAATGATACAGGTAGTGTAGCAGAAGGATTTTAACACGGGAGCAGTAAATTTCGTTGTGAACATAAGACATCTTGGCAGTGTAATAATTGCAGTATCGAATTTAGAAAAATCTGTTAAATTCTATAATGAAATAATAGGCATGCCTATAAAAAATAGAAGAGAAAATTGGGTCGAACTTGCAAAACAAGGAGCTACTGTGATATTACATCCAGCAACACGCACAATTAACACAGGAACTTCCATTGAGAATGGTATTGTAATTGGTCTTGTAGTAGGTGACATAAAAGACGCCCTACAAGAGCTCAAATCGCAGAATGTGACAGTATACAGAGATATTGTTTCTCAAAAAACAGGGAAAAATGCCATAATTTTGGATCCTGATAAATATATGATATCTTTGTTTGAACCAGCATTAGCTGATAGCGCAGAGCAGGCAGCTGGATTCCATGGTTTTGCTCCGCTTTAGATCAATTTTTTAATTTTGTCAATTATTTTCGCTAATGAATCAAATGTGATCCCTTTATCTATAGAGATGTAGTAAGTACCTTCTTTTTTCTGAAATAAAAGCAAGGTAACCTTGTTGTGTTTGAAAATGGCAAAATCAATATTGCCAATTGCAGAATAATGTGCGCGTCTCATTGATAATAGGGTTGAGATCAGAAAGAATTCATCTCGAATCTGTCCAGATTTCAGTAGTGGGTTTGTACCTTTACTTACCATCCCGGTTATGGTTCTACCATATTCATTTATGAGTCCAACATATCTTATCGACTGTGAAGCTAGGAGAATGCTCTGGCATGTTTTTTTATACGCAGCTGCATCCTCTTTCCATTTCTGAAATGTTGTTTTTTCCATAATGCAGATATAGGATTAGAGTTAATAAAGTTAGATTTACTTTTGCCTAAGCTTTTCCAAATCTCGTTTTAATACCGCATTCTCTTTTTTTAGATGCTCGTTTTCTAATTGCAGCAAATTAACAGGATCCATTCTCGAATGTAACGGATGGCCAGGACCGAATTGATTTGGTGTCAAATCAAAAAGGCCTGCAGCATGTTTTTGAAACATTGTTTGAAAATCATAGAGTCTTGCAAGCATTGTAGCATTATCGCGAATTATATCTTCTTTGAGCTGACCTGTTTTTGATATGCCAGCAGAATGGTTGGCCTTAGGCGGAAGCCTTGGAAATGCAAATGAAGGATTTGTCATATCTGAGTTGAACATGTAATATTCAAGCATTTTCTTTGCATCAAGATTCCACATACGCATCATTCTTTGTGACCCTTATTTCACTTTTCCGTGTACGACTTTGCATGTTACATATATGATTATGTCAACCTGAAATCATTTTTTATCAAATCCAGCTGATCGCTGATCCTTATACAAGGCTCTGATCTCCTTCAATAAAATGGTAAAAACAGTATCAAAATACTGTATAAAGTGCAAAAAAACTATTGTCTCAACAGATTTGTATAAAATTGTAATGTACATTATTGGAGAAGAATTTACAGATCATCATTACGAGCATGTTGAATGTCCCGATAAATTTAGTGTTTAGTACACATATGAATAAACTCGATAAATCTTTCCAGTCTCTCTATCACGATAATTCCATTCATTTCCTTGCCATTCCACTTCTTTGAAAGACTCTTTTAAAGTTGGATGCAACTTTTCATAAACATCTTCACCAATCAAAATCTGATTTGGTCTGGCAAGATTTGTAATCTTTGCTGCAATGCTCATGCCGGGGCCCAAAATGTCGACATGTGATTTAACCTTGTCATCTCCATATCTTACTATGGTATTTTCTCCAAAATCCATACCTATCTTAACGCTAAGATCTGGATAATCATATTCATGAAGAATTGGGTTTATTCCTTTTTCAATGACCGATATCATTGATTTTGCACAGTTAACCGCATTATCTGCAGCAACAAGTGGACTATCCTGGGTTACAAAATACCCAATCACGGCATCCCCCACATATTTCAAAACATAACCATAGTGATTTTTTATCACAAATCCCATCTCTTGAGAAAATGAGCTTACGATTATAGCTACTTTGTCTGCTGGAAGTTCTAGGGTCATCTGTGTGGAACCTACCAGATCAACATAAAGTACGATCATGTTTAGTCTTGATGAAACATGCTCACGCAAAAACTTGTCAGATTCGTCTAGCGAATAATCATACTGATGGCCTTTCTTAAGTGCACTCCAGACTCTCTTTTGGACTTCTTTAATCAAAGTATCAGCATCTAGAATTTCAGATCTACTGGTTCCTAACATCATGTCCACTATGCCGGTTTTTACTGGTTCTGGCGCATCGTGTGGCTGGCTTTCACTCATAGCATCATATCCTCTTATGGCAACCCATATTCATTGTAGGGGAAAGTTTACCCCACAAACAGGGCATTGACCACGTTCGCCCTTATATTTCAAGTCAAAATATTGGAGTATTTCCACCTTGCAATTCCAACAGATTATCTTCTTAATTGTAATTCTTGCCATACAACGTATTCTCTTCACAAATTAATTATTTAAAGCGCATATCAAATTTATGTAGCAAAACAAAGAAAGAATTGTGCAAATCCCATCAAAGTTATCCGACCCGTTTATTAAATCTATGACTGAAAAAAGCGAGAAGGCGCGAACCATTTTTCAAGAAAAGATCGCTGCTGTTACAAAAAGTATCGCAGTTAAGGTCATGCTTGGAGACAGTACGGTGGTCGAACAGAATACCTTTGATCCAAAAAATGTAGAGGGGTTTTACCAGAATGTTCTAAAAAAGATCCCAGATTGGAAAACTCAAGGAATATCGGTTTCAAAGGATAAAGATTTACGACGAATTTTCATCAAGTTTGAGATAAAGGAAGGAAATTATCTTCTTTCCTGTCACATGTCATTACAGTATCATGCATTATTATACTACAAAATAGATCATAGTGTTGTAGAAATTCAAAAAGAGCTTGCAGGAATACTTGAAAAAACCAATGCTCTGCAATCTGAGATTGCACCAAAAGGTGAACTAGCAATACAAGCAAAACTAAAAGAAATGGGATATGAAAATGTGGATCAGCAAAAGCTTTTTGAGATCTTTTTCCAAAACGAGTCACTTACTAAGGAAATTGTCCAAAAAGTATATTCTAGTTCAGACGCAAGCTTTGAACAGCTCACAAAAAAACAATCAGATCTCTTCAAGGAACTTGATAACATGCTAATTGAGGTGTATCACACCACGCCAGTAATGATTGATCAGACACGAATGATCGCAGCAGAAGAAGGGTGTTTGTGTAACTTCGATCTGGAGTACATGAAAAATCAAACAAAAGAAGGCAATTTTGATCCAATAAGAATTCCAGCAAAAGTAAAAGATGGTTTGCTAAACAGAATGGACCAAATTATTGATGCAATAAAAAATTAAAATTATTTGTCAAGGGGCCTAAACGGAACCTGAGGCGAAGATGTCATTATAGAAGGGGAGTTGACATCTAACGACCCCTTGACCCTTAGATCTGTTAGATCGCTCGAGTGGTATTTTAGGCTTTTTCCAAAATAATGAAAATCATCGTAACAAAATAACCAGTTTGTACATTTTTTCTGGTCATCTATAGTTTAGTGCTAAAAATATAGATTATTAATTGAATTTAGGATTTGGTAAGAAATCAAATATATTGTAAAGGATCTGAACAAATTTGTTGAATCTATCTTTTGATGATATAGTTACATCACAATCAATTCAAGGAAATGTAATTCGTCGGACTCCAATGGAAATTTCTGCAACGTTTAGTCATATGACAGATTCAAAAGTTTATTTAAAATCAGAGTGCCTACAAAAGACTGGCTCGTTTAAAGTTAGAGGAGCATATGCAAAGATCTATTCATTATCAAAAGAAGAAAAGAAAAAAGGCGTCATTGCAGCTTCGGCAGGAAATCATGCACAGGGTGTTGCATTTGCATCCGCACTTGAAAACATCCCCTGTACAATTGTAATGCCCCTAAATGCATCTCCTGCTAAGGTTGCTGCAACAAGAGCATATGGCGCAAATGTAGTACTTGACGGAACAATCTATGACGAGTCATGGTCAAAAGCATTGGAGATAGCTGACAAAACTGGCGGACAAATAATACATGCGTTTGATGATCAAAAAGTAATAGCTGCGCAAGGAGTAATTGGATTAGAAATCATGCAGGATTTGCCTGACGTAGATGAGATTTATCTGCCAGTTGGTGGCGGAGGACTAGCCGCGGGAGTTTTGCGAGCTGTAAAAACCAAAAAGCCAAACGTCAAAGTGATAGGTGTACAATCAAGTGCTTTTCCGGCAATGAAAAATTCTCTTGACTCTGGCAAACTTCAATCTGTTGAAGGCAGACAAACAATTGCAGATGGCATATCGGTCAAAAGACCAGGCGAATTCACATTTAAGATAATAAATGAATTGATAGATGACATTGTTCTAGTGGACGATTCACAAATAGTCAAAGCGATGTTTCTTCTTATGGAACGAACAAAGATGGTTGTTGAACCGGCCGGTGCAGTAAGCGTGGCATATTTACTTGACAAAAAGCCAGCAAAAGGAAAGAAGGTTGTCACGATACTTTCAGGAGGAAATGTGGACATGTATCTACTTGGACAGATAGTTGCAAAAGGTTTGACTGAGATGGGAAGAATGGTAAAGATCTTTGTGTTACTAACAGACAAGCCCGGAGCACTTAAGGAGGTAGTAGACCAGATATCATCACTAAGCGTTAACATTGTTGAAGTGGTACATGACAGATTAAGCTCAAGCATCCCCGCAGGAACCGCTGGAGTAACTTTAAGCCTAGAAACAGAAGACCAAAAACATGCTGAAAAGCTGATAAGTTACTTGAAGGAAAGAAATATTCAGTTTAAGATAATGACCTAACCGTTGTAGACGTACCTGCGTTCTCCCCTACTTTCTGGGATATTTTCAACATCTATAAGTACGAATTCCTTTTTGCTTTCCAGAAAGTTTTCTTTTGGTCCACGTTTATTTTCGTGAAGCTCTTCATATTCTTCAAGTGAAAGCTTTACTCTATTTCCAATTTCTGACTCTAGATTCATATCTCTTACAATTTCTTTGTACATTGGTTGAATTACACCACTAAATACCATTGCACTACTTCCACTTCCATAAGAACCAAATCCAAATCTTTTTCCTTCAAGGTCAGTTCCCTTTTGAAACTCAAACTCTAGAGTACTTCTAAATCCAAGATAAAGTGATGCCGTGTAAAGGTTTCCAATCATTTGAGATGCAATAAGTGAGCTTGCTAGCTTTGAGTCATAAACCTCTTGAAATTCCTCAGTCTTTGTGAATTTTTTCGTAAATTCATGATCCTTTGTCATAAACTCAGAATCTGCTAGAACTGATTCGATTGTTCCACGTGGGTCTTTTGGAACAGGTTCTTCCATACATATTTTTTCAATTATTTTTTTCCAGCGCGGGAGTTTACGCCATTCATGTCTTAGAAGATACGCCAGAGCCTTTTTCCCCATATTGCTATATGGCAAATGCATGTTAAGGAAGTCAATATAATCTAAAACTGTCTCTCCTGATTTTAGTTTTATTAAACCAGTGGAAAGTGCTTTTTCTTTATACAGCATTAAAGCCTTCTTTACTTGAAGCAGGTAAAGCAGATTAGAATACTGTCCATGTACAATTGGTGTCTCTTTACCAAATGGTCTGTAAAAATCATATTCGTTTTTAATTGATGTAGCTGTAACTTTAGGGTCAAACTCCAGAAGACGCGGTTTATCATTAACTAACATTGCTACAGCACCAGCGCCTTGGGTGTACTCACCACTTGAACCAAGGTCATACTTTGCTATGTCTGAAACAACTACTATTGCAGATTTACCTCCAGATTCGCCTGCTCTTATCCAATTAGAGTTGTCATATAGTGCATAAGAGCCACTCACACAAGCAAACTTGCACTCTATGCCGCCACAGTGTTCAAAAGAATCATCGCCGTAAATTTGTTCCAGCATTCCAATCACGTAAGAATTCATTGCCTTTGATTCGTCAAGTGAAGATTCAGTTGCTACATACAACCTTCCTATCTCCTTTGGAGAGAGATTGTCTTTTTGCATTATCTTCAAACAGGCATTTGCGGCCATGCATGCGGGATCCTGATTTGTATCCACCATAGCCATTTGTGAGATTCCAAGCCCACGCTGAAGCTTGTCTGGGTCCATCCCTCTTGCTTTTGCAAAATCTCGCGCATCTACGAACAGTCTTGGGATGTAGATGGCAATATCGTCTATTCCTACGGCCAACAGCTACCACCTTCTAGATTGCAAATATAAGCATTTTGGGGTAAATTTGATGCCAACGGATCATAATTTTTATTCACTTTGTGAGATCGCTATGGGTAATTATTTTATTTTTTCAAGTATTGAGTTAAAAATCTCCTCAAAAACCTCATATGGTTGCGCACCGCTTATCTTAGTTATAGAATTTTCAGGACCTATAATAAAGAAGCCAGGAGTTCCAGTCAAACCTAGAGTATGAGCATCAGAATTACTTGCTTTTATGACTGATAGATATCTAGCTTCAATCATGCAGGATTTGAAATCTTCTTCATCTAACCCTAGCTGTTTTGCAAATCCACTAATATTTGAAGGAGAGGCCCATCCATTGTTTTCACCTGTCCAGTTGTTGTACAAAATGTCATGAAACTCCCAAAACTTTCCAGCTTCCTCTGCACAG
>Ga0137829_10793143_pt1 | contig 11257 bp, 2 predicted proteins | sample OV2TP2_FD_97737 | JGI IMG/M metagenome (GOLD analysis project Ga0137829, IMG submission 97737) | reverse complement strand
TTCTCCTTTTGAGCCGATTTCTGATTCTCCCCTGCCGGCTGCCGATTTTTGGACAAAGGTAGGCGAACTTAAAGATAACCCCGGACAACTCATTCCGTTTCTTTCTGGTGGGCAGGAAGCCGTGAAATACGGAAAACTTTTGCTTGCTGCGAATCGCTATAATAAAGGCGAGGAAAACGCTGATGACGCAATGCTTCTTCAAGAATATATTGCAGAATCGGAGCGCGATAGGACATTCGGATATAACGTTCTTAATACAATATCTTACTCGATCCCATTCGCTTTCGAGCTCGGGATCACCGGAGGGCTTGCCGGATTGGGACGTGCGGCTTTGATGAAAAGCGGTAAGGAAGCCCTGAAACAAATAATTACGAAAAAGGGCAAAGAAGCGTTTGCAAAGAGAGCAGCGAAGTTTGTCGCAGCACGAACCATACAAGCTCCGGTAGCCGGAGTTACTCGCATTTGGTCTGGGGTTCAACAGAAGCAACTTAATTCTGCAATCAATCAGATTCAGACCGGCGAAGAAAAAGAGGACGTGATAACCTCGCTTACCAAAGCATTTGGCGAGCAATGGGTGGAAACCCTCTCGGAGTTTAGCGGAGGGATTCTTTCTCCTTTTAATAGATACGTTGGAAACAACCTTGTGAAAGTGGCATTGTTTTCCGCGTTCAAGAAAGCCAACCCCTCTATGCCGGTGAGGGTGTTACAACAATTCGTGGAGAAGACCGGCTGGAACGGTATCATTGGTGAAATGTTTGAGGAGCGTGTGGGCGCGATAGGACATCAAACAATGAATAGAATTGGATTGAGCGATCAGAAACCGCCGCTTGTTCCGTCTGCGGAGCAACTTGCTATGGAGTTCGTGGCGTTTTCAGTTCCGGGCGTAGGACTTGCCGCCGCGACAAATCTTTTACAAAAGTTCGAGAAGATCGGCCCGCAAGGTATGACTATGCAGGACGTCGAACCGGAAGTCATAGATTTTGGCGCTCCACCACCCCAAAAACCACCTGTTGCGCCTCCGGTAGCCCTTGTAACCCCCCCGGTTCCCCCTGTTTTTGCCCCGTCAGTAAAGGGTAAGGCCGAGGAGGTCATAATACAGCCGCCACCCACGGAACGCCCCGCAGAAGTCAAAATAAGCCCTATTGACATCAAGTTTGAAGATGTTGTGAAAACTACACCTATCAGCGCGGAGGAAGCATTCGGAAAAACACCGCAAGATCTTACAGACAGATTCGCCACGATGAGCAGCGATTTCGAAGTGGACTTTGTTCAGCCCCTACAGGAACAAATAAAACAACTCAACGAACAGGTGCGCGCTCTCAAAGGGCCGGGTTCGCGCGAACAAGCAAAACTTCTACGTCAGGAAATAGAGGCCAATCGTGAACGTATTGCACGCGGGCGAGAATTGATTGAACAAGATAGTTTAGAGTTTGAACTTGGTTTGCGGAGTAAAATAATGGGACGTATGCAAGAAAAGGGTTTTGATATTGGCGATGTAACCCTGCCTATGAAAGAAATTGAGGACTTGGGAGGGCAGAACGAACAAACACAACAATTTGTGGACGATTTTATGGGAGATATTTTGGAGGGGCATTTGATAGAAGCCGCCGGAACTTACAATAGAAAGGTATCAGATGTTCTTGACGAGCGTTTAGATAGCGAGCAAGCGAAATCGGAATTGCCAAAAGCCAAGAAAGAAACAAAGCCAAAACGAGAAATGCGGGAGAAAATTGCGGCACACGAAAAGGAGATTGCCCGGCGTAAAGCCGCCGGTGAAAAGGTTGGTGAGGAGATATTTGAAGAAGAAGCCGACGAACCGGACATATCTACTATCAAAGCCGAAATTGAAATGATTGACAGGGGTGGATTTGCGAAAAAGGGAATGGCGGCAGATCGCAGAAAAGCACTTATTGAAGAACTCGCGGAACGGGCGAAAATGCACCGAACCGAAGCCAAGAAGTTAGAAAAGTTTGGCGACGTTGAAGCCACAGACCGCGCGGCTCACCTTGCGCGAGCAGACGCATTTGAGGAAGTGGTGGAGGAGTTTGGGGGAATCGTAGAGGAAGAAAAGACACCCGCAGAGTTAGCGCGAGAAGTAGGCACGCAGGAGTTTGATATTACCCTTGAAAACGGTGAGGAGATTCACGTCAAATATGAACCAAGGGCGTATAGTAAAATGCTTCATTTCGAGTTCACAACCGACGGGCCAAATTCATTATCCGAAACTGGATATTGGAGTTTCTTTTCTCCAATGGGGACAGAAAAGCAGATACTGGGGGGAATGACCCCGGAGGAATATGCCGTTCAGGTTGGCAACGCTCAAGCCGCAGAAGAAGTAAAGGAACGACCTAAAAGAGAAAAACAAAAGGCGCGTGTTAAAAAGGCAGGCGCAATATCCGAGGAGATTGTGAAGCCAATTTTGGTTAGAAAGAAGCCAGATGAGTTTGAACAAATAATGGGTGGTGTTTTGAGGGCACACTACTCAAGTGGTAAGGCACTTACTTTTAACAATAAACAATACTCCGTTCACAGAATGAGTTATGGTGATTACTTCCTTGAACCTTTTGGGGAAGAACGCGGAGAAACAGAGGGTTTTGCTCCCGGAACACTATTTCTTGAAAAAGTTGAGGACGAGGACGCTTACCAAGTTAATGTTGAGGCAGAGCCGGAAGTCAAAGAAGTTGAAAAGCCAAAAATAAAACTCACCCGCGCTGAAATCGTGCCTACGAAAGAGGGCGTAGTAGCAGTTCCAAAGCCGGTAAGCGAGAAGTATTTTGTGAGAGAAGCAGATAAGTTTACCGAGGTTGCCGGTAAGCCCGTTGATATTGGGTTCGGCCTTGACGCTTTTGTTCATAAAGGTATCGGAGATGAAAAGAATAAGTGGGCGGTATCAGAGGGCAGAACTGGTCTGCTTATTTCCGATCACCACTCAACTCGCGCGAGAGCGATAGAACGAGCCAAAGAACGCCTTGAACAAAATGCCGATAGAGTTGAAAAAGCCATAGAAGAACATATAGATGACAAAGGGGAATCCCCTCGCTATTTGCAGCCGGGGGGTAGGGATGCTATAATAAAACCGTATGAGCAACGCGCTATTACAACCGAAGAAACTGACGGTTCTGGGAGTGTCGTTGGAGAACTATCCGGCTCTGTCCCGGTGGGCGAGGAAGAACCCGGAGGGATTGAAGGCATCAATCGAGGGAATGATGCAGAAGCAAGGGTTCTCGAATCCGGCAGAGGCGATGACGCTGTTGGAAAGCGATATGAGCCATCTGACGAACTCAACCAAAGAATAACCGCACTCATTGATGAGCGCGGCGATAATCCCGGCGCTTACTCCGAGGATGAAAAAGAAATGCTCGCGCAATACTCTGGCGCGGGCGGTAGAGAACGAGAGGGTGCGGAGGGACGCGGGCTTTTAGACGAATACTACACTCCGAGCGACGTAGTGAAGCTTGCGTGGCAGAGCGTTTCTCGGTTTATTGAACTCAATAAAAGTGATTTAACTATTCTCGAACCCTCTGCGGGTATCGGGAGTTTTTTTACCTACGCGCCGGAAGCCGTAGGTGAACTTGGTATTTTAGACGCCTACGAAATCAACGAGTATGCGTCCAAGATACTACACATACTTCACCCCGGAGTTACCGTCAGGAACATTCATTTTGAAAAAGCATTTATTGATGAGCGCGGCAAACCGAATCCTCATTTACCGGTTATGTTGAAAAACGGAATCTTTGACGTAGTGGTGGGCAACCCGCCCTATGGAACTCATCGGGGAATCTATAAAGGGCTTGGCGAAGAACCGAATATCGCCCGATACGAAGAATACTTTTTGAAACGCGCACTCGACGTTACCAAAGACGGCGGGGTTGTTGCGTTTGTAATGCCGAGCCGTTTTCTGCGAACAGGCAATAGCAAAGGAAAGGAGAAAATATCTCAAATGGCAAGATTGAAAGAAGCGTATCGCTTGCCTAACAAAGCGTTTGGAACTACTGACATCGGAACAGATATTGTAGTATTCAAAAAAGTAAAACTAACTGCTTTTGATGCGAAAGATGAACTTGCGCGAATACAAAATGACTTTTACTTCAGTAACCTTAAAAGCCATATCCTTGGCACTCCCGCAGTTGGAAAAGGACGATTTGGTGAACAAGCGATAGTGGAGGGGGATTTATCAAAAGTGAAAGAATTGGTTGCGAAAGGAGAACGAGAGCAGGCGAAAAAAGAAGCAGAGTTATTGGAGAAGGTTGGCGGTGAGCGTTACGTTCCTACTGGAAAGAAAGTCAGCGAGGAAATCGTCAAACCCAAGCCGAAAAAGATTGCCGTTGATAAAAATGTAACAAGGACAAGCGTCAAGAAAGGGAAGTTGCAGGCGGTTACGCCCAATCTTGAAGTATCTCTTACCAGAGAGGAAAAAGAACATTGGACAAAGGTGCAACCAACTGGCGAGTTGGATATATCTTTCAATCCGCTTGTTATCAACGCGGCTGCCAGTTTTTACAAAGACAAGTGGTATAACGACTTCAATTATTTACAGGGAAATATCTACGAGAAATTGGAACAACTTGAAAACGATAAAAGTAGAATGGCAATCGGGCAATACGAAATGCAGAAAAGAAAATTGGAATCTATCAAGCCAACGCCTCAAAACATAGATGGAATCGTTTTGTCCCCACAGGATATTCTCGTGCAAGAAGTAAAACTGGGAGAGGATACTTTAAGAAGCCGATTTCTCTCGTTCATAGAAGACCTGCCTTACGAATCCTTTGGGGGATCAAGTAGATACGAAATACGAGAATACGTAAACGGCGAATCAGTCCGAGGCGGTGATAAGGAACACAATGAAACGGTGCGGGTGCGCCGCAGGGAGATGGGTAATCATCTTTTTAACAAGTTTCTACAAGACGTTCTTACAGACGAAGAAAAACAAATCGTTGAGGACTCCTACAACGCAAAACGAAACGCCGTCCATACCCCAAGATACGAGGATGTTCCGGTTGGCGTTCAGATTCATACCACATTACGCGGAAGTCCGTTGAAACTCCGACCCGTGCAACAAACCGGCGTTGGTTTCCTTGTGAACAAGGGAGTGGGCGCATTGGCGCACGAAGTAGGCGGCGGAAAGACAATAACCTCTATTGTTGCTATTCAAGAAATGCTTGCAAGGGGGTGGGCGAAACGACCTCTTTTTGTGGTGGAGAGAAACAACTACAAGAAATGGATTGAGGAAATCGAGGAGGTAGTTCCGGACGCGGTTATCAACCAACTCGATAATCTTGGCGGGGGATTTAAGGGCGACATTTCAACCTTTGAGATACCGGAGGGTTCTTTCAGCGTGATGAAGGTAGAGGGATTGAAGAAGTTGGGTTTCAAAGACGAAACATATTCTGATATTACTTCTCAACTTCAAGATATAATCACCGGCGCGGGAACAAAGAGAGGCCGAGAAAAGGAAAAAGCAGGAGTAGGGGAAATGCGGGGACGAGCGCAACGCGGAATATCCGGTGAGCGTTTCTTTGAAGATTTGGGCTTTGACGCTTTAGTGCTTGATGAGGCGCATATTTATAAGAATCTCTTTACCGGAGCAAGGGTAGATAGCGGCAAAGGAAACGAATACAGCCGTGTTCGGGGCGGCACTTCAAGCGATAGGGCAATTCGAGCGTTCTTTGCAACGCAGTATATTTTGAAAAACAACAATGATCGTAATGTATTCCTCTTGACCGCCACTCCATTCACGAACAACCCAATGGAGTATTATTCTATGCTTTCTTTCTTGGCTCGGAGGCGATTGGAAGCAATCGGTATGAGAAACGTGAATCATTTTATGACGGCCTTTATGGATTTGACGACTACGTTCAAGGTAACGCACACGCAAGCGGTTGTTCCCTCTGATGTGATTGAGCGATTCAGGAACGCGGATCAACTTCGCAAACTTCTTCGTGAATACTTTGATTTCAAGAACGGCGACGAGTTGGGTGTGGTAAGGCCGAACAAAATACAAAAGGTTTTCTCTGTCAATCCTACATTGGAACAAATTGACCTATTCAAGAGCGCGGAAAGATTGTTGCAATTACGGGATGCTCCGGCTCTCCGGTATATCAATGAACTTTTGAATATCACCATATCCCCGTTTCTTTCGCAGTTCAATCAGAGGCCAATTCCAACCGATTCAGCGCAGGTGATTGAGGATAGCCCAAAAATCAAACTCACTATGGAGTTGATACGAGAGGTCAAGAAACAAAACCCTTCCGGCAGTATTCTGCTTCACTCGGCGCGAGGGCTTACGCTTCACAAAACAATGAAGGATTATCTCGTCAAAAATGTCGGTTACAAACCCGATGAGGTTGAGATAATCTCCGGTGCGGTGAAAAGAAGCGAAAACTCGGAACTGAATATTCGCGCGAACTTCAACGCAGGCAAAGTGAAAGTCCTGATTGTTTCTGATGTTGTGCAACGGGGCGTAGATTTGCAGGGCAATACTACGCACCTTTTCCGATTGTCGCTTCCTTACCGGCCAGACGAGATAGAGCAGATAGAGGGACGGGCGTGGAGGCACGGCAACAGGTGGCTTAACTTTATGAGTGGATTGATAATGATGAACGACAGTATTGACCCGTTTCTCAACCAACTCCTTGAAACTAAACAGAGGCGCACCAAAGAAGCGCAGAAGAAAGACGACACAACCATAGAGGTTGGAGGCGATGTTGACTTTGAGCAGTTGAAATTGCTTCTTATCACCAACCCTAAAAGGAAACTCTCGGCAGAAAAGACTTTTGCCCTTGCCGGAGAAAAAAAGAAACTTGACGCTCTAAAATCCGATTTGGGCTTTGTTGTGAGCAAATTCCGAGATTACGCGGAGGCGCAGGAGAAAGTCCAAAAACGAAAAACCGAACTCGAAGAAAACCTAAAGTTGAAAGATGAAGAAAAGACAAAGGTTTTGCCGGATACGGAGTATTTGGCGGCGGTAGAGAAATGGCTTACGCGGGACAAGCAGGCTGTTGCCCGCGCCGAGAAAGAATTGCAGGAAGTAATGGAAAAGTTGTCGCGGGCCGGTGATTTCGCGCAAGTTCCAGCAAGGATTGAAAACATACAAAGTCAAATACGGACGCAGGAACTTAACCTTGAAAAGTTGGAAGCGGACTTTGATAACCGTATCAACGAAGCCCCCGACATTGATACCCGCGTGGGCGTAAAAGACCAAGATTACTCCGGGCCGATTGGCGAGTTCCAAGAGGCAAGCAAGGGGTTCTACAAACTCCGTGAGGCCGCAGAAAAGCCGAAAGCCCCTCGAGCTCCCACCGGCCAAGCCACAGCGTTGTCGCTTCCTATCGGCGCGTTTGATAAGACCTCCGACAAAATAGGAGAATACGAAACTGATGAAGAAGCGAAAGCGCAGGGCTTATCTCAATACCGCAACTTCAAACTATACGGCAAGGTTCAAGCGTTGATTCAGAAATATGCCAAAACCGTCGGGCAGGGCTACACTCCGCGTGGCGCTTTGGGCGTGTTCTACACGGAAACCGAGAATATCCGAGTGAATGGAATGAATGACCTGTCCGTAGCATCACACGAAATAACTCACTTCTTGGACAAAACATTCAACATTGCCGATCAAATAATGGGTATCAAAGGGTATTCCACCACCGGCAATCCTATCTACGAAAAGGAATCGTTCAAGGTTCGTAGGCAGATGACTGACCTTTATACGAAGTATTATCCGGGGGGCAGTCGAAAGCATAAACTCCGCAAGCGAATGACCGAGGGCTTTGCGACCCTACTCCAAAAGTATTCGTCTTCGCCAAAGTCCATAATTGCCGAGTTTCCCGACTTGGTTGCGGACTTTCTAACAAAGCCGGTGCGTCATTACAGGCCTGGCGGGGACTACACGGAATCGGGCGGTAAATACTATCACCCTGTAATGGGGCAGATTATCGAAGACCTGCGGGCCATTATTTCCGAGTATCAGGGGTTGAGCGAACTCGATAAGATTGGAGCGCGTGTCGTTGACGGAACGGTGAATATCAACAAAGACGAGTGGTTGAATACGAATGATAAGATATTTGAGGAGATTGCCGACAACGTGTATCCGGCAGAGAAACTGGCGAAAATTACAGGAGTTCATTTTACGAAGCGCGACCCCTCTTTGTGGGTGCGGCAGTACAACAACATCAATCAACTCATCACGAATAATCTCAACGGCAAGCGAGGATATTGGGGGTGGCGCGCCGGGGACTTTGTAAAACTTCACGATTTCAACTGGCGAGATTTGTTTGACTTATTGGTTGACGAAAAAAATACGCGCGATTTCAATGCGTTTCTTGTGGCCCGAAACGAGCATTTTCTTTACAAGGAGTTAGAGGAACTTCAAGGGCTTGAAGATTTTACAAGCGGAGATGTTAAAAAAGATAAAGAAAGACGGGCAAGGCAAAGCAATCTTGAAACTATTTTGAGAAATGACGGGTTCACGAAAGACGAAGTGGACGCGGCCTACGCCAAAAACCAAGAGCGTTTTTCAAAAGAAGCGCAAATGTTTGATACGCTTGTCCGGGAAGATTTGAACTTCTTACACGACAGCGCGGTGCAGTTGGTTAATGTTGAGCAATACTCAAAACTTACTTCCCGCGAGGGCTATGCTTCAATGAAGCGTGAGTTCTATGACGAGATTGTGGGCGAGGAGGAGTTACCGGCAGCACTCCGTGTTGGCAAGATACGCATTTCTTCTTTGATACAGCGCAGGGGTTCGCAACGCCCGATTATCAGTCCGCTTTACTCCGGTATCGCCAACCATTCCGAGATTACCAAAAAAGGAATGAGGCAGATTGTCTATAACAGATTCGGTTTTGTCGCAGACGCCGCACCCTCTCTATTCCAAAAACTGCAACTCAAAGTCGTGCTGGACGCGCAGGGCAGGTTTATCTTCCCGCAGGAGAAAGACCCGCATATCATTATGACCCGTCGGGACTACAAGCGCGTGCCGATTCTTACTGACGGCACAATCAAGCGGGTGATTGACGAAGTGCTTACTCCGCACAATATTGGATATTTTGAGCGTTTGATTATGGGTTCGAGCAGGTTCTTTACCAAGGGCACTACCGGCCTATTCCCTGCGTTCGCTATTACGAACGTGATACGCGACCAACTGACCGCGTGGGGATTGACTAGAAACAAGTTCGTTCCTCTCTACGATCCCCTGCAATCGCTTTTCAAAGCCCTTGCCGAGAAGGACACCCCGCGCCACCGCTACTTTATGGAGTATCTAGTTATGGGCGGTGAGCGTATGACGATTGTAGGTTGGCAGGATTTGTCGCCAAATGAGTTGGCGGTAAAACTCCGGGGAGAACAGAAAGGGCTGGAGAGGGTCTTGGAGGGTTTGAATAGAGGTATGGATGTGCTTGCGTTCCCTGCGAAGTGGTCTGAAATAATGACCCGCGCCGCAGAATATATAAAGGCGCGTGAGGCGGGCAAGCCAACTATCGTGGCTATCGAGGAGGCCGGGCGGGTGAGTATTCCTTTCCACCACATAGGGCGCTTGGGCGGCGGCACGTTCGGAAAGACGTTTATCAAGTCAATTCCTTTCTTTAATCCGGGGCTTCAAGTATTGGCGCAGACCTATCGTAATCTTGATACGGTTCAGGCCCGGAAGCGTATGCTATTCGTTTTCCTTGCTATGACCGCCGCAGAGGTGGCGTCCTTTGGGTTGCTTGCCGCCGGAGGCGATGACGAACAGAAGCAAGCATACGCGGATTTGGAGGGCAGAGAGCTCTCGGATGCAATCTACCTTCCGAATCCGGCAGGCAAAACCCTTATAAGAGTTCCCGTCCCCAGTCAGTTTACTTGGTTAGGTGCTATAATAAATATGGCGATTGCTGACGGACTTTTGAAAGCCAAATACTCTGTTGGGGACTACATTGCCGCCGGAACTGCTTACCTCCCACAGCAACTCAACCCCACGAGGCCAGTAGAGGCAATGTTCGCTTGGATTCCTCAAATTGCGAAGCCCGCGATTCTCGCTGCTTTGAACCAACAGGATTTCCCGCGCCTACGCCCCCTTGACAGCATAATGCAGGAAGCCAAAACGCCGGGATTACGCTTTACCGAAAGAACATCGCCGGTAGCAAAGGCGCTCGGAAAGCGACTAAATATATCCCCTATCAAGATTGATTACCTTCTTACCGGATACCTTGGCCGCGCTACGGGGTTCGTTACCGGCAAGCCCGGAATCTATGACCCATTCAAAGGAATCAATCGAGAATACTATTTTCAATCGGGCCGGAGAGTTCAAAACTTTTATGACCTGAAAAAAAAGAATCAACAGGAATATCACGATTATACGAAACGTCTGCTCAAATACTCCCCCGAAAAAGTCAGAGAGATAAAGAGAACGCGAGAACGGGTGAACTTCATCAACGAGATGTTAGAAGCGTACAGAGATTTAGATATTGAGAAGCAACCGGAGAGGGCGTCGCGCCTCCGAGGTCGTATTCTCGAAGCCATTAGTGATTTGAACGAAACTTTATGAGTGAAATAAAAAGCATTTTAGTCGGCGGGTTGGCTATATTGGCCGGAACGCCCGTTATCGGTGCTATTGCGTGGGTGCTTTGGACTTACTGGTGGACGAATATACTGGTATGGGTCGCGCTTATTTATCTTTTGAGAAACTACGATTCGTCTTTCGGAAGCACAAAGGCGTGGTGGCTCACTAAAAAATAATGATTGATTTACCATTAGCGGAATACGGAGTTGCGATTTTCGCGATAGGAACGCTTGGCGCGGTAATTTATGCGTTCCTTAAATATCTTGCCAAAAAAGATGAGCGTTTTGAGAAGATAGCAAGGGATTTCACCGGAATTGTCAACAACCATCTTTCCGAAGATAAAGAGGTAAAAGAACGGCTTATTGCCTCAAATGATAAGATGGGCGAGAGCCATAGGCGCTTGGAAGACGTTATTTCTAAGTTAGCCAATAAATTGTAAAGATATGGAAATAATCCAAAGTCCAAGCCCAAACTTTTACGAAAGGGGCGGGCATAAAGCGGAGGTTGTAGTGGTTCATTGTACGGCTGGCTCATTTCCCGGTGATTTGAATTGGCTGCGAAACCCCGCTTCGCAGGCTTCTTGTCATTTTCTTATCTCGCCCGAACCCAAAGTATATCAGTTGGTTGCGTTAGACAAGGCCGCGTGGCACGCCGGCAAGATGGTGAATCCAACTGCGCCCCTCAAAAGGAATGCTTTTGGATTACACATCGACCCAAATAAAT
>Ga0137829_12262798_pt1 | contig 11281 bp, 9 predicted proteins | sample OV2TP2_FD_97737 | JGI IMG/M metagenome (GOLD analysis project Ga0137829, IMG submission 97737) | reverse complement strand
TTTCCGCACCTTACCGTGGCGGAGAACATCGCTTTCGGTATCCGCAAACAGCCCGATTGCGCGCGCATCGTCAACGAAATGCTCGAGCTGGTGCACCTGAGCGCGCTCGGCAAGCGCTATCCCCACGAGCTCTCCGGCGGTCAACAGCAGCGTGTGGCGCTGGCCCGGGCACTGGCGCCGGAACCGGCGTTGCTGCTGCTCGACGAGCCCTTCTCCAACCTCGATGTAGAGCTTCGTCGGCGCCTCAGCCACGAGGTGCGCGAGATCCTCAAGGCGCGCAAGACCAGCGCCATTCTGGTCACCCATGACCAGGAAGAAGCGTTCGCCGTCAGCGATCAGGTCGGCGTGTTCAAGGATGGTCGACTGGAGCAGTGGGACACGCCGTTCAACCTCTACCACGAACCGCTGACGCCCTTCGTCGCCAGCTTCATCGGCCAGGGTTATTTCATTCGCGGGCAACTGCTCGACCCGGAAACCGTGCAGACCGAGCTCGGTCCTATTCGCGGCAACCGTGCCTACAACTGGCCAAGCGGAAGCTCGGTGGACGTACTGCTGCGCCCGGATGACATCGTCTACCGCCCGGACGGCACGTTGCGTGCACTGATCGTCGGCAAGACCTTCCTCGGCGCGTCCACGCTGTACCGACTGCAACTGCCCACCGGCAACCAGCTGGTGGCGATCTTCACCAGCCATGCCGACTACCCCACCGGACAGGAAGTCGGCATCGCCATCGCCGCCGACCATCTCGTCATCTTTCCGGCACAAGGCAGCGTTGCCGCCCACGAAACGCTCCAGCCGGCAACGGCGGCGCGCTAGCCCTTCTGCCGGCGCTGGCGAAAGAACTCGCTGAGCACCGCCCCGCACTCCTCGGCTAGCACGCCACCTTCGACCAGTACCCGGTGGTTGAGAAAGCCCTGATCGAAGAACTGACCACGACTGACAACCACGCCGGCCTTCGGCTCGGTGGCACCATAGACGACTCGCTGAACGCGCGAATGCACGATCAGCCCGGCGCACATGCTGCACGGCTCGAGCGTCACGTAGAGCGTACTACCGGGTAGCCGATAGTTCTGCAGCGCCTGCGCGGCAGCACGTATGGCGACCATCTCTGCATGAGCACTGGGGTCGTGGCGCGAAATCGGGCAATTGAAGCCGCGCCCGACGATCTGCCCCTCATGCACCAGCACAGCCCCCACCGGCACTTCGCCCAATGCGGCACCCTGCGCTGCCAGCGCCAGTGCTTCGCGCATGAACCGCTCGTCCTGGCTGCGATCGATGATCAGCGGTTTCCTCACGACTGTGCCCTACCCTGTTTCATACCACCTCGATTGCCGCCATCAGTCCGGTTTCCATATGGTCGATGACATGGCAGTGGAACATCCAGGTGCCCGGATTATCAGCGACCAGCGCGATGCGTGCCGTCTCGTTCTTGCCCAGCAGGTAGGTGTCGGTGAACCAGGGGTCGATCTTGCGCCGGTTGGACGAAATCACCTGGAAGGTCATGCCGTGCAGGTGGATCGGATGCTGATACTGACTGAGGTTGCGCAGCTCGAAGATGTAATGGCCATTCTTTTTCAGCGTCGCGATCGGCCGTTCGGCGCAGCTCTTGTCGTTGATGTCCCACGCCTGGCCGTTAATCTGCCAGAACGTGTAGGCCGCCCCCTGCTCGACATCTGCCGACAGATGGCCAGCCCACTCGAAATTGAAGCGCAGCGTCTCGGCCCGCTGCAGGTCCGGCACCGCGACCGGGTTGGCCGGCAGCGCCGGCGGCCAGTCGCCAGCGGTTTCGTCATGGGCCACCGCGCGCAGCGTTGCCAGCCGCAACGGGCCGTTGCGCAAGGACAGCTCGGTGCCCGCCTGTGGCACCTTGAGCGCGAGGTCGATGCGCATGCCCGGGCCGAGCCAGTATTCCTTGCCCAGCGGACGCGGCGCGACCGGATGGCCGTCGAGGGCATAGACGCGCGCGTCGCCGTCCGGCAGGTTCAGTCGATAGGTCAGCGTATTGTCGAGATTGAGCACGCGCAGCCGTACGACCTGCCCGGCCGGCAGATCCAGCAACGGGGCATGTCTGCCATTGACCGTCGACAGCACCCCAGGTGTGCCTCCGCGGGCCGCCTCGCGGGGCACGCTGAACTCGGTGAAGGCGCCCTGCTTGTCGATGTGCCAGCTCTTCAGATTGAGCGTGCGCTCGTGATGGAAGCCGCTCGGCTCACGCTCCTCTACGATCAGCGGGCCGACCAGCCCGCGTCCCAGCTGCGCGGCGCTGGTGGTGTGCGGGTGATACCAGAAGCTGCCGGCGTCGTGCAGCTGGAAGCGATAGTCGAAGAATTCGCCGGGCAGCACCGGCAGCTGCGACACATAGGGCACGCCGTCCATTTCCAGTGGCAGACGGATGCCGTGCCAGTGAATGGTGGTGGGCTCCGGCAGCTGATTGATGAAGCGCACGCGCAACCAGTCGCCCTGGCGGCCGCGCAGCTCCAGGCCGGGCGCCTGCCCGCCATAGGCCCACGCCGGCGTAACGTGACCGGGCACCAGCTCGACATCCAGCGGCGCGGCGATCAATTCGTAATCATGGGTGGTGACATCGACCGGGCGACCGAGCCAGTAGCGCACGCCACTGCCGGCCAGACCGACAACACCGAGGCCGGCCAGGCCGGCGAGAAACTGTCTACGGGTAAAGGACATTGCGTGGGCTCCAGCCAGTCCGAATTCATGGGCCCATGAGGCTCGACGCGCCTCTCTGCGGAGGCTGCCCTCATTGCTTCAGATCATTCCCACTCGATGGTGGCCGGCGGCTTGCTCGACACATCGTAGGTGACGCGGGAAATGCCTTCGATTTCGTTGATGATGCGGTTGGACACCTTCTCCAGCAACTCGTAGGGCAGGTGCGCCCAGCGCGCGGTCATGAAGTCGATGGTTTCCACCGCGCGCAGCGCGACGACCCAGGCATAGCGGCGGCCGTCGCCGACCACGCCGACCGACTTCACCGGCTGGAACACTACGAAGGCCTGGCTGACCTTGTGGTACCAGTCGGCGTTGCGCAGTTCGCTGATGAAGATGTCGTCGGCGCGACGCAGCAGGTCGGCGTATTCCTTCTTCACCTCGCCGAGGATACGCACACCCAGGCCCGGGCCCGGGAAGGGGTGGCGGTAGACCATGTCGTAGGGCAGGCCGAGTTCGAGGCCGATCTTGCGCACTTCGTCCTTGAACAGCTCACGCAGCGGCTCGACCAGCTTGAGGTTCATCTCTTCCGGCAGGCCACCGACGTTGTGGTGAGACTTGATCACATGAGCCTTGCCGCTCTTGGCGCCTGCCGACTCGATGACGTCGGGGTAGATGGTGCCCTGGGCGAGGAACTGGATGTTCGGCAGTTTGCTGGCCTCGGCATCGAACACGTCGATGAAGGTACGGCCGATGATCTTGCGCTTCTTCTCCGGGTCCGCCTCGCCTTCGAGGTTGCCTAGGAACTGCGCCTCGGCATCGGCACGGATCACCTTGACGCCCATGTTCTCGGCGAACATGGCCATCACCTGGTCACCCTCGTGCAGGCGCAGCAGGCCGTTGTCGACGAATACGCAGGTCAGCTGGTCGCCGATCGCCTTGTGCAGCAGCGCCGCGACTACCGACGAATCCACACCGCCGGAGAGGCCGAGCAGCACGTTGGCGTCGCCGACCTGGGCACGCACCTGGGCGATGGCGTCCTCGACGATGTTCGACGGGGTCCACAGCGCTTCGCAGCCGCAGATTTCCAGGATGAAGCGCGACAGGATGCGGCCGCCCTGGCGGGTGTGGGTCACTTCCGGGTGGAACTGCACACCGTAATAGCCGCGGGCATCGTCGCCCATGGCGGCGATCGGGCAGCTCGGGGTGCTGGCCAGGATATGGAAGCCGGCCGGAATCTCGGTGACCTTGTCACCGTGGCTCATCCACACGTCGAGACCGAACACGCCATCGTCGTCCATGTGGTCTTCGATGCCGTCGAACAGCCGGGACTTGCCCACCAGATCGACGCGGGCATAGCCGAACTCGCGCACGTCCGAGCCCTGCACCTTGCCGCCGAGCTGCTCGGACATGGTCTGCATGCCGTAGCAGATGCCGAACAGCGGCACGCCCAGGTCGAACACCGCCTGCGGTGCACGCGGGCTGCCCGCTTCATGAACGGACTCAGGGCCGCCTGCGAGAATGATGCCGCGTGGCGCGAAGGCACGGATGTCGTCCTCGCTCATGTCCCACGGATGCAGCTCGCAGTACACGCCGATCTCGCGCACGCGGCGGGCGATCAGCTGGGTGTACTGGGAACCGAAGTCGAGAATCAGAATGCGGTGAGCGTGGATGTCAGGATGAGACATGGAGCCTTCCTTCGGAAAGAGCTTGAAGCTGAAAGCCGAAAGCTGGAAGCGCAGACCGGATCGTGCAATGTCCGGTCTCCACCTTCCAGCTTCCAGCGCCTGTCAATCGAGGCTTATCAACCGACGCGGTAGTTCGGCGCCTCTTTGGTGATCTGCACGTCGTGCACGTGCGATTCGGCCATGCCGGCACCGGTGATGCGCACGAACTGCGGCCGGGTGCGCATCTCGTCGATAGTGGCGCTGCCGGTGTAGCCCATGGAAGCGCGCAGGCCACCCATCAGCTGATGGATGATCGCCGACAGCGAACCCTTGTACGGCACACGACCTTCGATGCCTTCGGGTACCAGTTTCTCGGCACCGGCGGACGAGTCCTGGAAGTAACGGTCCGAGGAGCCCTGGGCCTGGGACATGGCTCCCAGCGAACCCATCCCACGGTAGGCCTTGTAGGAGCGGCCCTGGAACAGTTCGATCTCGCCCGGCGCTTCCTCGGTACCGGCGAACATCGAACCCATCATTACTGCGTTGGCACCAGCGACGATGGCCTTGGACAGGTCACCGGAGAAGCGGATGCCGCCGTCGGCGATCATCGGCACGCCGGTGCCTTCCAGCGCGGCGGAAACGTTGGCGATGGCGGAGATCTGCGGCACGCCGACGCCGGCGACGATGCGGGTGGTGCAGATCGAGCCCGGACCGATGCCGACCTTGACCGCGTCGGCGCCAGCCTTGACCAAGTCCAGCGCGGCTTCGGCGGTGGCGATGTTGCCGCCGATCACCTGCACCTGCGGGAAGTTCTCCTTCACCCAGCGCACGCGATCGATCACGCCACGGGAATGGCCATGGGCGGTATCCACCACCACCACGTCGACGCCGGCCGCAGCCAGCGCCTCGACGCGGTCACCAGTGTCGGCGCCGGTACCGACCGCCGCGCCGACGCGCAGGCGGCCCTGGCTGTCCTTGGATGCCAGCGGGTAGGTCTTGGCCTTCTCGATATCACGGAAGGTCACAAGGCCGCGCAGGTGGAAGTTGGCGTCGACCACCAGCATCTTTTCGATGCGGTGCTTGTAGAGTTCGGTCTTGATTTCTTCCAGGCCGGTGCCTTCGAGCACGGTGACCAGCTTTTCCTTGGGCGTCATGATCGCCGCGACGGAATCACCGGCGTTCGGCGTGAAGCGCAGGTCACGACCGGTGACGATGCCCACCAGCTCTTTGCCGGATACCACCGGGAAGCCGGAGAAGCCCAGTTCATGGGCCTTGCGCAGCAGCTCGCTGATCTTGGTTTCCGGGGTGACGGTGACCGGGTCGTGGACGATGGCAGTCTCGTGGCGCTTGACCTTGCGCACCTCGGCGGCCTGCTGCTCGATGCTCATGTTCTTGTGGATGATGCCAATGCCACCTTCCTGCGCCATGGCGATGGCCAGGCGGGCTTCGGTGACGGTGTCCATGGCAGCGGAAACCAGCGGAATGTTCAGCTCGATTTCGCGGGTCAGGCGGGTCTTGAGGCTGACATCCTTCGGCAGAACCTCGGAATATCCCGGGATCAGGAGAACATCATCGAAAGTCAGGGCTTCTTGGCTGATACGCAGCATGGCGGGGGCTCCCAGGCGGGAAAAAGGAAGCGCGGCATTATACCCACGCACCCCCTTGCGCTCAATGCGGATGTGAGCGACGGCACGAACGACGACAGGCACAGCCTCGCCGGAGTGACCGACTGGTCACGACCGATCGATCACCAGCGCCACGGCAAACCCCAGGCGCTCGGCGAACTCGTCGAGAAACGCCTGAGTGAAACCGGCCTCGCCCCAGCCATTGAAGATGAAGCCCAGGTTGGAGAATGCACACGCCGGGATGAACAGGAAACCGTTGATGTCGTCCTCGTGGCCGCATTCCGGGCAGGTGAAGTTGTCGGTCTGCCGCGGCATCCACTCGTCCAGGCTTTCGAACAGCGCCTCGCCGATTTCACGCCGACACTCGGGGCAACCGGCTTCCTCGGCGAAGCCCTGCGTCGGGGTGTAAATGCAGCGCTTGGTGACCACCTCAAGGCCGTTGATGGCCTCGCCAAAGGGCAAGCGCTCCGGATGCTGCACGACGCTGCGCGCGCCGGAAGCGATGGCGTAGCCCATGCCGCCAACACCGCGGCCACAGGTGGTCGGCAGCGACTCGACGATGCGCCGCTCGGCCAGCCAACGCAGAATCATCCGCGCCTTGACTTCGTGCGCAGGGAACGTGGAAATGCGCGGCACGATGATGGCTTGACTGTGGCTCATGACGGCTCGAAACCGGAGATGGAGAAAGGCCGCGCAGCTTAGCGCCGCCCGTTGGCTGGTCAAGGCCCGCTGGACGGACGCCAAGCAGATTCGGTTTCCGCTTGGCACCGCGCGCGGCTTATCATCTCCACCATGCTCAAAGATCCCTTCCAGCGCCTCAATCTCGATCGCGAAGTGCTGACCGTCAGTCAGCTCAACGGTCGCGCCCGCCTGTTGCTCGAGGACGTGTTCGCCCAGGTCTGGGTCGAAGGCGAGATTTCCAACCTCGCCCGCCCCGCCTCCGGCCACGTCTATTTCACCCTCAAGGACAGGAACGCCCAGGTGCGTTGCGCCCTGTTTCGCCAGAATGCCGCGCGCATCCGTCAGGCACTGCGCGACGGCCTGGCGGTGCGGGTGCGTGGCAAGGTCTCGCTGTTCGAAGGCCGTGGCGACTATCAGCTGATCCTCGACATGCTGGAGCCGGCGGGCGACGGCGCACTGCGCCTGGCCTTCGAAGCGCTGAAGGAAAAGCTCGCCGCCGAAGGCCTGTTCTCCGCCGAGCGCAAGGCCGCCCTGCCCGCCCATCCGCGGCGCATCGGCATCGTCAGCTCACCGACCGGCGCGGTGATCCGCGACATCATCTCGGTGTTTCGCCGCCGCGCACCGCAGGTGGAGCTGACGCTGATCCCCACCGCCGTGCAGGGCCGCGAAGCCACTGGGCAGATCGTCCGTGCGCTGCAGCTGGCGGACGCCCAGGGCTTCGACGCCCTGATCCTCGCCCGCGGCGGCGGCTCGCTGGAAGATCTCTGGTGCTTCAACGAGGAAGCCGTGGCGCGTGCGGTGGATGCCTGCGTCACGCCGATCGTCTGCGCGGTTGGCCATGAGACGGATGTTTCCATCGCCGACTTCGTCGCCGATGTGCGCGCCCCGACGCCGTCCGCGGCGGCAGAGCTGCTGGCGCCTAGCAGTGCCGATCTGCAGCAGCGGCTGAACGGCCTGCAGCAACGTCTGGTACTGCGCATGCGTGATCGCCTGCACCGCGACGCCATGCGCCTGGACGGCCTGACCCGCCGCCTGCGCCATCCCGGCGAGCGTCTGCAGCAGCAGGCCCAGCGTATCGATGACCTGGAGCAGCGCCTGCTGCGGGCCTTGGACCGCCGCCTGTGCAGTGGCCAGGAGCGCCTGGCCCGACTGGAAACACGCCTGGCCGCGCAGCATCCGGGGCGCACGCTGAATCTGCTGCGCCAGCGCCTCGACCATCTGTCCTCGCGCCTGCCGCGGGCGATGCAGGCCAATATTAAAGGCCGCCGCCAGCAGCTGCAGGGCCTGGCCCAGACGCTCAACGTGGTCAGCCCGCTGGCCACGCTCAGCCGCGGCTACAGCATCCTGCTCGACGACCGCGGCCAGGCGATCCGCAGCGCCAGCCAGACGCAACCCGGCCAGCGCCTCAAGGCCAGGCTCGGCGACGGCGAGCTCGACGTACGCGTGGAGGACAATCACCTGCAACCGGTCACCCTGCCGCTGCTCTAAGCAAGCCGAGCCGGCAATCTCCTGACATTCTTGGCCCTTTCTCTTGCCGGAGGTTTACGCGAGGATGGGCCGTTTCCTGCAACGGACCCATCCATGTATCGCGTCTTCGCCCTGCTGTTCGCCCTCTCCCTCGCATTGCCTGCCCACGCCGAGGGCTTCATCACCCGCCTGCTGAACAAACCGGTGCCCGGCGGCGTCGCCGTGATCGAACTCGGCAACGGCCCCAGCGCACCGCAGGCCCGCTATCAGGGCAAGCCGACCCTGGTGGTGCGCGAGGATGGCGAGCGCTGGATCGCCATCGTCGGCATCCCGCTGTCGGCAAAGGCTGGCCCCCAGCAGCTGGAGGTCGATGGCCGCAGCACCAGCTTCCAGGTTGGCAACCGCGACTATCGCGCGCAGCACATCACCCTGAAGAACCAGCGCCAGGTCAACCCGAACCCCGCAGACCTCAAGCGCATCGAGCGTGAACTGGATGAGCAGAACCGCGCCTACCGGCAGTTCAGCACCCACCAGCCGAGCAATCTGTTGTTCGACCGCCCGGTGGACGGCCCGCTGTCCTCGCCGTTCGGCCTGCGCCGTTTCTTCAACGGCGAGGAGCGCAACCCGCACTCGGGCCTGGATTTCGCCGCCAAGACCGGCACGCCGATCAAGGCGCCGGCGGCCGGTCAGGTCATACTCACCGGCGACTATTTCTTCAACGGCAAGACCGTGTTCGTCGACCACGGTCAGGGGCTGATCAGCATGTTCTGTCACCTGTCCGAAATCGGCGTGAAGGTCGGCGATCAGCTGGCGCGCGGCCAGGTTCTAGGCAAGGTCGGCGCGACCGGCCGTGCCACCGGCCCGCACCTGCACTGGAACGTCAGCCTGAACGACGCCCGTGTCGATCCGGCGATCTTCATCGGTGCCTACAAACCCTGAACCACGAGGAAGCACAGCGATGCGCATCAAGGCAACGGATTCCACCCTGTTGATCGTCGACATCCAGGAGCGCCTGTTTCCGGTGATCCTGGACGCCGCCGCGATGGCCGAGCACACCGCCTGGCTGCAACAGGTGGCCAAGCGGGTCGGCGTACCGGTACTGCTGACCGAGCAGTACAGCAAGGGCCTCGGCCAGACCATCGCCGCGCTGCGCGACGGCGTGGAAGACAGTGCGATCCTCGAGAAGCTGGACTTCTCCGCCGCTGGCGACGGTGAGCTGTTCAAGCGCCCCGGTGGTGAACGTCGCCAGTTCGTCGTCTGCGGCTGCGAGACCCACGTCTGCGTGCTGCAGACGGTGCTCGACCTGCGTGCCCGCGGCAACGAGGTGTTCGTCGTCGAAGAAGGCGTCAGCTCACGCCGCGCCAGCGACAAGGCCCTGGCCCTGGAACGCATGCGCCAGGCCGATGCGCAGATCGTCTCGCGGGAGATGGTCGCCTTCGAGTGGATGGAACGCGCCGGCACCGAGCTGTTCAAGAGCATCAGCCGCGAGTTCATCCGCTGAGCCGGACGCTGCGAACCGACGGGCCGCGACCACCGTGCGTTGCTGAGGTCGCGCCCGACCTTCTGTGATGGAGAACCCCATGTCCGACGACCTGGCCGGCTGGCTGGACTGGCTAAGAGCCCACCCCGAACTGCAGACGCTGCTCGCCAGCGCCACGCTGATCTTCGCCGCCTGGCTGTCCAACTGGATCGTCAAGCGCATCCTCGTCCGCGGCCTTTACCACCTGTTGCAGCACACCCGCGAGAACAAGCTGCAGGACTTCGGCGTCATCAAGCGGCTGTCGAACATCGTCCCGGCACTGGTGCTGTCGATCGGCGTCACGACGGTCCCAGGCCTGCCGGAAGGCGCCGTGACCGTGGTGCGCAACGTCTGCGGCGGCTTCATCGTGCTGACCATCGCACTGGCCCTGGGCGCGGTGCTGGACATCATCAACCTGATCTATCAGCGCCGTCCGGATGCGCGCCTGCACCCGATCAAGGGCTACCTGCAGGTGGTGAAGATCGTCGTCTATGCCATCGCGACGATCCTGATCATCGCCACGCTGATCGACCGCTCGCCGCTGATCCTGCTCTCCGGTCTGGGTGCCATGGCCGCGGTGCTGATGCTGATCTTCCAGGACACCCTGCTGTCGCTGGTGGCCAGCGTGCAGATCACGTCCAACGACCTGATCCGCGTCGGCGACTGGGTGGAAATGCCGCAGCTCAATGCCGACGGCGACGTGATCGACATCGCCCTGCACACCGTCAAGGTGCAGAACTGGGACAAGACCATCACCAGTATTCCCACCAAGCGCTTCATTTCCGACTCGTTCAAGAACTGGCGCGGCATGCAGGAATCCGGAGGACGGCGCATCAAGCGCAGCCTCTATCTGGATCAGCAGAGCGTGCATTTTCTCAGCCGCGAAGAATGCGAGCGCCTGCATCGCTTCAACCTGCTGGACGAGTACCTGACGGAGAAGACCAAGGAAATCGAGGAGTGGAACGCCAAGCTCGCCGAGCGCGGCAAGGAGCCGGTGAACACGCGCCGCATCACCAATATCGGCAGCTTCCGCGCGTACGTCGAACGCTACCTGCGCAGCCACGGCGGCATCCATCAGAACATGACGCTGATCGTGCGGCAGCTGAGCCCGACCGCGGACGGCCTGCCGCTGGAGGTCTACTGCTTCACCAATACGGTGGCATGGACGCAGTACGAGGCGATCCAGTCGGACATCTTCGATCACCTGCTGGCGATCCTGCCGGAATTCGGCCTGCGCGTGTTCCAGCACCCGAGCGGTGCGGACATGCGCAATTGGGGCGAATCGCTGACGCAACGCGGCACGCCGGCATTGCCCGAGGCACAAACGCCTCCGTTCGACGCAGGTGCCGATCGAACCGGCTAATCGTAGGTTGGCGCTGAGGCACGAAGCAGATGGCGCAGCCTTGAGCACTGCCCATTGCGTCCTCCGTGACGCCAGCGCCGCGGGCCACGCCTTCAAACCCCGCGCCTCAGCGCCAACCTACGTCCGGAGCGAGGGAACGCCCCGCTCCTTTACCGTCGTTAGTTCCTTCAGAAGCTCATGTCGACCCGCGCCCAGTAGGTGCGGCCCGGCTCGTTGACACGACTGGTAGGTTCGAGCCCGTAATCGGCAAAACCCGCACTACCGGCGAGATTGAGGTGCTCGCTGTAGGCCTTATCCA
>Ga0137829_12614241_pt1 | contig 11309 bp, 9 predicted proteins | sample OV2TP2_FD_97737 | JGI IMG/M metagenome (GOLD analysis project Ga0137829, IMG submission 97737) | reverse complement strand
ATACCTATACACCTTGGTTTATTTTCATGAGACATTATTATTTTTTTGTTACACATGTATTATATCCACACAATACAAAATACAAATATCAAAATGTAAAATGACAATTCAAAATTTTAAATTTTTACATTGTCATTTTGATTTTTAAACTTTACATTTTACACTTCATTTTACTATCGCTTAATAAGTGATTGAAAAATCTTCAAATTCCCCTGTTGCATCCTTCCATGCTGCTTCAACAACGTCTACGCGTGCCAATACGGGGCCTTTGCGCAGCTTTTCTATCAATACTTCCAACTTCACGCGTTCCCCTTCCGCAACAACGGTAACACTGCCATCCGTGTTGTTGCGAACAAAACCTAAAAGCCCCAAGCGGCGGGCTTTGCGCTGTGCAAAATCCCGATACAGTACCATCTGCACGCGCCCGGTAATATGGCATTCAATACGTTCAATGTCCTCAGTCATACACATAAAAACAATAACTTTTTGAAGAGCTATTAATAGAACGCCGGAGAATAAAAACTTGTTTTTGTGGGCACGGTGGGAGTTGAACCCACATGGTCATAAGACCACGACATTTTAAGTGTCGCGCGTATACCTATTCCGCCACATGCCCATTGAATTTTAACCAAGCAGCTTTTGTTTTATTCTTTCCGCTCCGCCCGCGATGGCTAGTTGTTAAGCTATGGCAATTGGGACACAAAACGCGAAGGTTCTCTATCCGATTGTCGTGTCTATTGCCATTAATATGATCCAATTCCAACGGAAGATAACCATCAACAGTTCTCTTCGCCCATTTGCATTCTTCGCAGTGTTGAGGTTTCAGATCAGCATTAAACAGCCTTTGTTTTAATTTAAAACTCTGGTAATAACTGCCTTCTACCAAAATTTGCTCTAATGAAAGTTGTGGCTTCCCTAAACCAGTGAGTCCTGCATTCCAACCTCTTCCTTTAAAATGAGAAATATTGAGCTTGAGTTCCTTAATATATTTCTTTATCTGATCATAGTTACCCCCAGCTTCCCGTAAATTCAGTTTCATCAAGACCTGCCTATAACTTATAGATTTTTTTACAGCGTCGCGAAGCTGTGCCTCACTCCACGACCTCTTTTTTCTGATATGGTACATAATTTTATAGTGTACCATAAACGGAAGACGCAATACAAACAGTTATGTTTTACGTCTTCCGTCTTAAGACTTGAACTTTTTGAGGCGTCGGCGGGAATCGAACCCGCGTATAAGGGTTTTGCAGACCCTTGCCTTGCCACTTGGCTACGACGCCAAAAAGTTTATACGGGACAGACCCCGCCGTTTCAAAATTTTCAATTCTTGAAAATTTTGAAACCCAGGGTTGCATTATACAAACATTGAAGCAACCCGCAAAAAAGCAAAAATGTTTGCTTTTTTGCCAACTTGGCTACCAGACCTTGCCACTTGCTTGCCCGCCACAGCTTAAATATATATTATTCCCTGCCTTCTTCCAAGAGTTTCTCTATCCGCTCGCGCTTCAGTTCCGCGTCATCCAACTTAAACCGCACTGCCGGCATATGTTTAAGCCGCAGCACGTCCTTGGCATGCGCGTTAAATGCATGCTGGAGGTGGCGGAATTTTGCAAGGTGCGCGCCAATGCGATCCGTTGGAAAAATGGAAATATACACATCGGCATGATGATGATCCTCGGAAAGTATGGCATGCGTTACCGTAAGAAGAACGCCCGGTGGTATATCGGCATGGCTTTTAAGAAAATCAGCTGCTTCCTCCAACAGGAGAGATTCAATTTTTTCATTGCGATGGGACATAAGAGTTGGATTCGAAAATACTTACCGAACTTTATGTTCTGAATATGTCACAATACTATCTCCCACGTCCAGCTTACCCTCCACATCCGCCGCAAGTCCGCATTGCTTATTGACGCCAACCTCGTTGGCATCTATTTTATTCTCCTGCAAGTTTGTCACAACGCCTTTCCCCGCCACGGCGCCCGCCCGCATAATTTCAAACAGCGCGCCATTCTTTATGACGCCCTGCGTAACGATACCGCCGAACACATGTTTTTTGCCGTCACGCTTGAATACTTTGAGAATTTTCAAATTGCCTTCATCTATACGCTCTGTCTGTACCGGTATGCGTTTTACGAACTCGCCTTCAAGCCAGTCCAGAAGCTCGTAAATTATCTCTGATATATGAATAGTGATGCCGTACCGCTCCGCAAGCAATGCCGCCGATGCGTGCACGCGTACGCGAAACCCTACTATCAAAGCGCTCGGCACGTCGGCAACGGCTTTTATATCATCCTCGGAAATATCCCCAATGTCGCTGCGCAGAATGCGAACCGCAAGCGGTAGTACGGCTAATTTCTCAATTTCCTGCTCCAATGCTTCGCGCGAACCGGCAACATCCGCTTTGATAATCAAAGAAACTTCAATGCTATCCGCCGGACGTTCTGCAACCATACTGTCTGTCGCGGCATCTGCCACCTGCGCCGCTGCTTGGGCTGCTTGTTTGTCCGGATATGTCATAAACAAATCTCCTATATGGGGAGGATTTGAAAATCCCAGCACGCGGATCGGGCTTGCAAACGACGCTTGCGGCACGGCAGTTCCGCTGCTGTCTTCCATAATGCGTATGCTTCCTACCACGGTACCGCTTGCAAGCCAATCACCTCTTCGCACCGTGCCGTTTTTGATGAGCAGCGTTGCCACAACCCCGCGCTGGCGGTCGCGATACGACTCAATCACCACGCCGCTGCCCGGCACATCAGGAGATGCTGCCAACTCTTCCATATCAGCTTGCAAAAGAATAAGATCCATGAGTTCTGGAACTCCAGCGCCCGTGCGCGCGGAAATCTCTGCGACCGGCACGTTACCGCCCCATCCCTCCACCAGAACTTCATGTTCAGCAAGATCACCCTTCACCCGATTCGCATCGGCTTCGGGTTTGTCCATTTTATTTATTGCCACCAAAAACGGTATGCCGACATCCCGCGCCGCGCGGACCGCTTCCGTCGTCTGAGGTTTTACCCCATCGTCCGCCGCGACAACAAGTACGGCAACATCGGCAACGCGCGCCCCGCGCGCGCGCATGCGGGAAAACGACTCGTGCCCCGGCGTATCCAAAAAGGTAATACGCTTGCCGTTATGCTCAACTTCGTACGCGCCGATATGCTGCGTGATGCTTCCGGATTCCTTCGCTGCAACATTGGACGAGCGGATAAAGTCCAGCAGCGTCGTTTTACCATGATCAATATGGCCCATAATAACCACCACCGGAGGACGTGGCACTGAATTAGTTTCTTTTACTTTTTTTTCTTTAGCACTCTGCATAACCTTATAAATTCAAAATGCAAAGTGCAAAGTGCAAAATTTTGGTGTCCCGACCCGTGTCGGGTCGGGACTATTTATAATCGCGCAAAGCACGATACCATAATTTTACATTTTGATTTTTGAATTTTAAATTAACTTACTTGTATAGCCCGCTGTATTGCTTCCATCTCTTCCTTTGAAAGCTGATAGGCGGACGCGCCGGCCTGTACCGGCTTGCCATATATCCGCACGCCATCGCGCGCGTAGAGGCTTGATATAACCACGCCGTTGTGCGCTTCGTCAAGAAGAGCGATACAGAAGCTCTGATCTCCCCCCGCGTCGCGAAAAGGATTAAACCGCACAATGCCCACATTCTGCACGCTGCCGCGCAGCTTCTCGCGCGCTTCCGCAATGCGCCCGTCCAGCGCCTGCAGCGACCGGCGCGTATCCATAACTTCCCTCCGCAACAATACAAATACATCTTCCAGACTTTTCGCGTCTTTTCCAGTAAGGAAGGCGCCGAGCCGCCGGTCAAGCCGCCGCATCCGTACCGCCAGCACAACAAGCGTTAAACCCAACAAAACCACTATGCCGGATAAAATTATATCAATGTTTGTGTAGGCACCCATACGTTAGGTTACTTTGAATAACGAAATGAGTTCTTGTCATTGCGAGCGTAGCGAAGCAATCCCGTGAATGCTTGAAAATTACGGGATTGCCGCGTCGCTTCGCTCCTCGCAATGACACCGTTTTCTGCATTTCGTTATTCACAGTGTGTAAGGTATATCCAATATTAACACGCCGTAATGGAAAAAGCAAAAACCCCTCCGACCCAGGTCGGAGGGGTTTTGCTTACCTAGCCACAAGGATACTAGTTAGACAACGTTGAGCTGTCCAGACCCGTAGAGAGGAGTCCCGGCACTTTAAAGCCGTTCATCCAGTCCGCAGTTGCTACGCCATGCGTGGTAGTTGCGTCAGACGAGTAATCCGTCCAGATAAAGCTGGAGCTGGATGCAATGCTCGCAGTACCGCCGGCAGAACCATAACCGGTACCCAGGACCGCATTGGCAGTATCCGCATCAACAAATGATACTTTACCCATCGTGAGAGCATTCGCACCTGTTAGTACCAACCGCGGTGAGCGCGCATCATCACCTAAGAGCTTCGTGGATACTGAATCTGCTGAACCATCCGTGGTAATATCCGCGCGAAGTTCAAAGGTATGCGTCTGGCCTGCCGGAACTGGCACATAGGCCGTGGAATAGTCCGTGGTGTCTGCATAGATACGCACAATCAACTGACTGTTAGCATTGTAGTTGCCAATATGATCCAACATGGCTGCTGCCGAGCCGGTTGCCGCCGCTACCCGCTTGTTGTCGGTTGTGTTCCACAGCGTGAAGTTCGGAAGCGAAGTGGTAAAGGTAGTTACACCTGTGGTTGCGACAGAGAACATGAACTTGTGGACTGCCACATCATACGCCGGATCCGCCGTAACCTTAAACTTGTAGATTACATGGTTACCGGATGTAAGCGTGGTTACCGGAATGGCTACGCGTTCCAGCGTGGGCACAGACCGGAAGTACACAATGCCGTTTCCGGTTATGTCTTCTGCCGTGGATGAATGCACGCTGCTACCGGATGCGCTGCCAAGCGCCTTGTTCTTGGAAGACGTCGCGCCGTCATAGTCAACACCCACAAGCTGACCCGCTTTGCCCGGCTGGCTCGCGCCAATGGAAGCCAAATCAACTTTCACGGTCAATTCCTTAAAGCTATCGGCCGGAATTATGAAAGAACCGCTGCCGGATGACGGGAAAGTGAAGTCTTCCACACCGTCCACGAACGAAGGCGTCTTGGACTGCACTAACGTAGCGCCGTCGTAGAGATACACCTTGCTGATATCAGAAGCGGAAGATGAGCCCGTAGTGTCAATCTGCAGCCGCAGATCGGTCAAGGCAAACTGTTCCGTGGTGGTGGTAATACGCAATACGTTTACCGTTACCCCCGTAGCGCCCGCCGTTACCCATTTTTCGGTTGGAATAGAGGGGGCCGCCGCAACTGACCAGCCGCCGCCTGTCTTGATGGTAATTTTCGCCGCCGTAGAAGAAGAGAACGTTTCCGTGATATCCGCGCCGGTAGAAACACCTGCTGTACCCCAATCACCGTCCGTTAAACTCACGAAGTTGAACCGCGCGCCGTCATCCGCATCGTGGCCTGTGGTAAGATTGCCCTTCAAAGATAGAATCTTTGTTGTGCCTTTCGGTACCACCAAGCCGGGAGAGTCAAGCGTGAATGACAGTGTTGCCGCTGTATTGTCCGTATTGCTGGAAGGGTTGTTCACATTGGAGCCAGTGTTGAGCGCCGTTGAACCATCAAAGAGCCGCAATGCCTGGAAGTTGTCAAGGTCGGAAGCGTCCGGTTGGAACCGAATCTTCACTACCGTAACTTTGAGATCTTCACCGGAAGCGGTGGCATCCAGCACATACCGGCCGAGTTCCACGCCGTTAGCGCCTTCCACATACGACTGGTTGCCCAAAGATTGATCAACAGAAACCGTCAACGATCCTGCCTTCACCGTCTGAACATTTGCCGATACGGATGATGCCGGGGTCGGCGTGATGCTGTTGCCGGTGGTATCGCCCGTTACGGACGTAATTGCCGTAGAAGGCGTGAATGACAGTTTAATGGTGTCATTGTTCTCCCATCCATTGTCCAAATTGCCGCGCACGGTGTACACATTTTCGCCAACCGGAACTGTAATAGTATCCGTTATGGTTACTTTATGCGTTGTGCCGGAAATAGTCGGATCTGTCGGACCGCCAACCGCATTGCCATTGGAGTCATAGATAGTGATGTTGTCCAATACAGACTTCTCGCCGCCACTGTCATTATCGGTCGTCGCAATAGTAATTACCCAGGAATTGAACGATACCGCCTCGCCGCGAACTTCAAGGAGGAATGCGCCAAGCGCTACATTGTCCTCGCCGTTTGCAATGTTGGTTGCAGAGACATCATTAGATTTCTCAACGCGGAGAGAACCTGCGCCGATTTCAACCTGGTCGGCGTCAAACCGCGGCTGGGCATCCTGGAATTCCGCATCGTCGTCGTTGTCCGCGGTTGTCTCCGTAGCGGACGGCTGGAATTTGTAGCTGTTTGTCGCTCCTACGAATACAAAGTCGTCATATCGATACAAGTCAAAGTCAATAGTGCGGCCGGAGCCGGAAGCAATGTCTGCTTTTATGTACACCTCCTTTGACTCGCCTTTCTTGATCAAAACGCCGTTTCCTGAAAATACCGCTTTGTAGTACTTGCCGTCATCGCTGACAGTCGGCGTGTAATCCGTGCCATCCGCGTTGACAATTACGTTTTCAAGATCTGCTTTCGCCGCAGAACCCGACTGATTCCAGCGGATGGACTTCATATATACATCTTCCGCGGATCCAGCAGTTGCCTTCAACGCAGAGAAGATATATCCTGTAGTACCCACTTCTTTCGTCGGGCTCACGTTGCCGGGGTCGTTTGTACCGCGGGCAAGAGTAATGGTCCCGATGGAAAGCGAGTTATTGACCTCATGTGCCGTTCCCGTGATAGGAAGCGTGCCGTTCACCTGTGCCGTAGTATTAACAGCTACGAGAGCCAGTGACGGGCGCTGACCCACATAGCTTGCGAGATCAGACGCCATGTTGCCGGCGAGGTAATAGGTCTTGGTAGTACCGGCCGGAACCGTAAAGTCATCCGACAATACTGCCTGGTGCGTTGAATTCAACGTCTTTGGAACTGCCGTGATTGGCGACATGTCGGAATCCAACACTACGACGCCGCTGAAAGCCGCATCATTCGCCAAGCCCGTGCGCTCCACGGTAATGGAATCAACCAGTACGTTGCCGTCAGAGGATGCCGTAAGCGTAAATGCGGTAAATGGAATATGAATACCATTCTTTACCGCGAGCGTAGACGCCGGATGGCTGCCCGCGCCTACCGTTACTCCCGTGCCTGTGCCAGTCGTTGGCGGAGGAGGCGTTGTTGGCGGAGGAGGCGTTGTTGGCGGAGGAGGCGTTGTTGGCGGAGGAGTCGTCGCAACTAGCGTAGTGTATTGCGCCTGCGATGACGGACCCCAATAACCGGTTCCCTGGGAAAGCCCCACGGGCGCCAAAACCTGCGCCGAATACCGATTCTGCCACTTAATTACCGCGCTTCTCGTAATGGGACCAAAGTACATGGTCTCATTGCCCGGGGATCCCGCGCCGCTTGCGGCGAGCTGGAACCCTGCCGAGTTGAGATATCGCTGTAAGCACTGCACGTCCGCGCCCTGCGAGCCTACGGTGAGGCTGCGGGTAAACGTGCATTGCACCATGCCGGGGGCAGGAGCGCTGCTCCCTCCCAACGCTGCTAACTGTGCCTGAAGCGTTGCGATCTGCGCCAGAAGCGTTTGAATCTGGGCATTGAGATCGTCAACAGTCTGGCCGTATGCCGCCATCGGCATAAGCACGCCCAAGCCGGACAGCCATACGGCCGTCGTCAGGCTGACGAACACAGAAGTGGCTTTTTTTGCCATCTTCATAAATTTACTCATATAATGTTTCTCCAATAAATTATTAATGTGGCGCAAAGAAGACAATCCCTCGACCAAGGCATTGCCCTCTATAAAGCGCCAATCTACTAATAAACAATTTGATCGTTGAGCACTTGTGTATTCAGTTTTCAAAGTTCTTTTCTCACCGGGTTGCCTCTTTCACAGACTCAGCTTTAGGTATGTAACCCGCACTACCGTTGCGGCGTTATGAAATAACCAAAGCAAAACCCATGAATTCGCGCTTACGTATTCAGTATAAGCAGGAAACAAATTTTCCAAAAGGCTAACCACCCAAAAACTGTGGATAAACATACAGAAAAGATCTGTGCACTTAAAGCTACCTAATCCGCGTACAGGCGTCAATACCTTTACAAAACCATTAGGATGTGCCCAAGACTGCCACATTATCAGGAAGCGCGTATTTGCGCCATCTTCTCTCTCCTCTGCTCTGTATCACGCCGGATTCCGTGAGCGCAATTAGATCACGCTGCACTGTTTTAGGGCTTACGCCGGAACCGCATAAAGACGTAACTTCCCCTACCCCCAACCATCCATGCTTGTGGAGTATTTTTTTTATGGATTCTTGCCGTTCGTTACTAGATGACGGCTCTTCTTTGATTTTCTTACTATCCAGAGAGCCAGATTTTGTTCCACCTGAACGTCCCGCCGAGAGTTTTTGAATATCCTCCGTGTCCTTTTTAAAAAAAGTATGTCCTATAGAAATGTCCCATAGATTTTCTAATGTTGTATCGGACATTTTTGCTATCATTTCTGATAGTATGTCCGATATAATCACATACTCTTTTTCGAGTATTTGGAAATTTAAGCGAGCAATAAAACCTCCCCGTCCCGCCACCGCAAGCGTACCACGCAGCGAGTAGCACACATTCCGCGCTTGCTCCAGCATATCCGAGCGCGTGGCGTTCTTTTTATTGCTATTCTGCTCAATACAGTCATTTATTTCTATCGCGTCCCTGCGCATTTTCCACTTCATAGGCTCTTCATCCGGCAAAAAATCGGTAACGCGATATACCGCTGCGGTTGCCCGCAAAGCGCGTTCTTCAAGAGGCATGTTTTCCCGTATGTCCGCGTGTGGCATACAGGTAATCTATAGGACGTCCTATAGAATTGTCAAATGCATATAAAAGACATATAGGACATTATAAAGGACATATATTTCTATAGGACATTTTTAGTGTCCTATATGTCTTATATGATCCTGTGTTGCGGAATAATCATAAATTCTCTACCTCTGGATGTGCCGAGCTAAGCTATCCACACCGCCCTACGGGCGTGTGTAGAGCTCAGCTAGTCACATCCTGGCTTCTACTCTCTGTCTTCCTGTTCTATAATAATCCGCTTTCCCATCTTGCGTATGCGGATCCGCTGGCGCTCGCGCCAGCCTAAGTCGCGCAGTATCTCAATGGGGAGCGTTAGCGCAAAGCTGCGTTTTGCAAACCGGAACAAGACGCGAATATTTCGTTCATCAAATGATCTGCGTGGCATAGTAAAAATGTAAAGTGTAAATATCAAAATGTAAAATGTTGGTATCGTTTCGCGATGTTTATACAATCCCTCGATATTTTGCATTTTGATTTATAGTTCAAATTTTTCCGCCGGTTCTTCCACTCTTGGAAACAGCGCTTGCGGTTTTGAGACTATATATTCACTCTGCTCCTCTATTTTATTGTCAGACGTGACGCCCAAAACTTCCGCAAGCGCGCTTGCAGTCGCCGGCAGAAAGGGCAAGAGCAGCGGTACCGACACGTTGAGCGCGGAGAGTATATTCCAAAGTACCGCCTGCGCCTGATCTTTGTCTCTTTCTATAAGCTTGTATGGCTCGTAATCCTGAATATATCTGTCAAGCGTGCGAAAGAGCTGCATCACTTCCAGTAGCGCATCGCCCAGCCGATAATCCTGCCACGCTGCCCGGTACTGCGGCGCGGTTTTATTCTCCACAAACCACGAGACAGTGGTACTCCCTATTTTAAAATCGCGCCGGGGCAAGCCCAGAATATCTATGTCGGCTTTCAAGGGAACTACGGCAAGCGCTACATCGGGTGGACGCTGCATGCGCCCGCCGAAATACTTTTCCGCCATAGCCGCCGTGCGCGCTACCAAATTGCCAATGCCGTTTGCCAAATGCGCGGTATATATTTCATGAATACGTTCTCGCGTAAGATCAGTATCTTCAAAAACGGAGACATGTCCGAGCAGCGCGTACCGCACCGCTTCCGTGCCGTACGTGTCCACAAGCTCGAAAGGATCTATCACATTCCCCAACGACTTGGACATTTTTTTACCCCCGGAATGAATATGGCCATGCACCAGAATACGGCGCGGCAGCGGCAAACCAGCCGCGAGCAGCATGGCAGGCCAAATAACGGCATGAAACCGCAAAATATCCTTGCCGATGACATGCATATCCGCCGGCCAATATTTTTCAAATGTTGCGTATGAGCCGGAACCAAACCCCAATCCCGTGAGATAATTAGAAAGCGCGTCGCACCATACATACATCCGATGCTCGGCATCCCCCGGCACCGGAATGCCCCACGGAATGTCTTTCGCGGGGCGGGAAAAACTTATGTCCTGGGCTCCTTCCGCGAGAAACGCCAGCGCTTCGTTTTTTCGCTTTTGGGGCAAAATCTCCAACGTGCCCGATTCAATGCGCCGGCGCACTTCTTCGCCGAATTCCGAGAGCCGAAAGAAGTAATTCTCCTCCTCAACCTGTTCCGGCGCATGCCCGTGATCTTCGCATACGCCATCCACAAGATCTTTTTCCGTAACAAACGCTTCATGCCCCACGCAGTATAATCCCCGATACGTTCCCTTATATATATTCCCTTGTTTGGCAATACGGCGCCAAAGTTCTTCCGCGCCCGGCCAATGCCGTTTGGCATCCGATGTGCGGATAGCGCCGTCCGGCAGGACGGACAATTTCGCGAGCAGTTCCGAAAACAACTTCGCATGGCTCTCCACAAATGCGGCGGGAGACTTCCCCGCCGCCTCCGCCGCGCGGGCAATTTTAGCGCCATGCTCGTCCGTGCCTGTCAGAAAAAAAACATCATCACCTTGAAGGCGCCGGTAGCGCGCGATGGCATCCGCCTGCAAAAACTCAAGCGCATGCCCGATATGCGGCGGCGCGTTTACGTATGGAATGGAGGTGGTTATGTAGAATTTTGACATGCAAAAAGAAAAAGATAATTATTCTAATTACCCTAATTGACCTAATTATTCTAATGAAATCCCAATGACCAAATAATTTAAATCCCAAAAGAAACTATATATATTGATGATTGGGTATTAGGATTTGGACATTCCTTAGGTCAATTAGAATAATTAGAGCAATTAGAATAATTTTTATGGGACATTTTCAAACACATGCTTCTCTTTTGCAACGTCATCCACATATTCCAGCACCGCGGACGCGATGGGT
>Ga0137829_12372740_pt1 | contig 11312 bp, 14 predicted proteins | sample OV2TP2_FD_97737 | JGI IMG/M metagenome (GOLD analysis project Ga0137829, IMG submission 97737) | reverse complement strand
TTACGGGATCGCGCGTCCCTCGATGCAGCCAGAAGCCGCCCGGCTGTCCCGGTTGCCCGCGGAATGGCTGGAGCGGTACGCGAAACGGATCAGGCAGGTGGGCGTGGAGGTGAAAACAAGTGCCTGAGGTGGACGCCCAGGCTTCATGCCTCAAAAGGGATACCCGCCGGGCCACGAGCTATGGCCAGGTCTGTTGTACAGGGATTATTCAGGCGGCGGGCCTGCACTCAGTTTCCTGTCCGGTAAATTCGACGGCCTTCGGATACTTCGCACCGCAGGTCTCGATAAACAAGACCGACATAAAACCGAATCAGTAATTCACCCGCATGTTATCTGTATTTCCGCTTCTGCGGGATCACGCCGCGCACGCCGCCTTCCGGGTCGGGCATGTCGCGCGCATAACGCGGGATTACGTGGATGTGCATATGCATTACCGTCTGGCCAGCACTTTTGCCAACGTTGATACCAATATTGTAACCGGCAGGCTGGTGTAGTTTATCGAGGTACATTTTTGCCTTATCAACAAGCGACCACAATGCATTTTTTTCTGCCGGAGTGGCGTCGAAATACGAATCAAATTGACGGTACGGTATAACGAGCAAATGACCCTTCGATACGGGAAATTTGTCCCAGCGTGCATAACAAAGATCATTTCTTAACACTTGATCCTGTTCATCCGGATCCACGAAAGGTGAAGGGCTCAGTTTCCCGGTCTCCATTGCGGGAAGCCTCGATCGTCAATGAGGTAAGCGCATTTGCCCAAAAGTGAATTGATCCCGATATCCCCCCATGTAGATGCTGAAAAATCCACCTGCATACCAGCAAGAGTAAGTCGGAAATCCGACTCAAAAAGCCGCTTAAATCAGGATGAATGAAATGCTGACCAGCATTCAATGATCTTGTGGCGCTGCAAATTAACAAGTTCAGGATCGGGGATCCTGTCTGACTTGCTGGCATTGACAGCACGTGTGACCGGCAACAGGTTCCACAGCGCGTTGCAGCCCCACTGCGAGAAGGGAATAGCATGATCGATTGCGAGGGCCTTACGATCCCTGATCAGCTTGCCAGTCCATACACAATTCAGCTTGTCACCAGAATTGATTTTCTCCATGAATAACTCTTTTGCAGCGATCACATTGCGTTCATCTTCTTCTGATGTCAGCAGCGCTTGCATGGCGTCCGCAAGTGAGACCGGTACTTCCGGATTGGCCTTCTCAGTGAAACGTGCCCACTGGGCAAATATGGCTTCAGTGCCGGTGGCGAAACCACCAATGTGACGAAAAGTTTCAAAATACCGTCTTCGCAAACGCGCTGTACCTAAGGTAGTAATCAGGGTTTCGCGGGTAAACGGTCCTTTTTGTATGCGATGATGACCCACCCTTTCGAAAGTCACAACCTGGTAATGATCGCCATACAAAGAGAAACCCAAGTGTTTCATCGGGTAGCGAGTGATGGTGTAGCGTATTTTATGGAGTAGCAACTTGAATGGCTTTTCTATGTCGGGGGGAATTCCGTTTTTCCTGAGATCTCTCGCAAACGCAGCCATGCCACCTCGCGTTGTATAGTAATCAGTGATGAACTTGAAAACGGTCCGGAATGCTAACCGGCTGCCGCTGGCCGACCGTGGTGCCTCCCGATGGCGCTGCGGTAGATCATGGGCAATGAAGAAATAGTAATAATACAGCCATTTTTCCACAATGAGTCCCAGGGGAAGGGAGACCCAGTCTTCATTCAGATACGAAACATGATGGGATTGGTGTTCAACAATCTCAACAAGTGCACGTAGCAGCGCGTATTTGTAGGTAGTATCGGCGGCATCACGTTGCAAAATGGCATTGAATTCGCGCAGACCGTCACGTTGTACGACGTATACACCATGCTCGTCTCGGATACTGCCTTTTTCCTTAATACCAGGCATAAACAGTTAGGAAATATGCCGAAAATAATGGCACGCCTATATATTCTGTTGCGAAAAAGACTTGTTTTGGATCACATGTGCTTTAAAGCCGGCATTAGACAAAAAAGTACGTCAGTCCGTTGGACTTTGAAAAACACGCAATACAAGCTTGACTGCTGTATGCGGAATCTAGGCCAGATTAATAAACATCCCACAAGGACAGTATACTAGCTGTTCACGCTAAACCCGAAATACATATTCCTTTCCGGGGATGCGATCGATATCCGGCGGGAAATTTTTATGTTTGTCCGCATAGTAGCGCGCCAGGTGATCGCCTTCCGACAGGCGGTTGTAGGTCGCGAAATACAGGCGGCGGGTTTTATCCGTCATGTTGGGCTCGGAGGCATGCGGCACATAGCAGTCGAAAAACACCAGGTCCCCCGGCCGGGTCGGGTAAGGAACGAAATCCATTCCCGCCATGTCCTCCTCCGTCAACGGTTCCCATTCCCTTAACAGGCCCCTGTGCTGGTGCCCGGCCACGAGCTGCAGGCAGCCGTTTTCCACCGTAGCTTCGTCAATGCACACCATCACGCTGATGAAAAAGGAGGCGTAATCCCCCCAGCCGGCCTGGGAGTCCTGGTGGGGCTTGAAGCCGTCGCCGCCGGGCATCTTGAAATTGATCTTCTCCTTGAACAGGACGGCTTCCTCGCCCAGCAGTTGTGATACCAGACGTTTCAAAACCTCGTCGAGCGCCTTGAACCCGCCGTGAAAACGATTACCCCGCCAGGTTTACCCGGCCTGTTTTTCATACGCCACCGGACTACATACCCGCATTGCACCGGAATTCCCGGATAACCCTTTCCTGAGAGGAGAAGCCATGAGCACGTCTTCGGGATTTTTACTGACGGAAGGACGGGAAGGGGCACTGTGGATGGTCATCAGGCACCAGTCAGAACACATATCGCTGTTGTCAGGACTGTCATCGATCGCGCCTGCACAGGCGCAGCATACACGCCGTGCATGTCGATGGAGGAATGACAATCGGCGCAATCCGGACCGTGTTCAATAAATACAGGAAGAGATGACCATTTCTTCTTCAAGTAATATAACCATTTCTATTTTTCTCCTGATTCTGGATGCGGGACTGCCAATATCGGCATCTGTCAACAGCATCCGTCATCTTTATCTGTGTTTTCAGAGGAAAAAGGTACAGACACACCACAACCTTCAAAGATTCCATAGTGTGTTTCCCAGTCACCGACAAATTCAAAATGATCCTTGAATCGTGTTTCGGACAATATACGCCAGGTGTTGCCACAAACAGGGTATACTTTGCCCGCCGGTATGACGTGATGTTTATCCAATACAAATCCATGCGGGTGATGTTCAATGGTGCCTTTGTAAATTACGGCCTGACCATAATCCTCACAATCGGGTTCCAGGCCATCCAGTTTGAACAAGCGGTAGGTGGCTGAATAAAACCTTATTAAGCCCGTCCTTACAGCAAGTTCCTTATTTTCAATGCGTACAGGCCTGTCCTTGACAAGTCGTGGATCAAGAAAACCCGCCTGTTTTGCAAAAGCGAGAAAATCATTCCAGTAAAGTGCACCACCCAGACACTCGCCATAAAGCACCGGATCTTCCGCAAGTGATACAGGAATCCTGCGATCGGCGTATACGTCAGAAAAATACATTTCCCCGCCGGGTTTAAGCAAGCGGTATGCGCTTCTTAAAACTGCACTTTTATCGGTACACAGATTAATGGCACAATTGGAAACAATCAGATCAAAGCTGGCGTCTGCCAGATCGAGCAGTTCCAGCGCTTCAAGATTTCCCTGCAGGAATCTGATATTTGGTTTCTGATACCCGAATTGATTGGTATGAAAATCAATATGACGTTTGGCGATAACCAATTGTTGAGGCGTCATATCGACACCTGTAATCCTGCCGTTTTTACCCACAAGTGCTGACAACAGATAACAGTCACGGCCTGCCCCACAACCCAGATCCAGCACATTCAGACCATGAATCTGGTCCGGGATGATCAAACCACAGCCATAATAATGGCTTGTTACCTCATCATGTAGGGTGGAGAGTATTGATCGTATGAAAGCAGGGGGTGCTTCATCAGTGCAACAGGCGTTGGTCTGCAAATCTTCGGTACCGCCAAGTGTTTTACCATAGTAGTTTCTAACATGTTCAAGCATGCACAAACCTCCGCTCAGGTTATATCTGGAAAATGATATTAGAACCTATCTCGAAATTATGTATACGGATGGGCTACTTGAAACTTTCTCACCTGAAGGAAAGCCATTTGGCATGCATTGTTTACTCGAATTACTTGAGCTGTTATCCACACTGACCTGTCCGCAGTGCGGTTATCGGCAGACGCACGCAATCATCAATCAAAACTGGAACGATCCGGTCAGTGACGCAAAGCGGCAATAAGCGGACAGGAAACGTTCCCCTTCCGCGTATGACAGGCGCGCACAAGCCTGGACAGCACGGCCTCCATGCGCGTCAGGTCTGCCAGCTTCGCGCGCACGTCCTGGAGCTTGTGTTCAGCCAGGCTGCTGGCTTCTTCGCAGTGGGTGCCATCCTCCAGTCGCAGTAGTCCGGCAATTTCATCCAGGCTGAAACCCAGCCGTTGTGCCGATTTCACAAACTGCACTCGCCTGACATCCGTCTCGCCGTACCGGCGAATGCCGCCGCGGGGCTTGTCCGGCTCGTGTAACAAACCCTTGCGCTGATAGTAACGGATGGTTTCCACATTGACCCCGGCGTTTCTGGCAAATTCGCCAATAGTCAGATTTTCAAGTTTACTTCGCATACCACTTGACTCCGTACTTGACTACGGAAGTAAGGTTACACCATCAAGCGGAAACACGTAAGGCAAACCTCATGCACCAGGAGATACAACGATGACAGACCCATTCAGTCTACTGATACGTCTCGGTGACAAGTCCGGCGCCCTCGGCGCACTGGTCTCCACCATGGGCTGTGCCGCGTGTTTCCCGGCCATGGCCAGCATCGGCGCCGCTATCGGCCTGGGTTTCCTGTCCAGATGGGAAGGGTTGTTCGTTAACACCCTGCTGCCGCTGTTCGCGTGGATCGCGCTGGGCGCCAATGCCCTGGGCTGGTTCAGCCATCGCCAATGGCATCGCAGCCTCGCCGGCGTCATCGGTCCCGCTATTGTGCTGCTCAGTCTCTATCCCTGGTTTAAGTATGGCTGGAGCACCTGGACCTTGTACGGAGGGTTGGCGCTCATGTTGATCGTGGCGGTGTGGGATCTGATCATGCCCGCACACCGCCGTTGCGGTCCGGACAGCTGCGAGGTGCCGGTTAAACACGACGGGAAAGTGTCCCTGGACAGAACGGCTTGAGAGGAACGAAGACATGATGCATTTGAAAATCGCGGGTATGACCTGCGACTCTTGCGCGGCACACGTCAAGGAAGCCCTGGAAAAAGTGCCCGGTGTGCAATCGGCCGAAGTGTCCTATGCACAAGGCGCGGCACAACTGTCTGTGGCCCCCGGCACGGCACTGGACGCCCTGGTCGCCGCCGTGGCCGTGCTCGGTTATCAGGCCGCGCTCGCCGATGCGCCGTCCGTTTCGACGCCAGGCGGGTTGCGCGGTAAGGTGCGTGAGTGGCTGGGCGATAGCGACAAAGCTGGCGGCGATGGCGGCGGAATGCATATCGCCGTGATCGGCTCCGGCGGGGCCGCGATGGCGGGGGCGCTGAAAGCCGCTGAACGTGGTGCCCGGGTCACCCTTATCGAGCGTGGCACCATCGGAGGCACCTGTGTCAACGTGGGCTGTGTGCCGTCCAAGATCATGATCCGCGCCGCCCACATCGCGCACCTGCGGCGCGAAAGTCCCTTCGATAACGGTATCGCGCACGCCGTACCGGTTATCAGCCGCGAGCATCTCCTCGCGCAGCAGCAGGCGCGCGTGGAAGAACTGCGCCGTACCAAGTACGAGGATATTCTGGAATCAAAGCCGAACATCAAATTGCTGCGCGGCGCGGCGCGCTTCAAGAACACCAGGATGCTGAGCGTCACGCTCGAGGGCGGCGGCGAGCAGGTCGTAACCTTCGACCGCGCGTTGATCGCCACCGGGGCGCGTCCTGCCATCCCGCCGGTCCCGGGACTGAAGGACACGCCATTCTGGACTTCGACCGAGGCGCTGGCGGCCGAGGCCATTCCCGAGCATCTCATCGTCTTGGGCGGTTCGGTCGTGGGCCTGGAACTGGGTCAGGCGTTCGAGCGGCTCGGCGCGAGGGTCACGGTGCTGGAGCTTCTGGATCGGCTGTTGCCGATCGAGGACGAAGACATCGGCCGCGGCCTGCGTGAGGCACTGCAAGCCGAAGGCATTGAGGTTTATACCGGTTTCAAATCGGAGTCAGCGAGCTTCCGCGATGGCCGTTTCGAAATCAAAGGCAATGGGAGAACCATTTCCGGTGACCGCCTGCTGGTGGCCACCGGCCGGAGGCCGGATACCGACGACCTGGGCCTGAAAGACATAGGTGTAAGAACTTCGAAGACGGGTGGCATCGAAGTCGACGATCGCCTGCAGACGAGCGTTGTGAATATCTACGCTGCCGGCGATTGCACAAATCAGCCGCAGTTCGTGTACGTGGCGGCGGCCGGGGGAACCCGGGCGGCCATCAACATGACCGACGGCGAAGCGACGCTGGAACTCTCGACGGTGCCGGCCGTGGTCTTCACCGATCCCCAGGTCGCAACGGTTGGCCTCAGCGAACGCACCGCTCGCGAGCGCGGGATCGCCATCGAAACCCGAGTCCTCACGCTGGATAACGTACCGCGGGCCCTGGCTAACTTCGATACACGCGGTTTTATCAAACTGGTGGCGGAGAAGGGCGGCGGCCGCTTGCTCGGCGCCCAGATCCTCGCAGCCGAAGCCGGCGAGATCATCCAGATCGCCGCGCTCGCCGTCCGGCACCGCATGACGGTACAGCAGCTCGGCGACGAAATGTTCCCGTATCTCGTCATGGCCGAGGGACTCAAACTGTGTGCCCAGACCTTCACCAAGGACGTGAAGCAACTGTCCTGCTGTGCCGCCTGAACCTGGACAGCAATGACATCTCCCTGCCTTATATCGGAAGCGGCGCAGCGCGCAGAAGCAACAGTGAGCCAGGTGCGTACCTATGTCGCGGCTGGCCTGGTGAAGCCCTGCGCCACGACGGCGGGCGGTTACTTCCTGTTTGACGAGTTGTGCGTGCAACGCCTGCGCCTGGTTGCAGCGGCGACCCGTGCGGGCCTGCGCCTGAACGAGATCGGGGTGCTGATCAAGGTACTGGATAGTAAGGACCAGCTGGCGCTGCAGGCAGCCCGCCGTATGCTCGCGTCAGCTATCGGCGAGCGCCGGGCCGCGCTCGAAAATCTGCAGAAACTGGTGAACCAGTGCCATGACACTGGTTCCACGGAGGTCGCGCCATGACCTACAACCCGTTGCCCCTGGCAACGCCCGTCGCGCGCGGCGTCATCCCGCAGCGCGCCGCGCCGGCGGATGCTCTCCGGGAACCGGAGTATCCGGCAATTGTCGCGATGACCGACTTCACGCGGGAATGCCCCGTTATGGCGAGTCCGGAACGCCGGATTGACGACGCACTGCAGGACATGATCCGGGCGGGTGTGCGCTCGTTGCTCGTCGTTGCCGAGAGGCGTGTGCTCGGGCTGATAACGGCAAATGACATTCAGGGTGAACAGACGATCCGGTTTCTGCGCAGCGCCAATTGCCTGCAGGAGGCTTGCCGTCACAGCGATATTCAGGTCAAGGACATCATGACTCCGCTGGAGGAACTGCCCGCGCTGGATGTAGCTGTTCTGCAGAGGGCGCGTCTGGGCGATCTTGCCGAAACCTTCCGCCGCGTAAACCAGAGTCACCTCCTCGTCGTCGAGCCGAGCGCGAATGATGGTTGCCGCGTGCGTGGTCTGATCTCGTGCACGCGGCTGGAGCGTCAACTCGACCGGGCGGTGACCGCGGCTCCGGGCTTCCAGGGTAAAAGAGCCAAAACCGGTCTCGGCTGAGTTCATCAGAGGGCTACCTCGATGTCGTCGCGGTATCAGAATTGCAGAGGCGAGGCTGACGCCACTCTCATTCTCCTCCGACAGCGTGCCCCGCATGAATGAGACCTGCACTCATGTTGATCTGGTCGGAAAACGCGCCGCCGTCCTGTTGTGGTGGATACCGGCGTCAGCCTTGCTGCTGAGCGGACTGTTTGCACAGGGGTCCTGGGTCCTTGGTGTCGTGTGGCCATCGTCGCTGGTCGTGATGGGCGGCGCCTGCTTGGCGAACGCGCGTGGCTGCGGGCGCGTACACTGCTACTTTACCGGGCCGTTCTTTCTGCTGATGGCGGTCGCCAGTTTGTTCCACGGTTTCGACTTGCTGCAGCTGGGCCAGCGCGGTTGGGAGAGCCTGGGGTTGGCATTGCTGGTGGGGACCCCGATTTTGTATCTGCTGCCCGAGCGGCTGTGGGGCCGCTATCGCCGCGTGCCAAACGCCGCAATGAGCGCTGATCCTTTGGCTCCGCCGATGGGCGGTAGTGGAAACGCAGCAGACGGCAATAGCGCCTGGACGAACGGGCATTTCGCGGCGCACCGGCGCGGTGGCCATGGGCGGCGCTAACCGGGCCGGGTCCACCAAGATATATCCCTGGCGAGCTTATACGTGGGGCGTATTTGCCGCGCTGACCTGCCCCTGCCACCTGCCGCTTTGGATTGCCATCTTGTCCGGCACGGCGGCCGGGACTGCACTGTCGGCGCATAGCGGATTGGCCCTGGCCGCACTCACGCTGCTGTTTATTATCTTTCTCCTTGCCGCCATCCGCGCGTGGCCTGAACGGCCGGGGTCACAGACATGAACACCGCGGTCAATGGCGCCGAATTTCGGTCGGCCCTGGAGCGCAACGTGTTCCATGTGTACTACCAGCCTGAAAAGGATCGCTTCGACCCCGCGTAGCCGACGCGTGGCGCGCCGAATCTTATGAGTTACCGCGAGCGGAACGGAGTTCTTATCATCGCCGACATCGGCGGTTACACGGAATTCCTGACGCACGAAGAGCTGCAGCACGCACAGGCGATCGTCACGCAGTTGCTGGAATCCGTTGTCGATACGGCCTGCGCTCCGCTGGAGCTTGTTAAATTTGAGGGTGACGCGGCCTTCTTCATCGCGGAAGACGGGCCTGATCTAGGCGACTGCGTGGTCGCCACTGTCCGCGCGATGTTTGGAGCGTTTCACAGGAAGCTGCGCGAGGTGGAACGAGTAATGAACTGCAAATGCGCCGGATGCACCTGCGCCTGCAAGATGGTGCTGAAATTCGTCGGGCATTACGGATCGTTTGGGGAACACGAGATCCATGGTGTCCGTGAACTGATCGGGCCGGAAGTCATTCTCGTGCATCGCCTGCTCAAAAACACGGTCAAGCCGCGGGAATACGCTCTCTTTACACTTGCGCTCGCGGGCAAGCTCAACTCGTACAAGCTCCCGTTCAGGGAGCACGCGGAGCGTTACGAGCACATCGGCGACGTCGTGGCCGCGTTATGGGATCTGGGGCCGCTGTGCGACCACTTCCATTGAGAAAGTGCCCCCTGTGTCAGAATAACTATGGCTCGACCACGTTCCACGCACGCGGGTTCATCTACATCATCGCGGCAGCGAGGTCAGGCGCTTATTCGGCGTATGGATACCCGTGGCTTTATCAAGCTGGTCGCTAAAAGGGCATCAGGCCATATTGTGGGTTGCCAGGTACTGGCGCATGAAGGCGGCGAGATCATCCAGACCGCGGCGCTGGCCATCCGCAATCGAATGACCATCCAGGACCTGACCGAGCAGTTGTTTCCCTATCTCACCATGGTGGAAGGACTTAAACTATGTACGCAAACTTTTACAAAGGATGTGAAACAACTTTCATGCTGTGCCGGATGAAACTTAAAACACTCTGGTAATCCAGTCATGGAATTACCGGAATGGCCTGCCCCAGGTTTTGCGTACACCCGGTTAAGCTGACATAGCTTGTTTTTCATAGTCCATTGGACTCAAGTTTCTGACGTTGAGTGCTGATGTCCCGGATTATAAAACCGCTCGATATAATCAAACACACAAACGAGTGTTCATCACCTGCCTCCTTCGAAAGCCGAAAACTTTACCGGGTGAAGTATACTGCGCCAGCACTCGACACCTCACGGAAGCATCCCGCAGACCTGAACCGGTCAATTCAGCGATAACTCCGCCCGCAAACGCTCCGCCATTAAATCGACGAATGAACGGACTTTCGCCGACGAGTGGCGGCCTTCGCGGTGCAGGATGTGGGTTGGCACCGGCGGGCTTTCGAACTCGCCGAGCACGATTTTCAGTTTACCAGTCTGCAGCGTTTCGGCAATTTGGTAGGACAGCAAACGGGTAATGCCCAGGCCGGCCAGGGCCGCACTGGCCGCCGAGTCGTTGTCGCTGACGCTCAATATCGGTTGTAACTTGACTGTCTGTGGCAGGCCGTCGCGCAGAAAGCGCATTTCATTATTCGGATTTAACCCCCGTGCCAGGATGATTTGATGCTTGAGCAAATCTTCCGGCGTTTGCGGAATGCCGTGTGTCGCCAAATAGTCGGGCGACGCGCACACCACTCGCCGCACCGCACCGACCCGTAGCGCCCGGTACGACGAATCCGGCAAATCGCCGATGCGGATCGCCACGTCCACGCCTTCCTCCAGCATGTTGACCACCCGGTCGACAAACAGTGCGTTGACTTCCACCGCCGGGTAACGGCGCAAATACTCGACGATACCGGGCATCACGTACATGCGGCCGAACAACACCGAGGCGGTGACAGTGAGTTGGCCACGCGGTTCGGCGTTGATGCCCAGCGCTGCGTCGTCGGCTTCGTCGGCCAGGGCGATGATGCGTTTGGCATCCTCGTAGTATTTCTGGCCGGCCTCGACCCGAAGCTCGCCAAACGCATGAGACACTGGGAGCATTCCGGCTTCTCCGTCCACAACCAGATCCGGGTTCGGGCCCATGACGCCGAGGGCCGCCGGCAGCTCGCCCGCTACATGATCCGCACGCCCTTCGCGCTCGAGAAGATGACCTACGACCGCAACACCGGCATGGTCCTCTACCGTTCCAAACTCCATGCCACGCTGAAACGCAATTTTCAGCTCCTCCCCGCCGCCCAGTGGCTCACCCTGGTGCTCGCCCCCATCCCCGACCAATACGAACACCTGGTCCGCAACTCAGGCCGGTACAGCAACCGGGCGCGGGGGGAGCGCTGCGCCTCGGCCAACCCGCAGACCGACGCCACCACCCTGCCCCTCGACGAGACCCCGGCCGACCGCCACTCCAGAGCCACCTGGGCCCGCCTCATCCAGAAAGTCTATGCGGTCGACCCGCTGACCTGTCC
>Ga0137829_12660948_pt1 | contig 11317 bp, 11 predicted proteins | sample OV2TP2_FD_97737 | JGI IMG/M metagenome (GOLD analysis project Ga0137829, IMG submission 97737) | reverse complement strand
GATGGCGACATTGAGACCGACTCCCAGCGCCAGCGCCAGGACGGCGAGCGTCGCGAACCCGGGGTTCTTCAGGATGTTCCGCACCCCGTATCCGAGGTCCTGACCGAAATCCGCGAGCCAGTGAATGGTGTCGGCGTCGCGCGCCTGATCGGAGGCCAGCGGTCGGTTGCCGAGCCGCAGCGCCGCAGCCCGTATCGCGTCGCGCCGCGGCATGCCCTCCATCACGTAGTCCTCTACGCGGCGATCGAAGTGGAAGCGCATCTCTTCGGCGAGGTCGGCGTCCGACCGCGACGTGAGAACAGTGTTTCGAAGGCGACGCAGCCACCCCATCGATCTACCCTCCGGTGAAACGAAGGAGTCTGCCGACCGCCTTCGTCAGCCCCGCCCATTTGCGTTCCTGTTCTCCCAGCTGCCCTTCTCCGCGGCGCGTCAGCCGATAGACGCGGGCCCGCCTGCCCTTGTCGGTGACTTCCCACCGGGCGGCAATCCATCCTGCCTGCTCCATGCGGTGCAGCGCCGGATAGAGCGAGCCTTCTTCGACGCGAAGAGCGTCGGTCGTCACCTGTTGAATCTGCGCCGCGATGCCGTACCCGTGCTGCGGACCGCGGCTGAGCGTCTTGAGCACGAGCAGGTCGAGCGTGCCCTGCAGGGCATCGGGCTTCCTGGTCCGCTTCATACCTAGAAATCTAGGTAACAGTACAACGTGGCTGGCGCCAGTTCAAGGGATGCCGCCAAAGAGCCAGGGACGCGTGATCCTCCTGTCAGGTTTCACCGCGAAGGTGCGTTCATGTAAGTAGCGCCCGAAGTCGGGGGTGGAGGTGCGGGTGGCGGAGAGGTGGGCGCTATTGCCCGCTGGCTCAGTCGTTGCGCGTGTCCATGTCGGCTAGAGACGTAGAGCGACTGCGGGTTCAATCCGCGCGGCGATCAACGCAGGCACGAGGCACGCGAGGCCGCTTATCGTCAGACTCGACGACACTGTCACGAGGACCACTCCTGTATCGAGGATCAGAACGGCTTCCGACAGCGACTGCCCAACGAGCGATCCGGCCATCCCCACGATCAGCCCGCCAAGCACCCCAAGGCTGGCCAGTGCCATTGCTTCCATGAAGAGCTGCACCGCGACATCGAACGGCGTGGCACCCACGGCCCGACGCAAGCCGATTTCCCCCCTTCGTTGGCGAACGGTCTGAATCATCAGCGCTGCGATCCCGACCGTTCCCAACACGACCAGGAGCCCGCTCGTGAGGGACACGACCCAGACGGCCGTGGCCGCCAGGGTCGACTGCTGCGCGGCGACCTCCGCCATGTCCCGCGCGATTACGTCGTCCACCTGGTCGCCGAACCCGCTCTGGCGAGCGCGAAGCACCTTGATGACTTCGCGCAGCGTGTTCGCCGTGTCAGCGTCGGCCGTGACCTGAAGGTACACGTAACTCAACCACCACCGGTTCGCGACCCGGTGACGGTAGGTCTCCAGCGGGATAAACGCCTGATGGTCCTCGTCCTCGCCCGCGAAGTTCACACCGAGTGGACGCACGACACCGACGACTTCGTACGGCTGCCCGCCGAGCCACACGACGGCACCCGGGCGGGCGCCGTCCGGATCCAGCTCTCGACTCGCGGCATCGCCCAGGACGATTACCCGCTGCCCCTCGTCCCCCTGCGCCAGAAAACGTCCCCGAGCGATCGTGAATCCGCGGACCGGCGCGTAATCCGCAACGGTTCCGAGGAGACGAATGCGAGAAGCGTTGTGCCCGAGCCGTAGCGTCGAGTTTCGAGCGATCACCGGAACGACCGCCTGCAGCGCGGGAATGGCGTCGCGAAGAGCAGCGGCGTCACTCGGCTCGAGTGAGATGAAGTGTTCGATCTGGCGTGATCGCCCGGGATAGGGTGGCACCGTATTGGGCGAGACAACGATCAGGCGACCGCCCACAGCGTCCAGCCGCTTCTGCATGTCGATCACCTGGGCATTGCCGATGGCACCGGCCACGATCACGCCTGCCGTTCCAAGGCTGCAGATTGTCAGCGTGAGGACCGACCGCCAGCGGTGCTGGTTGACGACCATCCAGGCAGCTCGGCCCGCGCCATCGATCACCCGTGCTGCGTCCATGACCGCTCATCGTCTCCCGATTCGACGCTACCGCACCCGCAATGCCGCGGCAGGATCGAGATTTGCCGCGGTACGTGCCGGTAATACGCCCGCCATGGCCGCCAGCGTCACGAGCAGCAGCGGACCGATCACGACGCTGGCACTGAAGCCCACTCCAAGCGTCTGCACACGCGCGAGCAGCCACGCGGCGGGCACACCGAGGGCAAGCCCGACGAGACCGCCCAGCAGACTCACTGCGATCCCTTCGATCGCCACCTGCCGGAGGATGTCGCCGGGCAGCGCACCCATCGCGCGGCGAATGCCGATCTCCCCCTGGCGCACCGTGATCCCCTGTTGCGTGACCACGCCAATCACGAGCGTCGCCAACAGCGCACCCACGGCTGACAACCCGAGCGACAGAAGAAAGACGCTCCGCGAAAGCCCCCGGGCTTCTTCCGCGATCGTGTCCGGCAGCCGCACGACGAAATCGTCGGGCGCGACGCCAGCGATGTGGTGCTGCTCGCGCAACACAGGGCGAATCTGCTGCTCGAGGCTCGCAAGGGTTTCCGGCGAGCTGTCTCCCGCCTGCACAACGATCTGATCGAGGTGCAGTCTCCTGTAGAGGCGGTTGTAGAACGTACTGATCGGGATCACAATCCGCGCGTCGCGATCTCCTTCAGCCGGACTCGCACCTTTCGGCACGAGCACGCCCTTCACGCGAAAGGGCACCTGGTTCACCAGAATCTCCGCGCCAATCGGATCACCTCCTGCGAACAGTTCCCGTGCAACCGTTTGACCGACGACCGAGACGCGCGCGCTGCTGGCCACGTCGGCCTCGCTCAAGAACTCGCCGCGTTCGGCCCCGAAGTCACGAATCCCCGCCCACGGCGGTCGCACGCCGAACACCCGATACACGCCGTTGCGGCTTCCGGCGCTCATCGGCACACCGTCCTGAATCCGCGTGCCTTCGACAGCCACAGCGTCGCGGAGGCGGCTTCGAAGGGCCGCCACATCCTCGTCGCTCAGCGTCCCGACCGGTCCGCTCTTGCCCGCGATGATCTGCGCACCTGGTCGAATGGAAATCACGTCGGTCCCGAAGCTGCGGGCCGCCGCTTGCGCGCGAGCCGTCAGGCCCGCGTCGACGATCAGCGTGGCCAGGGCCATCGCGGTGCTGATGGCAACGGGGAGCGCCAGGAGCGCCGTTCGCGTCGGCTGGGCTCTCACAACCTGCAGGGCCGCCCGGATGTTATGTGCGTGTCTCATGCAGGCACTCCGGGTCGATCGACGGCCGTATCCTGGACGATCTTGCCCGCCGCCATCTGTAGCTTCCGGCTCGCGCGGCCCGCGACCGCCGGATCGTGAGTCACCAGAATGATCGTCCGACCGCGGCGCGCCAACTCGGCAAACAGATTGAGGATGGTGTGGGCGGTCGCCTGGTCGAGATTGCCAGTCGGCTCGTCGGCCAGGAGCAGGTCGGCGCCGAGGACGAGCGCACGGGCGATCGCGACGCGTTGCTGCTGTCCGCCCGACAGTTCTGCGGGGTAGCGCTCTTCGGTTCCAGCCAACCCGACAGAATCGAGAAGATCGCTGACGTTCAGCGGCGCCGTCGCTGGACCATCGTGAGCGTACAAGCGCGGCAGCTCGACGTTGTCCTTGACGCTCAAGAAGGGCAGCAGATGAAAACTCTGAAATACAAAGCCGAGGCGCCGGTTCCGGAAGGCCGCCCGCCGAGTCTCCGGCCATGAAGCGACCTCTTCACCATTCAACCGACAGGATCCGCGGTCGGGCCGGTCCAGGCAGCCGAGCACGTTCAGCAAGGTTGATTTGCCGCAGCCCGACGGGCCGGACACGGCGACGAACTCACCAGCGCGCACGTGCAAGTCCACGCCGCACAAGGCCTGAACGGGTTGGCCCCGGCTGTCACGATAGGTCTTGTAGAGATCGTGCGCGTCAATCTGCATGGCCCGTCACGCCCCTTTTCATCGTTCCAGCATGACCTCCGCACCCTCGGCGAGACCGCTGCGGATCTCGACTTGCCCCTCACTTCGCATCCCGATCTGAACAGGCGTGTCGACCGCTCCCGTCGCCGTGACCTGCCAAACGTACCAACCGTCAGGCCTCGATCGAAGGGCGGCGGACGGTACCCACAACACCTGGTCGCTGCCGCCCGTCTGGATGAACGCCAGGGTGGTCATTTCCGCGCGCAACAGACCACGGTGGGCTTCGTGGACGTCCACCAGCGCCAGGTAGTACACGACGTTCTCTTGGAGAATTGGCTGGGGGAGCAGACGAACCACGTTGCCCATGAGGCGTTCGCCAGGGTGCGCTTCAGTCTGCAGCACCACCTCCTGGTCAGTTCGGACCTTTCCGAAGTCCGCCTCGTCGACATACAGCTGCACCTGCAGCTCGTTGGCCTTCAGAAGGGTCAAGACGGGCGAACTGGGTTGATTGCTCGTCAGCTCCCCGGGCCGCTGGTGGACCGCGAAGACGATTCCATCGAACGGCGTGCGCAGCGTGCTCCATTCGATTTGGACTTCTGTGTTGCGTATCGAGGCGTGTGCCTGACGCAGCTGGGCCTCCAGCGTGGCGATATCAGTCGAGAATCGCGTCTTTACCTGATTGAGGCCGGCTTCCGCGTTTGCCAGCCTGGCTCGTGCAACCTTTGCCTCGCTGGCCAACGCGTCGTATTCCTGTTCCGACAGCAACGACCTCGCTCGCAGGGCCGCTCCTCGCTCGAGATTGCTGACCGCCAAGTCGGCCTGCGAGGACGCCTGATCGCGCACAGTCTCGGCGAGGTGAATCTCCTGCGGCTCCAGCGTGCGGAGAGCCTCCAGCCGTTTCTGCACGACCGCTGCGTCCCCGCGCAACTGCTGAAGCGTCGCCGTGAGATCGGATGTGTCGAGTTCACCGAGCAGTGCACCAGCCTTGACCGCGTCACCCTCCACCACGCGCAGGGTTCGGATTCGGCGAGAGACGTCCTTGGGCATCGGGAAACCGACGCGCACCAACGCGTTCGGCGCCGGTTTGACAATCCCCCGGGCGCGAACCGTCTGCTCGATTCTGCCGCGTACGACTCTCGCTGTGACCGCCCCAGGCGCCGAGGCAATCGACGCACTGGAACCAGGCTGCCACCATCCTCGCGCAAACCAACCCAGGCTGGCTGTGCCAAGCACGAGCACCAGGGCCGCGCATGCGCGCACGAGTCTGTTTTTCACTTGCGGCAGAAAGGAGAAATGAGCCGATGGCTCTCCGTAGAACCGAATATAGCCGACGGCGGTGGACGCTTGCTGGTGTCGCTCTCGAAATTCACGTCCCACGCCTGTTCGGCAATCAACGTCCGGGACAACACCTCGCCCGTCCGGCGGGCGGGAACAGCACCGGCGTCTGCTGCCCGTTCTCTCGAATGGCCGTCAGCACGGACCAGCCATCGAACGCGGGCAGCATACGTCAAGGATGATCAGATCAAAGGCCGCGGTCTTGGATTCGTCTTCAACGACCAGAATCCGCATGATGGACACCGGGGCAACCTTTGCGGCCGGCCGGCACCGACATGGGGAAGCGCCCGGCGCGGGTGGATACTGCGATTGTCCCGATTTCCTCGGACCCTGACAAGTTGGAGCCTTACGCATGCGATAGCTCCAGGGAAGCCTCCCGCCATGAGGCCTCAGTGGACGCACCGATCGGGGTGTCGGCTCGCCGAACGCGGCCACGCTGATCGGTGAGTGGCGCAGGCGGCCGAAATCTTGCAGCGGACTGGCCTGTAATCTTCCCGTTCCATCGCGCACTCACTCCTCGGTGGCGGATCCCCGGGATGGTCCCGGCGTACATCGGCCTGGTTACGAGCACGGACTGGAGCACTGGTCGAGGGGCAGGAGATCGATTGTGAACGTTCACGCACACACGCAGCCATCATTACCGATCAGGGCGTTCGACGCAGTCCTTCGAGCCCTCAACGGCGTGCCATTGTCCGCGCTGCAGCTTCTGATGAGAGTGGGCGTCGGGTCGGTGTTCTTCAACGCGGGTCTCATCAAGTACCGGTCGTGGGAGGTGACCCTCCTGCTGTTTCGCGACGAGTACAGGGTGCCGCTGTTCGACCACGCGCTGATGGCGCGTATCGCCACGTTCAACGAGTTGGTGTTCTCGACGCTGCTCTTTCTGGGGCTGGCCACTCGACTCGCGACACTGCCGTTCCTGGGAATGATCGTGATCATTCAATCGTTCGTGTATCCGAACGCATGGATCGAGCACCTCGTCTGGGCGTCCATCCTGCTGTTCCTGCTCGCTCGAGGCGGCGGTGTGCTGGCCGTCGACCATCTGATCGCGCGGCGGTTCGGTCTGACCCATCGGTAATGTCCGGCACGACAGCCGCACTCACGCTGTATGCTCACCTTCCTGGCTCGCCGGCAGTCCGGGGCACGGTCTGGGGCGTAGCGCTCTGGCTCCTGGCGCAAACGGTCGTCATGCCGATGATGGGCGCTGGCCTGTTTAGCCGATGTTTAGCCGTGCGATGGGCGGCATGATGGCCGCGATGGGTTCCCTGATTGGCCACATCCTCTACGGAAGTCTGCTCGGGATCATCGCCACCGCTCCGGAGCCGCGGGTCGCGCACGCGTGATCGGCAACCATCGGCCCGCCTCTGGCTCGTCATCGCGAGCAACGGAATGCTCCGTGTGGCGGGTGGCGCGAGCAGCGTCCTGGTGGGCGTGTACATCGCGGACCTGGCGAATCGCGGACGAGACATCGGAGCTGGACTGGTGGGCACCCTCGCGGCGATTTCGTTTGGCGCCGAGCTGCTGGGCGCCGTGCCGCTGGGCATGCTGTCGGACGCAGTGTCGGCACGCGCGCTGATGACGAGTGGCGCACTGCTGGCCGCGCTCGCGACGCTGCTCTTCGGGATGACCCAAGACGTGAGCCTCTTCGTCGTGAGCCGCGCCCTCGAGGGACTCGCGGCGGCAGCCGGCGTGCCAGCGCTTCTGGCGTACCTGACGGACGCGACCGCCAACGACCATCGCCTCCGTGCCAGGTCGATGAGCTATTTCGAGCTCTCGTTGCTGGCAGGCCTGGCGCTCGGTGGGATCGTTGGAGGCCGTCTCTGGGCCGGGCTCCACACGGGCGCATTCACAGCGCTTGCCCTCATGTACGGAGTCGCCGCACTCCTGCTCCTAGTGGGTAGCGCCGGCAGTGTGGCGCATCGGGGGGCTGATGTCTGGCGGGGCCTGGGCCGCGCGCTCGCCACGCCCCAGTTGCGGCAATTAGCGCCAGTCTGGATCTGCATGAACGCGATCATCGGGCTCTGGCTGGGGCCCACGTTGTACTTCCTGCTGACGAATCGCTCGGGCGGCTCACAGATGCTATCCGGCCTCTTGGCGGACGATCCGTCCGAACTCGGCACGCTGCTCTTCGCTTACGCGTTGGTCTTCGGCACCGGAGTCCTCGTATGGAGCCGGGTCCTGCCTCGCATCGACTTGCGCCGCGCGCTTCGCGTGTCGCTGCTCGCGATGCTGGCCGTGTCGGTCGGCTTGCTGCTGCTCAACCATATGGGCCACCAACCCATTCAGCTTCGTTGGACCCTGACGGCCGTCATCGCGGCGCTGATCATGATCGAGAGTGGTTTCACGCCTGCGGCGCTGTCGCTGTTGGCCGGTGCGGTCGGTCCTGGAGTCGGGCGCGGCGCCGCGATGGGCATCTATTCGTTTCTTCTGAGCGTCGGCGCATTGATTGGCAGCGTTCTGGCCGGCGCAGCGGGACGGTGGCTCGCCATTGACGGGCTCATCTACGCGACACTTGGCTTGGCCCTCGTGGCGCTGATTCTGCTGCCGCGATTGGAATCGGTGCCACGTCTCGCGCCGGAGGCGCGCGCCTAGTGGCGCGAACTGACTACGACCTTGTGATCATCGGTGCCGGCGCGGCCGGCTTGATCGCCGCGAGGTTCGCCGCGCAGCTTGGCGCGCGCGTGTTGCTGGCCGAGCGCGATCGCATTGGTGGCGACTGCACGTGGACAGGCTGCGTGCCGAGCAAGTCCCTGATTCGAGTGGCGAAGGCGGCTCACGAGATCCGAACTGCGCAGCGCTTCGGTGTTGGCACCGCGTCGTGCACGGTCGACATGGCGGCGGTGCGTGATTACGTGCAGCGCAAGGTACAGGAGATCTACGAGCCGACCTCACCGGACGCTCTCGAGCGGGAAGGCATCGCCGTGGCTCTTGGGATCACGACCTTCGAGAGTCCCAGCGCCCTGCGAGTCGGAGAGCGAGTCTTCGTTGGGCGGCGCTACCTGGTGTGCACCGGCGCGACGCCCGTGATGCCGCCAATCGCGGGCCTGGATGAAACGCCGCACCGCACATACCACAACATCTTCGAGTTGTCGGCCCTGCCGGCATCTCTCATCGTCGTCGGAGGCGGTCCGCTTGGAATGGAGCTGGCCCAGGCGTTCCAGCGTCTGGGCAGCCAGGTCACGATTCTTGCGTCCCGGCTGCTCCCTCACGACGACCCTCAGGCGGGAGCTGTCCTGCAACGCGTCTTCGAACGCGAGGGCGTGCGCTGGCTTCGTGGTCGAGCGATTGCGGCCAGGCAGGAGCCCCACGGAATCGTCGTGACGTCGGATCCTGGAGGTGACGCCCACGCAGAGACGATCCTGGTGGCGGCTGGACGTCGGCCGAACGTAGTGGGTCTTGGGCTCGATCGTGCCGGCGTCACCCACTCTGCACGAGGCATCCCTGTTGACGACCGATTGCGAACGAACGTGCCGCACATCTACGCGGCGGGAGACGTCCTGGGTGGCGAGCAGTTCTCACATGTGGCCGGGTGGCAGGCGTTCGAGGCGACTCGGAACGCGTTACTACCGGGGAACTCCTCCGGCCGCGTGAACCCGATGGCCTGGGTGACGTTCACGGACCCGGAAGTCGCGCAAGTCGGGCTCAGCGAGAAGGCCGCGCGGGAGCAACTCGGCGAGACGATGTCGGTCACGACGTGGGACATCGCTCGGGTCGATCGCGCCAAGTGTGATGACGACGAGGACGGGTTCATCAAGCTCGTATCGAATCGACGAGGCGTGTTGATCGGCGCGACGATCGTGGCGAGCCGCGCCGGGGAAATGAGCGGCGAGCTGAGCCTGGCGATCGCCAAGGGCCTTCGGGTTGGCGATGTGGCGACTGCGGTGCACGCCTATCCGACGTACGCGACCGCACTCCAGCAAATGACCAGCCAGGTGGCGACGGCGCGATGGACGTCGAGCGCGGCCGGCCGCCTTGTGGCCCGACTTATGGGATTTCCACGGCGTTCCTGACTCCGCGAAACCGGACTTCACATGCAAAAGACTGACGCCAACTACGTGTTCTATGAGCTGACGCGGAGTATTTGCCCGGAGTGCCGTCGGGTCATCGACGGGCAAGTGATCCTGCGCGACAACAAGGTCTACATGCGGAAGCGATGCCCGGCATGCGGCCCGTTCGAGGCCCTCGTCTATGGGGACGCCGAGGCGTACGTCGCCAACGGCAAGTACAACAAGCCTGGCACCATTCCACTGGGGCTCGGCGCGCAGGTCGAACATGGCTGCCCGCACGACTGCGGCTTGTGCCCCGACCACCAACAGCATACGTGCCTCGGCATCATCGAGGTCAACAGCGTGTGCAACATGGACTGTCCGCTGTGTTTTTCGACAGCCGGCCCCGGCTTCAGCCTGACGCTCGAGGAAGTCGAAGCCATGCTCGACGACTTCGTGCGGACGGAGGGGGTACCCGAGGTCGTGCAGTTCTCGGGCGGCGAGCCGACCATTCACCCGCAGATCATCGATTTCGTAAAGGCCGCCAAGGCGCGCGGCATTCGCTTCGTGATGATCAACACCAACGGTAAGCGGATTGCGCGCGACGACACGTTCGTCGAGCAGCTGGCTGAGGTCAAGCCGGCGTTCTACTTCCAATTCGACGGATTCGAGCGCCGCACGTCCCTCACGCTGCGCGGCGAGGCCGACATCGTCGAGCAGCGCGTTCGGGCTCTGGACCGCCTGGCCGTGGCAGGGCTGCGCGTGACGCTGGTGCCTGCGATCGAACGCGGCGTCAACGAACACGAGCTCGGCCGGATCGTCGACTTCGCGATCTCGCATCCAGCCGTTCGAGGGATCAACTTCCAGCCGGCGTTCCACGCGGGCCGCCATCCCGGTCACGACCCGATGCAGCGGGTAACGATCCCGGACATCCTCCGACTGATCGAAGAACAGACCACCGGGAGGTTCGTGGTGAGCGACTTCATACCCGTTCCGTGCTGTTTCCCGACGTGCAACGCCGTGACATATGCGTTCGTGGACGGCGACAAGGTGACGCCCCTCCCTCGCATCGTCAACGTCTACGAATACCTCGACTACATCACCAACCGCGTCGTGCCGGACTTCAGCCTCGAGATTCGAGGCGCGCTCGAGGGGCTGTGGTCGTCTTCGTCGGTCGCGGGCTCGCAGAAGACGCTCGACGAGCTGTCACTGTCCTGCCAGGCGTGTGGGCTTCCGGACGCGTTGACCGTCGGCGACGTCGCCGATCACATGCTGATGATCATGGCGCAGGACTTCATGGACCCGTGGACCTTCAACCAGAAGAACCTGATGAAGTGTTGCAAGGAGTTTCTGTTGCCCGGAGGCAAGCAGATTCCGTTCTGCGCGTACAACACGATCGGCTATCGAGAGCAGGCGCGCGCGCAGCTCGAGGCGATGGAGCCGGAGCGCCGGCGTGCTCGGGCGGAAGGGCGGCCCTTTGAGCCCAGGCCGGTCGCTTTCTCGTTCGCGGAGGCGAAGGAGTGAGCGGCGAGGCGCGAGGCGGAGAGGCAACGGGACCTCCCGATGCCGTCGAGCTCAAGCAATGTTGCGCGCGGCTCTACGAGAGCGAGATTGTGAGACGTCTGCTTGGCGAGTCGTTTCACCCCGGTGGCACGGCGCTGACCGAACGTCTTGGTGTGATGCTTGGATTGTCGTCAGGCAGCCTGGTTCTCGACGCCGCCTCTGGGAACGGAACCAGCGCAGTGTTCCTGGCCCAGCGGTTCGGGTGCAGAGTCGTCGGCGTAGACCTGGGCGCCGAGAACGTGGCGCGGGCAACGGCGGAAGCCGTCCGTCTTGAACTCGCAGACCGACTGCGTTTCGAAGTCGGAGACGCAGAGCAACTGCCGTTGAACGAATCGGCGGTGGACGCGGTCATCTGCGAGTGCGCATTCTGCACATTTCCAGACAAGCCACGGGCCGCCAGGGAGTTCGCG
>Ga0137829_10185192_pt1 | contig 11321 bp, 11 predicted proteins | sample OV2TP2_FD_97737 | JGI IMG/M metagenome (GOLD analysis project Ga0137829, IMG submission 97737) | reverse complement strand
CAGCGGTTGTCCGGCGTTGAGTACTCGATGCGGAAGTCCGGGAAATGGACGTGCCCGTCGAAGTACGGCAGGTCGAGCTCGCGCGCCCATTCGGCGATCTCTTCCGGGCTCCGATCGGGCCGGCCATCGCTGTCGGCGCGGCCACGGTTCCGCTCCTGAAGGAAGCGCTGGTAGTCGCGCTTGAGCTCGTAGTCGAGCACGACACGCTCGATGCGTGCGCCGCGCTCCTGGAGGCGTTCGGCCTCGCGCAGGTATGCCCGGAAGACCTGCGCGTCGTGCTCAATCTCGCGCGGCGTTTTTAGGTCCGCGTAGAAGGTCTGGCCGCGGTCCTTGTCGCGGTCCCGATGCGAGTCGAGCAGGTCGCGTCCGCGGTCGGTCAGCACGACCGCGACATCGCGGTGGCCGTGGAGCGGAACGGTTCGGATGAGCCCCTGCTCGCGAAGGTGTCTGAGGTCGCCGGTACGCGGGTCAGCCGGCCGTTGTGGTGGTCCAGCAGATCGCGGGACGACACGACCCGGAACGCGCCGACGATGCTCAGGGTGGGGGATTCGAAACCACGAAGCATGTACTCGCGATCGCGGCTGTCATCCCAGCGAGGATCATCGAACATAGAACCTCCTCCGGCGCCCAAGCGCCTGCGGCCCGAGCGAGCGCGAATGCGCGAGCGAGAGCGCTCGGGGGTGGGGCCCCGAGCGCGTTGAAAAATGCCGCCGCGTGTGGCCTGTTGCCTCCGTCGATGTGGGCCCGGCCGGCCTAAAGGCCGGCCGCTACGGTGTGGTTTTGGCATAACCCCTTTTGTGACCACTTCGCTGTGAAAACTGGCGATTCGCGCCGATGCGCGGCAGATCGGCCGTACGTGAGTCGCTGGGCTAAAGCCCCGCGCTACGAACAATTTATGAAGATGCTTTGTGGATTTGGTCGGGGCGACTGGATTCGAACCAGCGACCCCCTGCGCCCAAGGCATGCCGCCGGGCGACTCGTAACCCGTTGAATAGGCGCAGAATACACGATTCCGAAAAACGTGTAACCACTTTTGTGACCAGTCGATGCGCGACTGCCTGCGGACCGCGGTTATTGCTGGCGAATGACATGCCGCACGAGTTTCGACGACGAGAGCAGTGTCGTGTGACAATGGTCTCGTCCACCGCGCGGACGAGTCGCTTCGATTAATCGTGAAGGTTCGCGATGTCATCAAAAGGCTGGAGGACGACGGTTGGTCCGTGGTCCGCCAGCGCGGCTCGCATCGACAGTTCAAGCATGCATCGAAGCCTGGGCTTGTCACGGTTGCGGGGAAACCAGGCGACGATCTCGCGCCAGGAACTTTGAACAGCGTCCTGAAACAGGCGGGGCTGAAACAATGAAATACCTGATCGTGATCGAGCCGACAGCAACGGGATACTCGGCCTACTCGCCCGACGTGCCGGGCTGCGTAGCCACTGGCGGTACCCGCGACGATGTCGAGCGAGAGATGAAGGCAGCGATTGCGTTCCACCTGGACGGCCTGAAAGAAGAAGGTATGAACCTTCCGGAACCGCGCACGTCTTCCTCGTACGTCGAGGTCCCCGTCTAGGTCGTCCCGAGCAGGGCAGGGATTACCCTCGACGTTGCTGTATTGGGACGACATTGTCACCTGTCCTCTTTGCCACTGGAAGCCTGACCGCACGGCTCGCCTCGACCAGGTCCTCCTTTAGCAAGTGCGCATAGTGCGCCTCAGTCACAGCGACACTCGAATGGCCGAGGATCTTCGATAGCTTGTAGATGTCGCCGCCCGCCTGCAACCAGCGTGTGCCGAACGTGTGGCGCAAGGCGTGAGGTGTGATGCGCGGAATCTTCGCGCGCTCGGCGCCTTGCGCCAGCACCTCTCGTAGCCGCTGCGGATTCTGCTTCCACAGCCGGCCTTCAGCCTCGATCTGTTCTGCAAGCGCAGCCTGTGCGTCAGGCTGCCCTATGCGGATCCTCGCGTCAGGGCGGCGCGGGGCAGTTGCCATCGGCAACACAGGCGAGCTATTTCGATGGTCAGGCGCGGCGAATCAGTCGTCAAGCCATTTGGAAGAGCTTATTGTCGAGGTCTCGGCTCGAATGACGACGTGCTGGCGGTTGCCGGAATGCGCACACGAAGTGCGTATTTCAGCAAGGAGCAGCAAGTTCTCCGCGGCCTAGGGGTCGGAATCGTAGCGTTCAAAATGTCACTTTGTTCATTATTAATGAACATGCTATTATACTGAACATGACTCGGCCAGAGACTGCGCCCGATTTTGACCTGTACCGGCCCATTCTCCAGAAATGGATGCCGAAGGCCGAAATCCGCGTACCCAGGAAGACCTTGGCTCCTTTCGACGGTCTTGTTACCTGGAATGCCCCCGGGCGAACGATCCGATACCTCATCGAGGAAAAGCGACACCTCCGTCACCAGGACGTTGGCGTTGTAGTCGCGCAGTTGAACCGCCGCCGCGCGGATTTGCCCCACGATCACGCCGGCGACAAGGTGCTGCTTCTCGCGCCACACATCCGCCCACAACAGGCAATCGCTCTCGAGCGTGCCGAGATCGACTACCTCGATCTCGCGGGTAACGCTCCCTTACAGGCGCCTGGCTTATTCGTTCATGTCGAGGGGCGCCAGCTACCGAAGGAACCCATTCCCGCCCCAGGCCGCCCGCAAAAGGGCTGGATCAAGGCGGTCATGGCCATCCTCATTCGGCCTGATCTCACCAATGCGCCATACCGCCTTCTGGCGGAGCACGCGGACGTGGCGCTCGGCACGGTTGCCGGATGCATGACCGACCTGACTAAACGTGGCCTCGTCCTCGAAGGCAAGGACGGCCGGAGAGTCGTCGACCGTCAGGCGCTCGTTGCGTTGTGGGTACAGGCCTACATCGAGGGACTTCGCCCAAAGCTCAAAGAGAGACGGTTTCAGATTCGCGCTGAAAACAAGAAGGAGATCTGGACGCGGCTGCAAACAGTCCTGACCAAGCGTAAACAGACGTGGGCGTTGACCGGTGCCGACGCGGCTGAGCGACGCACCCGCTTCTTTCGCACAGAGGAGACTGAGATCTACGCGCCGGTCCGTGCTCTCGAAGACCGGGAAACCCAGAAGGCCCTCGTCGCCCAACCTGCCGTGCGGGGCGGAAACCTGTTGGTCATTGAACCGCCTGGCCCACTCGCGATACCTGAACAGACTCAGAACGAGTTTCGTATAGCTCCAGATCTACTAGCCTACGCCGAGCTGCGATATCGAGGCACAGGGCAGGCGCTCGAGGCGGGGGAACTGCTGTTGCCCAAGGTGCTCGACGGTGCCACGCATTGAGCCCCGCCTGGTTCCGGTTGTCACTGATCACGATCTCGCTCCAAGCTCCCTCGTCGTGGCCGACAGCGCTCGCTGCTCGTACACGCTCGGACTGACGTATCCGATGGTCGAGTGCCGGCGCTGCTGGTTATAGAACCGCTCGATGTAATCGCACAACTCCATCTTGGCCTCGCCGCAGTTGTCGAACCGTTCGCGGAGCTCGCTCTTCACCGAGGAGAAGAACGCCTCCATCACGGCCTTGTGGTGACAATTCCCGCGCCGACTCATGCTACACGTGATGCGGTGCGCCTCGAGGATCGTTTGGTAGTCCTCGCTCGCGTACGGACTGCCCTGGTCGGAATGATGCAACAACCCACTGTCCGGGCAGCGGCGCTTCAACGCCATGTCGAGCGCCTTGATCGTCAGGTGCCGATCGTTGACCGCGCTCACGGCCCAGCCAACAACAAAGCGCGAGAACAAATCGAGGATCGCTGCCAAATACAGCTTGCCGCTGCTGCCAATCACGAACTCCGTCGTATCGCCGACCGAGCGCTGGTTCGGCGTCTCCGCCGTGAACTGGCGGTCCAGCAGATTGGCCGCGACCGGTTGGTCGTGGTCACTCATCGTCGTGACCTTATACCGCTTGCGGCGTCGCGCTTGCAGCCCTTCTTCCTGCATCAATCGCACGATCCGTTTGCGGCTCACGTGCTCGTGCTGCTCGAGCAGATCCTCGTGGACGCGCGGGCTGCCGTACCGATGCTTACTCTCCTCCAACGACACGCGCACCAGCACTTTCAGCCGGCGATCGTCGCGCGCATGCGTCGATTCAGGACGCACCCGCCAGCCGTAGAAGCCACTGCGCGTCACGCGCAGACACCGACAGAGCCTCGTGATCGAGTGCTCGGCCTTCTCCACGGCGATGAACCGAAACCTTACCGGCTCTGCTTCGCGAAGAAGGCCGCCGCTTTTTTTAGAATGTCGCGTTCCTCCTCCAGGATGCGATTCTCTTTGCGCAGTCGGGCCAGTTCCTCGCGCTCCGCCGTCGTGAGCCCAGTCTTGCCTTTCGTCCGATCCGCCTGGGCGTACTTGACCCAATTCGCCCGCGACGACGGGGTGAGATCGAGCTCGCGCGCCACTGCGCCGATCGTCTTGCCTTCATCCAAGACCAACCGGACGGCGCCGGCCCTGAACTCCTCCGAGAATTGTCGTCGCGCTCGTCGTGCTGCTTTTCTTGATCCCATTCTGGACATCGTATCCACCTTTCGGAAGATGTCCACGAAATCGGATCAAGCCCATGTCGAAGAAGTGAAGGCCATGCCTGTGGCTTCTTCATCACAGCTAGACGAGCTCTTTGCCTCGCTCCAGCGTCGCGCCCTCAGTGGCGCGATCTAAAGGACACGATCATGGCCCAAGTCAACGAGAAGGACCTCAGGACTTCAGCACCGAAGTCGAGGATATACGCCAGCGATACCGTGCCCTGAAGGACGATGACCTATTCGATGCGTGGTTCATGAAATGCTTTGTCACTGATACAGAGGGCGAGGCCGTTGCCTCGCTCGTTGGTGGGGCGAAGGACAAGAGCCTCGACGCGGTTCACATAGACGAGGCAGCCCGCAAGGTGTTCCTTATTCAAGGCAAGTACCGCCAGAAGGCGAACGGCGCCACTGAGAAACGAGGCGATGTCCTCGCCTTCGCTGATCTCGCACGGAGTTTCACAGACGAAGAGGCGTTTCGTGCGTACCGCAAGGACCTGGCGGCCCCGGCCGCTGGCAAGGCCGACGAAGCTCGCAAGCGCATCAAGTCACGCGACTATCGGCTTCAGCTCTACGTCGTGACGATGGGCAAATGCAGTTCCGCTCTCGTCAAGGAGGCCGACAGCACTGTACGCCGGACGAGTGCCGTCGCGGAAGTCGACGTTATCGATGGTAAGCGGGTGCTGCGTCTCCTCTCCGATTCGACGCGGGATTGTCACCGCGACGGGTGGGTGTAGGCCCAACTTCTCTATGCAACCATGTCGTCATTTTGCATGGTAGAATGACGACATCATGGCAGTCCGCCAGTATCTGCGGATTCTGACCCCGCCAAAAGGCAGCTTCTTCCTGTACGGGGTGCGTGGAGTCGGCAAGAGCACCTGGGCCCGTCAGACCTTCCCCGATGCGCACATCGTCGATCTTCTCGACGAGAGCCGGTATCAGGCGCTGCTCGCCAACCCCGCATTGCTCGGGCTGGAGCTGCGGACGCTGCCGGCCCACCGGGTCGTCGTGCTCGATGAAGTCCAGCGTGTCCCTGCGCTGCTCAACGAAGTCCACCGCGCGATTGAAGACACTCGAAGGCGCTTCGTGCTCTTGGGATCGAGCGCGCGCCGGCTGAAGACCGCCGACACGAACCTGCTGGCGGGCCGCGCGGCGCTGCGGACCATGTATCCGCTGGTGCCGGCTGAATTGGGTGCGGACTTCGATCTGGCTCGTGTGTTGCGCTTCGGCAGCGTCCCCGTGGTGTGGCAGGCCGACGATCCGCGCGCGGCGCTCGAGGCCTACGTGCAACTGTACGTGCGCGAGGAGATTCGCATCGAGGCGCTCGTGCGCAACCTGCCGGCATTCCTGCGGTTTCTTCCCGTGGCCGCCCTGTTTCACGGACAAGTGATCAACATTGCGGGTCTGGCGCGCGATGCCGCTACCGCGCGGACGACGATCGCGGGATACCTTGGCATTCTGCAGGACACGCTGGTGGCGACGCTCTTGCCGGCATTCGAGGCGAAGCTGCGCGTGCGAGAACGGCAACACCCGAAACTGTACTGGGTCGATCCAGGGCTGGCTCGCGCCGCTAAGCGACAGCTGGGTCCGGTCGCCGCGGAGGAACGCGGACCGTTGCTCGAAGGCCTCGTCCTGACGATCTTGCGCGCGCACAATGGTGATTCCGATCTCTTCGACGAGGTGTCGTACTGGGCCCCTGCGCAGGCCCGACACACTGAAGTCGACTTCCTGCTCCGGCGGGGTCGTGACTTCCTGGCCGTCGAAGTCAAAGCGCAGCCGCGATTCTCTACGCCACAACTGGCTGGCCTGCGCGCCATCGGCGAACTGCCGCGGCTGACGCGACGCATCCTCGTGTACCTCGGCGATCGTCACCTCAGAACCGAGGACGGGATCGATGTCTGGCCGCTCAATCGCTTCACAGCAGCCGTGGCAGACCGTTCACTCTGGCCGTGAGCGGCGCTGCTGCGTGGCCTTCGAATCTTGACGTCGGAGAGTCGACGAGAATCGATCGGGAGCTGGAACCCAGAGGGAGCCCCGGCGCTTGAGCTAATGAGCCGGCGCGCAGATACGACGTCGCGGCGCGCTGAGGATCGAATCGATCCCGGTGAAACTCAACGCCGAAGCGCCAATCCAGCGAGCCGCTTCTCGACCTCGTCGATGGCCTCAAAGAAGAGCTGGTGGTTTTCTGGCGCATTCCGCGCCGGATCGCCGAACAGTCGAACGCCAGTCGCGTCGGCGCTGATCGTCATGTTGACGACCCCGCTGCCGAACGCCGCGCGCACCGGACGCTCGATCACACCATCCGCATTTGGTTCGAGGCGCCGCGCGACGTGTGCATGTGCGTCGAGCTCTGTTCCCGCTCGGTGATTGCACTCCGCGCACGTCAGCACCAGCGGTCGACCGCCGGCGTGCTCGAGCGGCACATGTTCAGCGGTAAGCTGCTTCGCCGCGACAGACTGCGCAGGAATGCCTTGAATCCGTTCCGCGTTACGCAGAGCGGACAGACGTACAGCGGACCGACATCGTGCGGAAAGTGGTCGCGCACGACAGTCGGGCACGCCGCGGCAAACGCCTGCGCGCCGAGATCGAACCATGCAAGCCGCGTTTTCAATGAAGGTCGCATTGTTCGTTTTCTGGTGATCAGCCGCGGATGCGGAAAGCCACCGCTCGGATCGTGCCGGCCCGTGCCCAGTCAGAGCCGACTCGACCGCGGCGCCGGGTTCGACCGCCCCAACGAGACGCTCGTAGGTCACATCTTGCTGGATTTCAGCGTGTGACCTCTATGTGACCTACAGATCGGAAAACTGGTCGGGGCGACTGGATTCGAACCAGCGACCCCCTGCGCCCAAGGCAGGTGCGCTACCAGGCTGCGCTACGCCCCGACACGGCGTGTCCGACAAGATCCAATTATCCCACACCCGCGTAACGCGCCTCGGCCGCGGCCGCGCCTTGACGCGATACCGAGTCAGGCTACGAAGTCGGAGCCCTCGACATTGTCTCGCGACCTACACACGTCGGCGATACCGACGTGCCGCGCACCAACATCGCCGCGTTGCGCATCAAGCGCGACGTGTGGAGCAGGTCCTCAGTGGGCGCGTTCATCTTTCGCACATCACCCGCTGACGACGCCGCGTCGAACGGGCTCGTTGGTGGCGATGCGAACTTCGCCTTTCGCGGGCACGGCGTCCTCAGCGCGTTCGCGGCGCGCAGCTCCACACCGGGATTGGAGGGCACGGCACATGCCGTCGGGATCGATGGCGGCTGGGAGACGGATCGCCTGGGCCTGGTCGGCGCCTATGTGGACGTGGCCGACAGCTTCCGCGCCGACATGGGATTTGTGCCGCGCACAGGCCTCAAGAGATATCGCGGCTCGATTGGACTCGGCTGGCGACCCGGCGTGCTTCACATCCGGCTCTTCTTCGGCAACGACCACCAGTACCACACCGACCGTCAGGGACGTCTTCAGACGCAGATCAACGCCCTGGGCCCCGGAATCATCTTCAACGACGGGGCCATGCTCATCGCCAATTGGCTGACCAATGCGGAAGGGCTCACCGAGCCGTTCGAGATCCGCGAGGGCGTAGAGATTCCGATAGGCACGTATCGCTTCGACCAGGCGCAAGTGCTCTACAACGGGGATCAGAGCCGCATCCTCTCCTTTCGCGGCAGTCTGATCGTGGGTGGCTTCGATCATGGCGAGGTTCACGCCTTCAACATCGCCGGCCGCGTGCGGCCCGTGGATCGATTGACGTTGGAGCTCGAATATGCGCGCAACGGCATCGATCTCCCGGTGTCGGATGGGCGCTTCGCGACGAATCTCGTGATCGGGCGCGCGGCTTTTGCGTTCTCGTCGCAGGCCTTCGTTCGTGCGCTGCTGCAGGCCAACGATGATGAGGAAGAGGCCACGCTCGCTCAACGCTTCAGATACGTTGTTGTATGATCTGCCGGTCCAGTTTCCAAACAATCGGAGCTCATAGGGCTGCCCGTCGTAGCGGGGCGACACACGACGATTTGGAGCACTGAAAATGAACGGCCTCTCCATCGTTGGTGGGACGCTGTCCCATTACAAGATCCTGGCGAAGATCGGTGCCGGCGGCATGGGAGAGGTTTTCCTGGCCGAGGATTGCAAGCTGCACCGCAGAGTCGCGCTGAAGATCCTTCCCCCGGCGCTGGCATCGGACCCCAGCCGCCGCGACCGCTTCGAGCGGGAAGCCAAGGCTGTTGCCGCTCTCAATCATCCCAACATCGTCACGATCCATAGCATCGACGACGCTGACGGTATCCGGTTTTTGACGATGGAACTCGTGGAAGGAGAGAGACTGGACCAGATTGTTCCGGACGGCGGCCTGCCCCTCGATCGGTTCTTCGCCGTAGCGGTCCCTCTAGCCGACGCGCTCGGCGCCGCCCACGCTCGGGGCATTACGCATCGCGATCTAAAGCCCGGGAACATCATGATTACGGGCGACTGGCGGGTCAAAGTGCTCGACTTCGGTCTCGCCAAATTTCGGCAGGAAGCGCGGGAGGCCGCGTGGACCGAATCGCCGACGGCGCTCCCTACTCTGGAAGGGCATGTCGTGGGCACCGTTCCGTACATGTCGCCGGAGCAGGTGCAAGGCCGCAGTGTGGACCATCGCAGTGATATCTTCTCGCTCGGCGTCGTTCTCTACGAACTGGCGACCGGAAGGCGGCCTTTTGACGGCCACTCTTCGGCGGACCTCATGTCCGCAATTCTCAGGGACGCACCGCCACCCGTCACAGAACAGCGTTCGGATCTGCCCCACCACCTCTCCAGGATCATCCGGCGCTGCCTGGAGAAAGATCCCCATAGGCGTTACCAGGTCACCGAGGACTTGCGCAACGACCTCGAGGACCTGCGGAGCGAGATCGAGTCCGAGGAGGCGCTCTCCGGGGAGGGCCTCCGTGTCCGCACCGGCAGTACCCCGCAGACGCAACCGTCGAAGGCACAGTACGTGCTCGCTGCATCTCTCGCTGACGTTCGGAGGACGGGATGCTATGTCGCTCGCGTCGATGGCCAGACGGTCGTTCTCTTCAGCCACGGCGAGCGGATCTATGCCGTGGACAACCGGTGTCCGCACATGGGATTTCCGCTCGATAGGGGCAGTGTGAAGGACTGCATCCTGACCTGCCACTGGCACCATGCCCGCTTCGACCTGGCCACCGGCGGAACCTTCGACCCGTGGGCAGACGATGTCCGCGTCTTTCCAGTAGACGTCCGAGGCACAGAGGTCTGGGTAGATGTTGCCGTCCGAGACGATCTGAAAGCGTACCAGCGTGTGCGGCTGCGTGAGGGGCTGGAACAAAACCTCCCATTGGTTCTCGCGAAGGGTGTCATCCTGCTGCTTGATCGGGGGGAGAACCCGGCCAGTCCGCTCCGGACAGGCCTGGAGTTCGGCACTCGGTACCGTCGGGCAGGCTGGGGCCAAGGCTTGACGATCCTGACGTGCATGGCAAACCTTTTGCCGCATCTAGCAGCCGAAGACCGCCCTTGCGCGCTCTACCACGGCCTCTCGGCCGTTGCGTCCGACTCCCAAGGCGAACCGCCCCGATTCGGGCTGCGTCCGCTCCCCGAGTCGGAAGCAGATTTCCCCAGGCTCAAGCGTTGGTTCCGGCAGCTGGTTGAAGTCCGGGATCCCGAAGGGGCCGAGCGCTGCATCATCTCTGCTATCCGAGGGGGAGCCAACCATCGCCAGCTCGCCGACATGCTGTTTGCCGCCGCCACCGATCACCGCTACCTGCAGATCGGTCACGTGCTTGACTTCACCAACAAGGCGTTCGAGACGTTAGACACGGCCGGATGGGACCTTGCGGAGTCCGTGCTGACGAGCCTCGCTCACGGGTTCGCCTCTGCTGATCGAATGGAGGAATCGAACTCGTGGCGGAACCCTGTGGATCTGGTTTCGATCTTGGAGCGGGCCTTCGAGGCGATCTATACCGCGCTGGAGATCGGCCAGGGGCGGCGCGGCTCCTGGGCCGGTCGAGAGGGGCTTCTGCCCGTGCTGCTGGGAGACGACCCGCAGTCGATCGCTGATGGCTTGTTGGGCGCGTTGCGGGAGGGAGCCACGGAGGATGAGTTGGCGGAGGCGGTGGCCCATGCCGCCGCCCGCCGTCTCGTGCATTTCCACACGAGCAACGAGTTCAGCGACTGGGATACGGCACTGCACACGTTCACGTTCGCCAACGCCGTGCATCAGGGTCTCCGGCGTACGGCGTCGCCAGAACTGCTCCGAGGGGTCTTGGATGCGGCGATGAGCGTCTATCTGGACCGCTTTCTCAACGTACCCTCGATTCCAATTCCTGAGCCCACCGGCGCGGTCGCCGACGCCGATGCCCGGTTGAACGAGCTCGAGGCCCTTCTCGACCGCCAGCAACAAGTGAACGAGGTCGGGGGGCTCGTTGTTGACTACTTGCACGGGGGAAACGATCCGGACCGACTGTTGGCCGTGCTGGGCAGAGCGCTCCTGCGCGAGGACCGCAACTTTCACACGATTCAAGCCGTTGAGGCAGCGTTCCGGCAGTATGAACTCTCACGGCGAACAGTTGCAGCCAGCCATGTCCTTGTGGCCGCGGCCCGGTATCTCGCGGCTCACGCCCCGACCGCTCGGGCCCAGCGGCAGACCTATCTGATCGCGCGGCGGCTGCACCGCGGGGAACGGCTGTATGAGAATGGTTGATGGAAACCCGAGCCGCGGAGAGAAACGACAACCGATTCGCCAGCTTGAGTCGTCGCCGGGAATCACCCGCGGTCTGCCGGAGTGCCGCCGTCC